>Ga0255778_10000142_pt1 | contig 62218 bp, 42 predicted proteins | sample 071ome_31_FD_179976 | JGI IMG/M metagenome (GOLD analysis project Ga0255778, IMG submission 179976) | Coastal salt marsh microbial communities from the Groves Creek Marsh, Skidaway Island, Georgia - 071405CT metaG (version 2) | ecosystem: Environmental > Aquatic > Marine > Intertidal zone >...
GGTCGATGATGATGAATTCTTGTTGATTATTCTCGTCGTCATCATCGTCGTCGTCGTCGTCGTCGTCGAAAGCGTCGTCATCATCGTCGTCGAAAGCGTCGTCGTCGTCGAACTGAGTGCTCGTCGAAAGCGTCGTCGTCGCGGTGTCCGCCGCGCAGTGAGGGCGGGCGACGCGCGTCGTCGTCGAATCGATCGATGATGGATTGAAAATTGATCAATTTGGATTGATGCGCGATCGGCGTGGTACTCCGTAATGGGTGAATCGACGAGTCATGAATCAAGAAAATGGAATGAGACTGCGAACGAACTCTTGAAGGAACCACCAGTCTACATACATACATCTGGTACGATTAGATTACACTCGGCGCATTGACGACGACGACGACGACCGCGCGTCTGTTCGTCTGTTCGTCTGTTCGTCGGGCGCCCGCGTCTTCTAAAGCGACCGCTACTTTGCTACGTTCTACGTCCTAGGCTACGGTTGCGGAATCGAGCGCGAATCGAGCGCGTATATGGCGTTCGCGGAGCGGCGTTCATCGTCGTTCATCGTCGCCGATGCCGGGATTTTGACGCTTGAATAACGCGAGCGATCGTCGTCGCCTCGCCTCTTTCCTGAGCGCCACCACGTCGTCGTCCGCGGCGTCGCGCGAGTCTCCCGAATGCGTCGTCGGTCCGTCCGCGCGCCCACTCCTCGCGGGGCTCTTCGTCGGTTTCGTCGTCGTCGCGTACGCGATGTTCGCCGCGGCGAGGATAAAAATCGCGGCGTACAGCGCGGGTTTACCCGGCGGTCGGCGTCTCGACGCCCAGGCGTAGCCAAACATCGAGCGCGCGGCGGTTCGATGATGGATGGATGGTTGGATGATTACCCGTCACCTCTCCCGTCGTCGCCCGACGAACCGATCGCGTTCCGGTCGCCCGCGACCGCGCGCCGGGGACGAGCGAGAAGGAGCGCGCGTCGCGTCGCGTCGCGGCGCGTCTTCACCCACGACGACCCTGTCGTCTCCTCTCGCCCGCGACGCGGTGATCCGGTGGAGTCCGTCGAAACGACACCGAGTCGCAGACTGGCGTCAGTCTGCGACGGATGACGTCGACGGATGACGGATGACGACGCGACGACGGACACCGTGGACGTCGTGGGTGAAGACGTGCGCGTGCGTCACCGCGACGGCGTTTCTGGTGCGTTACGCGTGCGCGTCGTCCGGTTGGTCCGATTCGGTTGACGACGCGCGCGAAGACGATGTTGAGGAAAACGCGCGACGCGATTCCCGACGACGAGGACGAGGGTCGTCGATACTGTGGCGACGGTGGAGTCGATGGGCGGTGTCCGTGGTGCTCGTGCCGCTGTCGACGTTATCCCGGAGAGCGGCGTCCGCGGATGCCGACGCTTACGTGGATCCTTCGTTGCCGATTTACGTCGTGGGAGCTACTTCGTCTCGAGCGTTGGAGAGGAAACTCGGGAAAGAGTTGTGGTTGTGGTTCATAGATGCCCTCGGGGTGTCTAAAGCGAGCGCCGGGCGGGCGCACATATCGCAGTTGTTGAGTCATCCCGATACGAAGCGGTCGATAGACGAGATGTTTGACGAGTTGGCGCGACGATACCCGACCAACAACCGACGAAAAGGCGGCGGCGACGGCGACGGCGACGGTGGCCAGTCTTCGTCTTCGCCGACATTGAGCGCAGAGGGACTGGTAGCATTTAGCGATGGTATACGCGGCTCGATACGCGGAATTTTAGAGAATCATAGACGCGCGGTGGAGATTGGAAGCGCGAGCGAGAGCGAACACGCGTTTCTCAGAGACAATTTCGAGCTCTTGTTTCCAGAGGAAGATCCGTTGGACAGGGAGGCATTTCACGCCCTGGCCAAACTCATCATGGTTCGGAGAATCATAAAAGCTCTCGTGCGAGACTTTGGTGGTCTGACGGCGATTCAGCGCGGTCTCTCGCAGCCGCTGGTGGTGGACGTCGTCGTCGTCCTCGATGGAGACGTCGTTTTTCGCGTCCACACCGTCGCGCCAAGGAGTGCCGCAGCCGCCGTTTCTGGTCAGCGTTTGGGAATCATCGCCGAAGATAAGTAAATAGTAGATAGTAATACCTTGACATCAGACCGCTTCAGCGCTCGTGCTTGTACAGTTGTGAAGACTTTTGAGCGTTTCCGCGTGAAAGATGTTTTCGAATGATGTGTACCGGTATGTACAAACAGTACAACAATATAGCCAACGACTTCAACCGTTTTCAGCGACTGAGTCGACGTCGTCGCGTCAGAGTCGAGACTCCCGACCGGTCTCGGGGCGCGGCTGGGCGACGCACGCAAACTCGCGCGCACGCACTCGCGACGGCGACGGCGCCGACGGCGACGGCGACGGCGACGACAAGGTTTGCAAACGGAACTCGGAACGGAACCGAACGCTGGGTGTTAAAAGGGGAGGAAAGTGGAACGCGCGGTGTGCGTCGTCGTATACGTCGTCGTAGAGTCGCGCGCGCCATGTCGCCGATGAAAGTTAAAACTAAACCAATGTCACGGTCTCGGAGTCTGGGAAACTTGAGCGGGAAGCCAAAGGTGGCGACGAACGTCACGGTGTTGGCGTTTACGAATCTCGGGTTGTTGTCGTTCTTTCTCGGCGGGGTGTATTTCGTCATCGAAGGGTGGGATCAGACGGCGATCTGCTGTGTGATTGGATACGTGTCGTGTGGAGTGGCGCTCGCCGTGCCGTCGTTGACGTTTGCGAGCAGCGAGGAGGATGAGGAAGTTTTCATGGAGCCGGCGACGCCGGAGCACGACCGCATGGTGAAGGATGAAAGGAGCAGGCATTGGTGGCGGGTCGGGGCTGGCATCCTGAACGTCATGGGGCTGTTGCTGGGGATTTTAGGCTCTCTGTTGTATTCTCCGGCGTTTATAGAGTTTTGGACGAATAGAAGTCAGAATGAGGAACAATTTGAACGCGTGACGGATCACGCCAACGTCATATGGGCAGTGTCGTTCATCCTCTTTCCGCTAGGCTCGGGACTGTTCCTACTCGATAGAAAGAAGACGTTGGACACTCGCGCAGAGTTGACAAACAGACCGAAACGGGGTTATTTTTCCCAAGAGTTGTATCTGTACACTTGGATTGAAATCGCCCTCACCATTTTTGCGGTTGGCGGACTGTTCTTCTGCTTTGATGACAATAGCGCATCGCTCGTGTTGGCGCTCGTGCTGTTCTTCATCGGTGGAGGAATCAAGGCGGGATTGATGTTTCACGAGCTCACGACGTTCTTTGGGGCGAGGTGCGACGAACCAAGGGACATGTATTCCCCGGATGAGAATTCGCGTCTAGTTGTGAGTTCAGATGCGTCGCCGCCCTTTGGAAGTGCCAGCGGTGATGACTTTACGTAAACTGATTACGCACAACTGATCACGCAAAACGATGTAGTAGCTTGTTAAATGTGTACGTTCTAGAATTAGGAAGAGCCACACGTGGCGCGTTGCTGTAATAAACAAGACACGCTTAGTAGTTCCTCTAAGATATGGTGTGCTGGAATTAAATGATGAATGGTCGGCTACTCTTCGTGCGCTCCGTCAGGACTTCGACACCGTCTGACGTGATCAGTAGTGTGTGCTCATACTGCGCGCTGCGGGCGCCGTTCGTCGTCACAGCCGTCCAGCCGTCGGGCCAATGTACCACTTTGTGCGACGACGACTCGTTGAACATGGGCTCGATTGTAAAAGTCATGCCCTCCTTCATGACACCCACCGCCTTGTTGCGAGCGTAGTGGGGCACATTCGGTGCGCAATGAAACAGCTGACCGATGCCGTGGCCACAAAAGTCCTTGACACTCGCGTAACCACCCCGCGAGGCTTCTTCGGCTATGATTTCGCCCAAATCTCTGAATCGACGACCCGGGCGGCAAAACGCGATCGCCTTCTCGAGCGCTTTACGCGTGCAATTCATGAGCTTTTCAGCTTCTACAGACTTTCCACTCTTCTTCCCGACGTAGTAGGTCTCGTTCAAATCCCCATGATATCCATTCAGACGAACAGTAATGTCAAGATTGATGACGTCGCCCTCGCGAAGCGGTCGAGCGTCTGGGATGCCGTGACACACAACCTCATTCACAGACGTGCACAACGATTTTGGGAACCCCATGTAATTCAGAGGCGATGGATACGCCCCGTTGCCGACCGTCACGGCGTGGCAAATGCGATCCAACTCCTCCGTGGTGACTCCCGGCTCTATCGCCCACGCGACTGTATCCATGACATGTCGCGCCAACGAGCACGCCTTGCGCATCGCATCTCGCGCCGCGTGCGTCTTTACCTCCACCGTGCTCTGATACCGAGAGTTGAATTCCTCGTCTGGCCAACCCGAAGTGGCGTAATCCGGCGGCGTCAACCCGCTAGGGTACGTTCGCTTTGGCGTCGTCTTGAAAGGTCGCAGAGAACCCGTCCAGGCGAAATTCGGCATCTTTTCCGATCTCGCGCTCCTCCTCGCCCCTGGATTTTGTACGTGATACGCCAACGTATCGTCAGCACTCGCCGTGCCTTTCCACCAATCCATCGTCTTCTCCACGTCTTTGAGAGACCTCCATTTACCAGTCGCCGCCGCGTTCGCTCTCGCCTCGGCTTCTGCTTTCTCCTCCTCTGCCCCACTCGACGCCGTAGTCATCGCTCCGACGCCCACCTCCCTCGATTCCTCGTCGTCCGATCCCCACGACTCATCCGATCCGTAGCCATCCAATCCATCCGACTCGGACGCTTCCTCAGATCCCTCATCCTCGTCGTCGTCCGAGCCGCCCAAGTCCTCCTCGCGAAACGCGTGCTCCAACTGTCCTCGCACCTCCACCGACCCGCCCTTCACCGAGAACCGCACGTCTTCGTCTTCGAACACGTGCACGAAGCACACGCTTTCGCACTCCCCCGGGATCAATCTCGCGATTTCAAACGCCGGTCCGCCGTCCACGCGCACGCGCACGACGACGCGTCTCGCGCCGTCATCCGCTCGCAATAAAGTGACACTGGTACACTCGAACGAGCTTTCACACGCGCCGCCGAAGGATGCGTGCCGAAAGTACCGCGGCGCGCCCGGCTCGATCTTGAGGGCGATTGACATGCTGTCGACTGTTAACGCTGACGCTGACGACTGCGGTTTGGCGAGATTCGCTGCGCGTCGGTGTCTTTGGCTTCGCTCCGCAGCGTCTCAGCCGTCGGTTTCGCGGCGTCAAATTTCAACGAAAGCGATGGGGACGACATCAACAAGATTGTACTCTTTTCTACATTTCTACATTCTCTACACATTCCCTACGCGTTCGCCGCCCCTTCACCGCCGTTTTGTTTCCACATGGCCCACCGACTCAAGTTGTACGCTTGCACGTTCGCGTTCGCCGTGTGACACGCCAACAAAATGTAATTCCTCGGTTGAACCCTCCACGCGAACCGCATGAACAACCCAGAGTACACCACGAGCGCCCCCGTCATCGGTCCGCTAATCATGTGTTCCGGTTTAGACGTGTCCGCCAATCCCTACGAAACGCGAAATGAACGCACGATCTTCTTCGTCAGTCGCGCGTTCGCTTCGCTTTGGATAAACTCGGACGGGTTTCGCGTTCGACGAGAAACTTCCTCTCGAAAGTCCACGCGCGGGGCGAACCATCGATACCACCGCCCGAGATTCCGTCGACGCGGCACCGCGATCGCACTCGAATTCCCTTCTCGTTCGCGTCCGTCCTTCCGTTCGTCCTTCCGTTCGTCGGCGTCAGCCACCCGTCCTTCCACTCAACCCTCTCATCCGCAGACCCTCAATCAAAACCGACGCGCGCGTTGATCGACGGACGTACCGCGACCACGAACCCCCAATTCGCGACGGGACCCCAAAAGTGCGTCGTCTTCGGTCCCGTGGGTGAGTTTATGAACGCTCGGAGCGACATTCGGTGTTCGAGCGGCGTGCGTCTCGCAGTGCAGTTCGCGGATGCGAAGACGCAAACAACCAGAACCGAGATCGACGGTTCATGAACCATAAAAACACAGAGGGACTACCTCTGAGTCTTCACAATGCGTCGCGAACCATGCGACCGCGTCGTCGATGGAGCGATAGGATCCGGGGAACCCCGCACGGGCGAACGAACGGGTGCGAAGTCGTCGCCTGGAGCTCGAGCGGGGATCTCGCGTGCGTCGGTGCGCGCGGTGGGGTGAGAATCGTCGTCGCAAAGGTGCGTTTGGTGATTTGGTTGACAGTTGGTTGCGCTTTTTGATTTTGACTCTTCTCGGTCGCGCCGCCGCCGGCGCTGCTGCGGGCGTCGACGACGATGGATAGACCGACTGACTGACGTACGACTGTTTTGTTCGATTTCCAGGGCGATGGCGATGTAGACGGGACTAGGACGAGCGAAGAAGAAGAAGAAGACGCCGAGAAGGAACGCGCGCGCGTCGAGTGCGCAACGCTGACGCGTTTGACTCGAAGAGACGCTGAAACGTCGACTTGGGGCATTCACGCGCGCAGGCGGGCGAAGAAGAGCGTGCGCCGGGTACAAGACGCGAGAACGGAGGATTGGGGAGAGGATTCAGAGCTCTTGGAGCGGGAGATTCGGTGTTTGGATTGGTCAAAGCCAGGTGCTTGTCGCGCGGGCGAGCGGTGCGCGCTCGCCGCGTGCGCCACGGATGGCGGAGTGGAGGTGTTCGCGCCGCCAGATTCGCCGATGGATGATTGCGATTGGCGGAAAGTGGCTGATATCGGCGCGGTGTGGGCGGATCGGTGCGCGACGAACGAGTACGCGGATGTTTCGATGGATGTCGAGAAGTACGCCGCGGACGCACCGGCGGCCGAGCGATTGGCAGATCAAACGCGACGCGCGGTGGATTTTACGACGGCGGCGCAAACGTCGTTGACGGATCAAACGGCGAAAAGCGGACCTGGAGGAGCGAGCTCGGCGGTGAAGGATGAAATCAAGCTCATGGATACGATTGATGACGACGTGCCGGCGGTGTACGGCGCGCTCGCGAGAGGCGCTCGAGTTGAAGTGTCGCTCGGCGCCGACACCGACTCGGCGCGGCGAGTGGGCGTCGTGGCGTCGGCGAGCTTTAACGCCATCGTCCGCGCGCGAATCGAGTACGACGACGGTACACCAGGAGAGTTTGTCGTGTGGCCGAACGAGCCGTGCGTCGCAGCAGACGGTGGTTTGATTACTGAAATGTTTGTTCCGCCTGAATCGAGCCTCGCCGTGCGTGGCGTTCGTTCGACGCAACTCGAGTGTCGCGTTCGTCCGGCGGCACCACCGTCGACGTCGAGGGATGCGTTGCGTGACGTAAAGCCTGGGGATTTCATAGACATTTTGTGTGGAGGCACGGTTTGGCGACCTGGACGAGTGGTGAAGATGATTGATGATGGAAGCGATGTCATCGTCGTTAAAACGAGTCAGTCTGGAGGCGAACGATCCGTTGCCGTTGCCGACTGTCGTCGACGAAACGTGTGGCTAGGCATTCAAAGCGGTTGGGGTCCGTATACGAGCGATGGCGTTGAATTGCCGATTGAAGAACCGCGAGCCGTCGACGTGGATATCGAAATGGTACCGGCTGAGAACACGAAACCGACGGGTGAGGAGGACTCCAATGCGTCGGCGACGACGACCGACGCCGCGGCGCCGCAATCAAACGAAGAGGCGAATAACCGTAAACGTCTCGCGGTGGAGGAGTTCATCTCTAGACGACAACTGGACCGACTGTACGGACGTCGAGAGCACATGCACCCGGGCGACATTGCGTTATGTGAGGAAATATTTGATGAACACGGATTGATCGGCACCGAACGCGTCGACGCGCGCAACAACATTCGGCAGCTTTTACGCAGGAACGACGACGACGAAGGTGCGGTCCCGTCGTCGAAACGCAAGAAACCCAGCGAACGGCACAGAATCGATGCGTACGACGACGCACTTCTAAAGAGAGCGGACTTGTTACACTTCATGTCGTGCGCATGGTCCGACCGAAGCGCGCGTGTCCTCGCGTGCGGCACGAAGAGTGGACACGTCGTCCTGTTCTCCATCGGGGACGACGACAAAGTCGACGTTTTGCACGCGCAAAAGTTGTCCGACGACGCATGGGTCACGACCCTCGCCTGGTGTGAGGATGTACTCTTTGCCGGATTGAGCGACGGGTCCGTCGTGCGAGCGCTCGCGAGCGACGGCTCGTTGTCTGAATTCCAACGCATCCATCCCGCCGACGGCGCTGCCGTGACGTGCATGTCCACGCGAGCATCCGCTTTGATTGCCGGTAAAGCAAACGGAGACGTCTTTGCGTATCAAATCGGTGACGACGACGTCGCATCGTCGTGTATCCGTCGTGTATCCTTCGAACCCATTTCCGGCGCGTGTTGGATTCGCGCGTCGGTGTCGTCGGCACCCGACCAACCGCTATTGGCGTACGGGTTGAGCGGTGCCGGATACGTCCTCACCACGCTATTCCCGATTGCATCCGCCGATGCTCCGAATGCGAGCTTTTACGCCGCATCCACGACGAAGTCATCTTCCGACGAAATAAACACCGCCGCCGACGGTAAGGTTTCCGCGACTCGAACTGTCTGCGCATCTGTCGGTGCCGCCGTATGCCCCGCCGGCGACGTCGTCGTTCGATGCGACGCCTACGTCAGTCTCAACGCCCTTCAAAGCATGGATGGTTTCAAAGAGGCGAAATTCTGGCGAGGTGAGATTATCGCTGAATCCTTTGACGACGACGTCCGTTTAAATCGCAACCTAGCCTTTAGGAAGTAGTTAGTTAACTCGGCGACTCCGCGCTTCACACTCACCCATTTGCATCGCAGTGAATCAACACTTCAACCTGGCCTCTTGGAAAGTAGTTACAACTCGGCGACTCCGCGCTTCACTCACCCACCGCGTTGCATTTCGTTGAAGCCACACTTGACGACGACGACGACAAGAAAACCACCGACGAGTCCATGACGACTCGCGACGAGGATCACAACGACGACCACAGTTCTTCACGACGGTTCTTCGCCCCGGATAACTCCTTCTTACCGTCGACCGCGCTCGAAAATGCCGAGCGTGAAAAAGCGAAACTTCGAGAGAAGTGGAACGCGACGACGATAGCAGCAGAGCCGTCGTCGCAAAAGCGAGCGCCGACGACGCTGGTGATCGTCACCTCTGGGGGCACGACAGCGCCGTTGGAACGCGCGCAAGTGCGATGCGTGGATAATTTTAGTTCGGGCACGCGAGGGGCGAGGTTGGTAGAAGAGTTTTTGGACGACGAAGCGTGCGAGTGCGTCATGTTGCAGAGGGAAGGGTCGTGCGCGCCGCACGAACGCATGGTGGTGGAGAGCGTGGCGATGACGTCGTCATGTGATGGGTACGCGCGGGTCGGTCGCGCACCGAATGGTTTGGATGCGTTCGAGTTGGTGGAGACTGAAGGGTCTTCGGAACCGACGGTTCGGGAGGAGCAACGCGACGTCGTGGTCGAGGCGCTGAAACGACGACGGGAAGAGCGGGAAAGGTTGACGGTGATCAAATTTAAAACGTTATACGAGTATTTAGCGTTGCTCAAGGCGACGTGCGAGGCGGTCGGGGAAGAGGCGGAGAAACGCGGCGGTATCGCCGTCGTCGTGCTCGCCGCCGCCGTGAGCGATTTCTACGTCCCATGGCGCGATTTACCCGAACACAAGATCCAGAGCTCGGAACACAGCGCCAATGGGCTCGAGCTTAAGCTTTCACCGGTGCCGAAAATGCTCGGTATGATCAAGCGCGAGTGGTGCCCGAACGCCTTTGCCGTCGGGTTTAAATTGGAGACCGACGCCAATCTTCTCGCCGACAAGGCGCGTCGGTCCCTCCAAAAATACAACCTCGACGCCGTCGTCGCCAACGAGCTCACCACTCGGTACAAACAAGTCAAAGTCTTCACCTCTGACGGTCAATCTCGCGGTCTCTTTGCCCCGGATCCCCCTTCCCGCGGTCCCCCGGGTGGTCTCGGTTTCGGCCCCGACTCGCTCGACGGCCAAATCGTCCGCTCGCTTCTTCGCGTCGCTCGCGCGTCCGCGCATCCACCCCGGCATTCGTGAGGTGGTTAGGTAGAGAGAATTCATAGCATCATTGTATCATCACAATCGCATTCGTACCGTTACCCAAATTCGCGTCGTTTGTGACGAAACCATGACTGTGACGGTCAGAGCGTCGCGAGGGACTCAAACTCTGCAGAGGAGCGCTTTAAACCTCACTCGCTGACTTTTAAAAACCATGACGGCGATGGACGTCGACGCCCCGAAAGGGGAGGCGAAGGATGAGCAAACGACGACGACGACGACTGTGATCGTCGAGGACGTTCCGCACGCGGTAAGTATGCGTATACTTCCGACTTCGACGACGACGCGAATGGCTGGATGATCTCGTTCTAGTTTTGGATTAACGACCCGACGAAAACGAAAACGAACGACTGACGAACGGACGGATGACGACGATGACGCGATGCGTAGTTGGCGAGATGCGTGGTAAACGTGGAGAAGAGCGTGCGGGCCAAGGGTGAAGTGCGATTCGTGGCGCGAGCGTTGAGAGAGGTGCGTTTGATTTAATTTTGTTTTTGTCGACGGACGCGTTCCCCCGCGTTTTTTCTTTGGACAAAGGTGTATTTGCTCGATCGCGTGGGTCGGGTTGGTGGTGTGAAATGAACGATCGACTGACATTGAATTTTCTTTTGTTGATTGCCGTAGACGGCGGTGAGACGGCGGGAGTTTACCGGCGAGAGTTTAGCGGCTTTTGTGCGAGCGGTTTTGCCAGAGGAAAGCGAAGCGAGAGCGTCGCTGTTGAGCAGATGCGGTGCGAGCGCAAAGAGCGCCGGTGGGGAGACGGATGTGAGCGATATCAAATCATGTGCCCTTCCCGAGGCTGAGGTGTACGCGTACTTGGTGGTTTTGATGTTTTTGATTGATGCGGAACGCGGGGAGGAGGCGTGCGCGTGCGCGACAGAGGCGGTTGATAGAATCAGACAGTTTAACCGGCGAACGATGGATTCGCTCGCCGCAAGGGTTTACTTTTATTACTCGCTCTCGTTTGAGCGATTCGGTGCGCTGGAGAATGCGCGGGCGACGCTCTTGGCTTTGTACAGAACCTCGGCGTTGCGTTTCGACGAGATTGGTCAGGAAACCTTGGTCAACCTTTTGTTGCGCAACTACTTGCATTACAATCTGTACGACCAAGCGGAAAAGTTCCGCTCGCGGGTGACGCTGCCGCAATCGAGATCTATTCAGCAGCAGTGTAGGTACTCGTACTACCTCGGTCGCATCCGGGCCGTGCAGCTCGAGTACACCGAGGCGAAGGAGTGTTTGACGCAGGCGTACCAAAAGGCGCCGACTTCAGCCAAGGCGTTTCGTCTCGAGATTCTCAAGTGGATCACCATCGTGCGCATGCTCATTGGCGAGATTCCCGAACGCAAGGAACTCACGCAGCCGGAGATGCGAGTGCAGTTGGAGCCATACTTTGAGTTGGTGCAGGCGGTGCGCATGGGGGATTTGGCGGCGTTCGCATCCGCGACGGAGAAGCATAGCGTCGTCTTCGGCACCGATAAGCTAAAGAACTTGATAACGCGATTGAGAGCCAACGTCATCCGCACTGGTCTCACGCGCATCAACACGGCGTACTCCAAAATTGCGCTCTCCGACGTTGCGGAGAAGCTTGGTTTGCCCAGCGTCGAAGATGCCGAATCCGTCGTCGCCAAGGCGATTCGAGACGGCAACGTCGATGCCGTGATCGACCACGCGGCGGGTGTCATGTATAGCAAGGAAACAACGGACATTTACAGCACGCAGGAACCGCAGAACGCGTTCCACGTGCGCATCGCCTTCTGTCTGGATACGCACAACGAAGCCGTGCGAGCGATGCGTTATCCTCCAAAGGACAAACCCAAGGCGGCGGATTCCATTTCGGGACCCCGAGGCGTGGAGAACGACGCTTCCGGATTGGATCTCGGCGATTTGATGGACGACGACGACGATGACTTCTTCTAGATTTACTAACAGTTTGATGACAACAACTTTTCGGTTCGATTACTTTTTCCTCCCCTTTTTACCCTTCGCCTTCTTCTCAGCCTTCTTCCCCGCCCCCGGCCCGGGTCCACCCGCCGCGCTCACCTGTTTCAAATACTCCTCAAACACCCGATGCTGCGTCATGTACTTTGGGTTCGTCCCCGGTTTCCCATCCTCTGTTCTATCGGGGTGTTTCTTCACAAACGCCGCGATGGCCTTTAAAACCTTTCCTCGCGAGTCGTACTCCTTCTTCACAAACGTCCCATCGGCGTTCTTCCAATCGATCCTCAACCGACCTCGACACCAAAAATCCCTCGAGTACGCCTTATCCTCAATCTCACACGGCAACCCGAGCCCGCGCTCGACGGCGTCGCGCAGTTCCAACACGTGCGGGTGCTCCACCGCATCAGCCTTGGCGATCCTTCGTCCCTGCGCCGTCGTTCGCGTCGAGTCGATGTACGGCGGGTAGACGATGATTCGTTCGTCGTGTTTCCATATCATGGGCGCCGACGCGCCGGGCGCGGAGCGCGGCGCCGTGAGAGGCGGCAACCCCTCGACCATTCTGCGTTGCGTCGATCAGTGCCGACGAAGTCGAGGTCTCGCGCATCTTATGCTTCATTCGTCGCCGGCGCCGACGCCGACGATGACGCCGACATGACGACGCCGACGAAGGGCGCCGACGGTGGTCGGCGCGACGCGAGGGATGACCTCGTCGCGGGCGTCATCGCGGGCGCGGCGTGTACGCTCGCGGGACATCCGTTTGATTCGATTAAAGTGTATCAACAAGTGATGCGAACACCGATGACGATGTTAGATGCGACGACGCGCGTGGTGCGCTCGAGAGGGGTTTTCGGCGGGCTGTACGCTGGCGTCGCGGCGCCCATGATCGGGGCGAGCTTGGAGACGGGGATGAATTACGCGTGTTATCACGCGGTGAGGGAGAGAGCGACGTCGGCGCTCGCGGGCGCGGGCGCGTCGACCTCGTACTCCGAAGGCGGCGTGTCGGCGTCGATGAGCGTTCGTTTAGGCGCGTCGGCGTTCGCGGGCGGCGTCGCGGGGGCGTTGATGACGACGGTGCTCACGCCGTTCGAGCTCGTCAAGTGTCGAGCGCAGGCGGGTCGCGGAGGGACGCTCGCCGCGGCGGCTGAGGTGTATCGAGAACGCGGCGTTCGAGGGTACTTTCGCGGGTTCACGCACACGCTCTTTCGCGAAGTCCCGTCCGGAATGGTATATTTCGTCTCGTACGAAACCTTACAAACGCTCGCGCGATCGGCGCGCGCATCACGCGTCGTCATCGACGGCGACGACTCCGACGGTGACTTTGCCGACGGATTTTCATCCTCCGACTCCTCCTCCGCCGCTTTAACCAAAGCCGCCACCGCCATCACCTGCGGAGGCATCGCCGGGGTCATCACCTGGTTCACCATCCTCCCTTTCGACGTCGTGAAAACCCTACACCAGTGCGCGCGCCCCGGCGCGTCCCACGACGCGTCTCCTTTCGTCCTCCTTCGACGAGTCGTCGCCGAACGCGGTTTCGGCGGTCTCTACCGCGGCGCCGCGCCTTTACTCGCCCGCGCGTTCCCGGCCAACGCCGCCCAGTGGCTCGCGTGGGAGTACGCGTCGAGCGCGCTCGGCGAGAGGCGTCGACGCCGTTCGGTCGACGACGACGGGCGGTCTAGTCTAGTCGGTTAAGTTGTATTGTACATCCAAAAGACATTCCATATCCCAGTAGAGGTAGAAATCACCAATGTGACGAGTCATGAATCAAGAAATACCCCCTACTAGGGTTTAGGGTTTGGCCAAAACCGACGTCAGGGGAACGAGAACGAAACGAAACGTCACACCGACGACGACGACGATTACGACGACGACGACGACGACGATGACGCCGCGAACGCCTGAACCGCGACGAAAGGAAGAAGAGACGACGCCGACTGTCGCGACGGACGCGGATGATGAAGCGCGCACGCCGTCGCCGATGACGCACCGATGCGAAAACGACTCATCGGATGCGGACGCGCCGAACAGCGCGGAAGGCGCGTCGTCGTCGTCGTCGCCCGAGGAGGAGACGGAGGACGAGACGGAGACGCACTGGAGAGATTTCGCGAGGAAACTCAACGTTAAGGATGGGGAGGAGGAACCGGCGATGCCGGTCGGGGGTAAGTCAAACGTGGGTTCGAGACCGACGTTTGGGGCGAAGAGGTTTCACAGCCCGACGGACGCGGCGTTGAGCCCGGCGTCGAAATTCGTCGCGAGAAAGGCGCACCACGTCAACCACGCGCCGGTGGTGAATCTCGACGATCGTTCGGCGGTGGTGGGTAAACCGTCGAGGTTTGCGACGGTGGATAAGGAAAACGTTGGCGCGGTTCCAGTCAAGTCTCGTTTCGCTCGGTGAGCGAAGCGCGCGCGCGGAATCGGTCACGCGACGCCGTTCATCTTCTTCTTCTTCTTCTTCTTTCGAAACATGTACCATACACGCAACGACAACACACACGCGTTCGGGGATATTCTTCGATCGTCGTCGAGAGGGTATTCTTCCCTCGTCGACGAGACGACCAAACATCCGTCCGTCTGGTTCGTTCTCCGCGCCGGACGCCGGACGCGCGCGAAAGCCGCGCCTCTCCGTAGTCGACATCGGCGACGCCGGCGACCGACGGTAATCCTCCGGGCGCATTCCATTCAATAAACAATACACGTAAACGCACAGTGAATTCTGATAATCCCACGCATGCGATCGATTTCCCGAGGCAAACGTCGCTGATTTCCGCTCGCTGCGCGCGTCCAACCATGCTTCCCCTCTGTGAAGAAAACATCCACACGTACGACGAGTCATGACTCGTCATATTGGGGATAGGGTAGCGTCGAGCGCGAACGCGCGCGTCGCGTGCGATCCGCCCTGACAACTCGCCGCGACGCGCGCGCGACCCACGGGTGTGCGAAGACCGCGAGACCGTCGTCGTCGTCGTCGTCGGGGAGTTGATAGGTTCATTCAAATCGCGACGTCCGTCGTCGATCGTTCGTGCGACGCGACGCGACGCGACGCGACGCGCGCGAGGAGTGGAAATTAATCGCACCTCAACAGAATTACATTCCATTCGTTCAATTGAACTGAATTCGCAGTCTTCCGTCGTCGTCGCGCGCGTCGGTCGACATGGCGCCGGCGTTTCTGGGTGGTGGAGTGAACGCGAGGCTCGCGGATGACGACGACGCGTTCACCGATAACGTCAAGGCGAGACACGGACACCCGAGCCCGTTGCGTAAGGTGAAGTACCGCCCGGGCGGTCCAGAGATGCGATCGAGGGCGTTGTGGACAAAGGTTCGCGTCGCGGTGATATTGAACCAGTTGTTGATGAGAGTGCGAAGGGGTGAACGGTTTGAAAAGCTCAAGGATGAGGATAAACTGCTCGTGGACTTCGTAGAGATGAACGGCTTGGATGTGCGAGAGGAGATCAGACGCGTGCAGGCAAAGTTTAGCGTGCCGACGAGGAAAAACCGGTTGTTGAACCTGACTATACGTCAGAAGATTTATTTGACGCTCACGGAACCGTCATCGAGCCGATTGGCGTTGAGTATTCACACGCTGATGTTTGTTTTGATCTTTGTGTCGATTTCATCCTTCATCGCGAGCACGATGCCGCAGCACGCGGGCAAGGTGGCGTTGGACGTCGTGGAGATGGTGTGTCAATTGATCTTCACGATTGAGTACGCGTTAAAGATTGGCTGCGCACCAAATAAGTGGAAAGCAATCAAGGATCCACTCAACTTTATTGATTTCGTCTCCATAGTGCCGTGGTACATGGAGATTTGCATCTCTGGGTTGACGTTTGGATACTCGGGGAACCAGGCGAGTAGCACGTCGAGCGCGCGCGTGCTGAGGATTTTCCGTCTTTTTAGAGTGGTGAAGATTTTCAGACTCGGAAGCAGAGCGAGAAAGATTCAAGTTATCATACTGGCGGTGCAAGACAGCGCGGATATGTTTCTCATTCTAGGCTTTTTACTCATCTTGGGTTTGGTGATGTTTAGCGCGCTCATTTACTTTGCAGAAAATGGCCAAGCAAAAGGTCTCGCTCCGAACGAGATTGACGATTTCGATTCGATTCCTAGAGCTTTCTGGTGGTGTATGGTGACGTTAATGACGGTAGGATACGGGGACGCGGTGCCTACGACCATTTGGGGTAAACTCGTCGCCGCGTTGACAATGTTTGGCTCGGTTGTGATTACGGCGCTTCCCATTTCTGTCATCGGCGCCAATTTCACGCAACAGTGGTTAGCCTTCAAATCAAAGGAACAACGGAAAATGATCAAACTCAACATTAAAGCAAACTCGAAGAGTCTGATTCGAGAAATGCACGCGTACGCGCACATTGTCACCACGTTGAGCGAGCACATTAGCGCCATGGAGAATGAAATAGTGAGCGAGGTGAACGCCCTGCGATCGACATTGTTGGGCATTGTACGCATGAGCGAAAACATGTCGAGCGAAGAGGTGAAAGCGGTGTGTCTCACCGTGGATGTTCGTTTTAGCAAATTGGAGGATTTACGCGAAGAATTGGAAGATTTAGTGGAGACTTACGAATTGGTGTCCGCTACAGAATTCTCTGTGGCTCTGCAACAACTCAAAACAGTCGGCAACAAGATGTCCAAGTTGCACAACACCGGCGCATTGTTGGATGACGACGTCGGTAAGCTCGTTACATCGACGGCTAACCTACGCGCGCAACTCTTCGAACTCAAAGAAATCGTACAGTCGCAAGATGTTGGCGTAGACCTCGGCGGGGATGAACTATCGATGGCGCTCCAGGTGGCGGAACAGGAAGTGATGGCTGAGGAACTCCAGGCAGAGCTTGAAGAAGAGTCAGCCGCGACGGCGGAGGCGAAATAGTATCATCGTAAAACTATAATTGTTATAAATCGAACATCTAGAATACATTTAAGCCTTCTTCGCGTCGGCGTCGGCGTCGGCGAGGTCTACCAGTCCTAAAAAGTGCTCACTTCCTCGTAGCAGCGGAGCGTCAACCAGTCGCATCGTAAACTTCATCGGGTGTTTACTCGGTTGGTAGTCAATCATCTTGAGTCGTCCACAGTACACGTATTCGCACCCTTCCATTCTACAAAACAAGTGAAGCGGCCAATCCTTGCCTTTGATCCCTTGTACCCCTTCTTCCGTGTTGGCTCTCTCTCTCGTATCTTCCACGCTTTCCTCCTCCATGTTTGCCGTGGCGACTATGGAACGAATCACCGGAGTATCTTCGTTCTGTCGTGGCTGCGCGAACCACGTGATTCGAGACCCAGCGTGCGTAAACACGTTGTTGTACGTGTTTCCGTGCTTATCACCGACGTTTACGTACAGCGCGACGCAATTGGCCCACTCTTGAATTCCACTCATCTTGCTAAACTTTGGATTACTCACCGGACTCAACGCTCTGACGACGGCAGCCTTGAGACCACCGTCGCCCGGCGGAGGGGGGATCGGCTCGCCGAGATAGTTTGTGTACACGTCCCAAAGTCTGGCTTTCAGCGCGCGAAGCGAGTTGGCGCTGGGTGGAGCCGACGGTGTCGAGCTCACTTGTTTCGGCATCTTTCGTTGATGACTCACCTCGTCAGTCTTCTGGTCACCGTGCTTCGCGCGCTTGGCTGCTCTGTAACCGTCACCGAGATCATCGTGGACATCGAAAGTCGTGTACACTGGCGCCGGGAGCTTGCGGACGCGTCCGCTTCGACGGAGCTCATGCTCGGGTACCGCGGCGGCTTTCTTTGGCTTGGCGCGCGCGGAAGCGGACGCGCTCGGTCGTTCGGTGTGTAGAGCAGCGTGCGCAGGGTTATTGGCGATCAGACGCTCGAGGACGGCTTTGTTGCGCGCGATGCGCTCCTCGCGTTTTCGTTCGTATTCATTCATGCTTCGCGTTCTGCGGCGTGGGTGAGCGACTGCGGCGTGGATAACAACAGCGCGCTATGTAGCGTACACAAGCAACTCTTTTCTATTTTCAATTTTCCCAACTGGGGAGGCTAGCGCAGTGAACGCTTCCAAATCTATCGCCACTAAAAAGCCGCCTCTTCGCCACTTCTACGCACGAGCACACACTCTCAGTGGCATCTTGGTGAGATGGTGCGTACATGAGAGTCGGCGACCATTTGTTGGTAAACATGCCGTCATCCATGGCGTTGGACAGATTCCAACCGGCGAGTGATCGATCGCTAGATGCAGACAGCAACCATTTCGTGTCGCTTTTGGATGTCATGCGACGCACGCGATTTACATCCGTGCTGAGAACGGTGACCGCACCGGTGTGCGCCCGAGATTGGTTGACACATCTCCATGGCTGACGCACGTCGTTGACAAGATCGCCTCCCGACCACAAATACAATTCGCCAATGCTCGAGCCTGATGCGATGACGCCGATAGGTTCTCTACCGCGGGTTTCTTGCTTGATGACGGCTAAGGAGGTGATGTCTCCCATGTGGCCGCTTAGTCGAATATCACCACCAGATTCGCCGTCCAGTCTTAGAACTCGCACCAGTCCATCCACTCCGGCGCTCGCCGTTGAATCTGACATTTGCAGTGGAGCGAGACATGTAACTCGACCAGTGTGCGCATGCGCCATTGCCACAGGTCCAGCGTTTGCGTGACGGGGATCCCAGGCGCGAACGACACCGATAGCGTCCCCGGTGAGGATACTACCGACAGCGCCGCCCCGCGCGTCTCGAGTCGCGAATGCGGTGACACCGCCTTTGTGACCCTTGATGATGCTCACCGCAGAGCCGCCCTTTCTCGCATCCCAAAGTTTGACAGTCCCGTCTTGTCCGGCAGAGGCTGTTAATGGAGCCGACGAGATCACTTGATTGACTACAGGCGATACAAAGGAAACTTTTGAGCCTTGGTGTGCGTCGGCGATGACTGATTCACGAACGCATGTCGCGGCGTCCCAAGTCTCAACACCACCGTTGTACCTTCCACCAAAGACCTTGTTACTTCGTGGTACGAATGTGAGACCCGAAATCGGCGAGGTTTCGGATGGATAGTCGTCCAGTGAAAGTGCGCGTGTGTCAGGTGCCCAGAACGCCAGGGATCCTCTTCCGCTTCCCAGCGCCACCAAAGAAGTCATCACGCCTGATTGAACGCACATCGCAGTGACTGAAGCACCTCGCCATATTTGTTCGCTATTTGAAATCCCTGGACACGCGTGTTGTACATTCTGAACCACTCGCACGTCTGAAATGCCGAGTTGTTCAACCGTCGAATCGCGGAGTGTCTCGCGCCAAGATTCAAACAATATGGAAGAGTACACAGATCGTGATGTTAGCGTGAGCTGGGGCTCCGAAGACGGTGTTTTCACGACAGAAAACAACGGATGTTTACGCAACTGGCTCAAAATGACTGACGACTGCGATGAGGATAATCCCACAGCAGCTAGACAATGCGCGATATCTTGCGCCTTCGAATCGGCATCTGTGCCTGAGAGCCAGCGATGCTTATCGTTTATCTCGAGCAAGCTCACCCAAAGCCGAACGTCGTCCCAACGAGCTGCATTCGCGAGCCATCGATGGCGTGCACCGATCTGCTGGAACCGCCTAGTGATGTTTAAAAGTCTTGCGAGCGATTTGGAATCGCCTGTCGCGTCTGCGTGCATCGCTGCAGCCCTGACTGCAAAGTGCACAAAACGAAATCTTCGACCACCATCTGTGAGGTACTGATCAATCGCATCAATCAAGGCTAAATAGCTAGTCTCGGCCGCATGCTCGGAGAGAACGTCTGCGATGTGATCATCTTGTGCGTTGATGATGGGAAGGAGAATAGTTATTCGCTCTGCTTCGTCCTCGTGCATCTGAGCCTCGGCTTCTGCTTCATCGGAATTCTCATCTTCGTCGTAGAGCTCGCTGTATCTCTCCTTGCGTTCACGGACAATCTGCGATAGCTTACGCGCATCCGTTTTGGTCATCGTATTGTAATACCAGTCGAACTGGACGGGTTCCATCGCCCCGTTTTCCGCGATGGACTCGGCGGCGGCGCTGGAAATCATATCCGATCCGATAGCGCGCTTGAAAGTTTTCTTGATCCTACTCACGAGCGGTGTTCGCGTCTGTATCGGTTTAATCTTAGAGATCTCCAACTGTTCAAGTGGATCATGTTGTACTGTCTGCGATGGTTCTGCCTTGACAGAAGCATCTGTAGAGCTCGCGGCGTTGTCGAGCTCGTCAGGAGATGCATCTTCATTTTGTGCATCGAAATCAAGTGAATTCATGCGTAATTTCAGCTTCTGAAGAGCCCGAACGTCGTTTTTCACGAATAATGACGGATCGACGGTCGAACTCTCAGTGAGCTGCACCGAGCGAAACTTAGCGCGCACTCTCGACTTCTTTGCCATCTGTCTCGCCGAACGATTCTTCAGAATGGCGACGTCGCTGACGAGCTGAACAAATGCATTCGTGTCCAGAATAGTATCCGTCAGAATCGTCTGACGATGACCCAGTTGATTGTTATAATCGTGTAATCTCAGGTGTGATCCCCCATTCGCATCTGCGACGACAAACTGATGCAACTTGTTCAGCTGTAGCAGCTCATACCAAAAGTCTATGAACACCTTGGACACGTCGCTGCTTATTTCCGTCGTCCAAGCGGTGCTCAGTTGAGCTACGTGATCATCCATGTCGATCACTCCCGGTTTGATCAATCTACCGACGCGTTCGACAATCTGACTCACGAGCTGATCGGACGGTAGAACGATTTTCCACCCTCCGTCGTGCAGTCTTCCTTCGTCCAAATCGAGTATGACAACGCCGGACAAAGCGTTGTCGTCCACTTCTACGTCTTTAGTCGCACCCATGATGTACGGCATCGGGGCACCAAGATAGTCCACCATAGATATAGACACACACGGGATGTACACGTGATTCCAGACGAGCGGATACATCAAGCCGCGAAGCGCCTCACAACACTTTACCAAAAGGCTCACCTGCTTACTTCTGACTAACAATCGACGCTCGCACGCGATAGCACACACACTCTTGATGATAATTCGCACGCTCACGCTCCTAAACAGCGCTTCTTTCGCGTCCACAAACGCATCACACGTGTCATAATTCCAATCGTTTGCCGGTGGAACGGGCACGAGCGCCGTGCTCACCGGGAAGAGCACACTTCGATCGGCGTGCCAACGCAATCTTTCCACCACGTCGCTCGCAAACGTCGAAAGGTTGGGCAAATTAACGTGCGGATTCACGTAATACCCGTTCGCCACGTGCAGCGCAGCCTCCATCCACGCGTCTAAACACGGAACGCTCGACACCAAGCACACGCACGCGCGCGCGAGTCCTCCGCTCAACGTCCTATCTTCGCCCGCCGGATTTCGACTTCGCTCTGGCACGGCTGCCAGAAACGAAACGCACGCGACGTACACCTTGCCACCGCTCTCGCCGGTGAGAATCACCGGGTACACCTGCGCGAGTTTAGCGTCTTCCGGTGGCTCTTCGCTCGCCGTGTACGCGTCCACTCCGTGTGGCAGCGCCAACGTCGCCAACTGTTCCGGGTACCTCTTCCCGCTCGCGTTCTCTGGTTCAACCGCCTCTCCCGAACTAGTCGCCGCCACCGTCGCCGTCGCCGCTCGCGTCGCCGGGTACTCGTCCAAAACCCCCGGTGCGTACGTCTTCCGCTCCCTGACCGCGTTGTACGACGCCGAGAACGACGACAACGACGTCAACTGCCTAGACACGTGTTGCTGAGCGTTGTTGGCGACACTGGATTCCTGCAGCCGTTGCTCTTGTCCACCCGTCGCAAACCTCGGGGACGCGCGAAGCGTCTTCGCCCCCGGCGGGAGCCCGCAGAGAACGAGGACATCTATCGCTCGACCGCTCGTCGACGTCTCGGACGACGACGTCAACGCGTCGCGCGTCGACATTTTCACGAAACGCACCCAAAACGTCGCACACTGTCGTCAGTCCCGCGCCCGCGCCCGCCGAGCGATGTCGCCGTCGCCGTCCACTTGGGCGGACGCGCTGGACGATTGGCGCGGTGGTTCCGCGAGCGAGTACGCCGAGTGCACGAGCTTTAACACGACGGGGCAGTTGGTGTGGCCAGCGGCGCGACGGTTGGTTGAGTACCTCGAACGCTCTGGAGCGCTCGAGGGTGTGGAAACGGCGCTCGAGCTCGGGTCTGGGAACGGTTGGCTCGGATGCGTGCTCGCGCGCGCGTGCGCGGCGCCGAGAGGGTCGCTGCGGACGCTGACGCTGACGGAGATGGAGGCTGGTGGGGCGTTGCGTTGGTTGAGGACGCGCGTCGAGGCAAACGCGAGCGCGACGGCTGCTACGTCGGAACGCGAGCGGAACAATGACGGAAGTGAAGAGGCGGGAGCGGTGACGTTTGAGCTGAGATGCAAAGCGTTAGATTGGAACGATGTGGATTCGGCGCTTACGACGGATGATTTGCGGTACGACGTCGTGCTCGGGGCAGATTTGGTGTACGAAGACGCCGGGGTGCACATGCTGCCGAGAGTCATAAAAAAGTTGCTCGACGCCAATCCAAAGGCTGTCTGTTATTACTCGCACACGAAACATCGATACGATGGGATGGATATGGATTTCTTTGAAGCGATCGAACGCGCGGGATTGACGCGAGAGGAGGTTCGCGAGCCCGAAGTACCGTCCCCACCGCCGAGTCCGCCGCCGTTTGAGAGCCTCTTTCCAGAGCAACGCGTCGCTGTGTACCGCATCGCTCTCGCCTAGCCCCATCACCACGTGTTTCGGTAGAGATGTATTTATAAATGTATCATTGTTGTTTTCGTACGACAACGACTTTCCACGACACCCACTTCCCGCGCCGATCGACATGTCTGTCGTCCAACGCACTTTTACCGCCACTCCTCATACGCGAGCTCGCTCGATGACCGTCACCGTCGATCCCGCGCTGCTCGTCTCGCGCACGACGCCAGCGAAGACGCGACTTCACGGACGTCGTATCCATCATCGCGTCTCGAGCGTCGCGCGAGCGTCGTCGTCGTCGTCACGAGACGTCGATGAAGACGCTCTAACTGGTCGTCGAAGAGACGCCTTGTCTCTCGGCGTCGAGGTTGAGATAGTCGTCACCCCGCGACCGGGGGAGCTGCGGGACGGCACGCCACGAACGTCGAGCGGGGAGATTAGCGATTTCGTCACCAACTCGAGCTTTCACGAGGATGGGATAAAGGTAAGGTTAAGTAACGGCGACATTGGAAGGGTGCGTCGAGTGGTGGCGTTGGACCGGGCGGCAGCGGCGACGGTCGCAGAAGACGAGGATGATGAGCAAGAAGAAGACGAGCAGGAGAACGACGATGATAGAGTTGACGCTTCGGCAGACGCGTCATCGTCGTCGTCCTCGACGAAAAACGATGGTGCCACGACGGCAAAGCGTACGGTGCACGTCTCAAGCGTGACGCGACAGATGGACAAGGCGGCGCTCAAAGAATTCGCCATGTCGATCGATGGCGTCGTCAACGCCCGCGTACCGGTGCGACAGGGCGGACACATGGGGTACATGTTCTTAGAGTGCGTAAACAGCGACGCGATGCGGCGTGTGATTGCTGAGCTGGACGGATACGAGCTCTCGGGCAAGGCGCTCGGCGCCCGTCCGGCCAAGTCTGATCCCATCAAAAAGAAGGGTAAGGAGCCCAAGGGGACCAAGCGGGAGAAAAAGTCAAAAGCGCAGCTTGCTGAAGAAGCGGAGGAGAAGCGTATCTTAGACGCTCGAGCGCAAATGGAGGCGGAAGCGCTCCTCGAGCTCGAGCGATTTCAACGCCGCCGTGAGCGCGAACTCGAGGCTGAACGCGTCAAGCTCGAAGCACAGCGCGCGTTGGAAGAAGAGCGCGAGCGCAAAGCGCGCATTCTTCTCGAACAACGCACTGCCAAGGCGGAAGCTCGCGCACGTCGCGCAAAACTCGCCGCAGAGTCTCGAGCCGAGCTCGAGCGCGAGGCCCGAAACCTCGGCGACGTCGTCGTCGATCCGTCTTGGCGTCCTCGCATCGTCAATCTTCGCGAGAGACTCACCGCGCTTCGCGTCGACGTCGACACTGATACCGACGGCGACATCGCCGCGGTCGCCGCGAGAGACCGCGCCGAACATTAAGCCGCTTAAATGCTCGCCCTAACGACCGCGCGCTGCAGTCGAGTAGCACAAATTTAGTCAAAGCAAACTGTTTGGTCATACCCATAGTGGATCGGTGCCACCAATGTAAACCTTGTTTTCCTGTCTGCCTTTGTCCCACAGGAAGATTTCTCTCTTCCGCGAGACGCGATCCGCCTTTATTCGACGCGTAAGACGAGAGTACGTGCGACGACCGCTCGAGCGATGCGACGCGACGCGACGCGATTGTACATTCATTCCACCAAGACGCCGGCAGCGATGATGACGCGTCGTCGGTGTCGGCTGCGGTTGGAAGGAATCCTTCCGACCCTTTGGTTGGGGTTTCCCTTGACGGCGTGAGACGACCCCGAAGTGTCTCGAGGACCGTTCGCGACGACACGCGAACGTGAACGCGCGAAGACGAGGCGACTGACCGATGTTAACACTTTCGCTTGTTTCTTTTCGCGCAGTGTCTCACCGTAAATTCGAACGTACGTATCGACGACGACGGCGCGTGATTGGTTGGAGGCTCGCGCTTCGCGATCGGGGGTGAAAAGCCCTAGCGCGCATCTGGGTCGAGGGGTGTTTCGCCGCCGTTCGCGGCGGGTGCGAGCGAACAAAGTGGCGAGAGAGATTGATGAAAAGATGTATCGAACACGATGACTGACGATTGCGCGCTCGTTTTCCCATTCAACAGACCCGCGTCTCGGTAACCTTGGCTTCTTGCCGAAGAAGCGCTCCAAGCGCTCTCGCGGTAAGGTGAAGTCCTTCCCGAAGGATGATGCCAGCAAGCCGCCGCACCTCACCGCCTTCATGGGCTTCAAGGCTGGTATGACTCACATCGTCCGTGATGTCGATAAGCCGGGCTCCAAGCTCCACAAGAAGGAAACGTGCGAATCCGTCACCATCATCGAGTGCCCGGAACTCATCGTCGTTGGCCTCGTCGGCTACGTCCGCACCCCGAAGGGCTTGCGCGGCAAGAAGACTGTCTGGGCCGAGCACTTGAACGACGAAGTCAAGCGTCGCTTCTACAAGAACTGGTTCAAGTCCAAGAAGAAGGCTTTCACCAAGTACGCCAAGAACTACACGAGCGGCGCTGTCGAAAAGGACCTCGAAGAACTCAAGAAGTCCTGCGACGTCATCCGTGTCATCGCTCACACCCAAGTCCGCAAGGTCAAGGGCTTGAAGCAAAAGAAGGCCCACATCATGGAAATCCAAGTCAACGGTGGCGATATCGCCGCCAAGGTCGACTTCGGCTACGCCCTCTTCGAAAAGGCTGTCCCGGTTGACTCCGTCTTCCAACAAGATGAAATGATTGATCTCATTGGCGTCACGAAGGGTAAGGGTTTCGAAGGTGTCATCACTCGTTGGGGTGTCACCCGCCTCCCGCGTAAGTCCCACCGTGGTTTGCGCAAGGTTGCGTGCATCGGTTCCTGGCACCCGGCCCGTGTTTCTTACACGGTTGCCCGCGCTGGTCAACACGGTTACCACCACCGTACCGAAATCAACAAGAAGGTGTACAAGATTGGCAAGGCTGGCGATGCCAACTACGGTGCCAACACCTTCCACGACCTCACCGAGAAGGAAATTACCCCGATGGGTGGTTTCCCGCACTACGGTATTGTCAAGAGCGATTACGTCATGATCAAGGGTGGCGTCGTCGGTCCGCGCAAGCGCTTGATCACCATGCGCCAATCTCTCTTCAAGCAAACGCGCCGCGTTGCCACCGAGAAGATTACGCTCAAGTTCATCGACACTTCTTCCAAGTTTGGCCACGGTCGCTTCCAAACCAGCGACGAGAAGGCGAAGGTCTTTGGTACCACCAAGGCGTAAGCGTTGCGTTGCGTTTAGCGAAACGCTCAAAATTAGTTCTCATTTGTTGTCATGGCGAAGAGATACAACTAGCTATAAAAACCACGCGTCGTTCGTTCGTCTCCTCATGCACTTCCCGTTTTCACGCCTCGTCGCGTCGCGTCGTCGTCATTGATTTTCACCGCGCGAGCGTCGGCGCTTTTCTGTCTGGCTGGCAACTCGGTTCAGTTTTCATATCGGCGCGGCTGTGCGATCGCGCGCGCGTCGGTTTATTTGTATTACAAGATCTTGTTGAGCGTCTTCGTGATAGTTTCCTTCAACGCAGCGCGGTCCGGCTTGTAGAGCAGGTTTTGGTAGACGAAGAAACCAGAGAAGAGAATGCCGACGAGCTCGAGCAAATCCGGAATGAGCGGCAAACCGTCGACGGCGCGAAGGGTACCGTTCGCCGCGACGAGACCGACCAGGCCGTACACGCCGAGCGTAACGATCGCCGGCTTTTCGTCAGATTCTTCCCACTTCTCGTTCAACGTGGCCGTCACCTCCTTGAGCTTGTCTTGCAAGTCATCCGCCGCGGCGCTTCTCGTCGCGGGCGCCCGCGCGGGCGCGCGGCGCGTCGCCTTACCTCGGCGTCCGAGCGCAACGCGTTGCGACACGTTCGCGCGCGCAGACATCATCGTCACAGAGCTCATCTTCCTCTTTTGCTTGTTATAGCTTCGTCCTGCGTCGTTCAAAACACCCTCCGTCAGTCGTTCGATCACTCGCATTCAATCGTTCAAAATCGCTCTCAGTCCCGTTCGAGCGATTGCAATCCATCGAATCGATCCGCGCACTCCGCCCACGCGCCGGCGCACTCCGCGCCTCCGTCCGTCGCTCCGCCTCCGCGGTCGCACCTCACGAGAAGACACCCGATCGCCCGAACGATCGCGCGCGCGCGTGTTGTTATGACGTCACCACCCTCGGCATTAATCCAACCGAACGCGCGAATCGGATCGAAGCTTTTGGTCGAGCCGGGTCGGATCGGATCGATGGTGTTTTTTTTCTTCTTACGTGTAAACAGTGCGCGAACAGATTTAAATCGTCCAAAAAACCCGCGCGCCGAGGCGCTCTTCGATTCCGCGGAAGAAGAAATCTTTTTTTGTACACGCGACGCGATGGATACACGGGCCTAAAAACGCTCACGATACGCACGCGGTATCGCTCTGTGATGCGCCAGAGACCCGTCTGGGTGTTTGTTGAAACGTTTCGGCGCGTCGATCCGTCGTCGACGCGTCGGCAGAGTCTCGCGCGGTCGTGGTCGAGGCGCGGGTGGCGACGGGTTCGTCGCAAAGTCGTCGGAGCGGTCGTGGTTGGTTTTTGAATCTGAATTCGGGTTCGGTCTCGGTTCGGTCGGGTCTTCGTTCGTCTCGGGGCGCGCGCGTGGGAGTCGGGTGGTTGGTGACTCTCGATTGATTGATTGATTGGTTGGTTGGTTTCGAACGGCAACGGACCGGATCGAGCGGATTCGACTGGACGGAACGACGACGGATGACGACGGGGACACCGGATGAGGTACGCACGACGGCGAGGGGTGGACGGAGTTCGTCGAGCTCTTCGCCGACGGCGGCGCAGCCGGCGCCGGAACCGGGAGCGTTGTCCAAGGAAGCGGCGAGCGATGTGGCGCGGGATATCTGCCGGAAGATGACGATAGAGGAGGCGACGAATTTGGTGGCGTTACCGTACGCGATGGTGATGGCGTACAAGGCGCTGAGGGTTTTGGGGAAGACGGTGGACGACGCGACGCGGGTGGACGTCGAGCGGTTGTGCGAGTCGCTCGTCGCGTGGGCGAGGGAGGAAGGAAGGAAGAGCTCGATATCAGACGTGACGAACGAGCTCGAGAGCCGGTTGCAGGATTTAGAATCGACACTCGCGGCGGGTTGGCGCGGGGTACCGATCGGGCGGGAGAGTCCGCGGGCGGATGATCGAGACTACAACGCGTTTGGAAGCGTGGCGGCGATTCGCGCGAGAAAAATGAAACGGCAGGCCCTCGTGTCTGAGTGGCCTAGTTTAGTATTAGACAAAATGACGGCGGAGGAAAACTGGAACAGCGTGATAAAACCTCGTCTACTCATGCGAGCGTACGAGGTTTTGTCGGAGCGGAAGAATGTCGACGATGAACGAGTCAAGTCGATGGTGAATAGCCGATTACGCAAGTGGCTGGATTTATGGCGGCAACACGAGACGAGCGTCTCGAACGAGACGGGTAGTAAACCGGACGTAGAGGGATTCAGAGCCTTCTTAGGACCATTCTTGAGCATGCGACTCGCGCAATTCGCGAATTCGATCAATGAATCGGCATTCAAGTCGACAGTCACTCACGACACGGAAAGAGAGAAGATTTTTCATCAGGAGCAAGCGGATGCGCCGTCAAAGGATGAGCAGACTTTTAGGAACGCGGTTGAATCCATTCGTCGCGCGAAGACTTCTCCAGAGGTATGCGCCCTATTGACGTCGAAGTGGGTGCGCGACGCCCTCGTAGACGCCCCAAAGTTTTCTCTATCGTCGTCAAAGAGCGATAGGAACGTCAATCACGGAAACCAAATGATGAAGGATTGGCAGCGCGAGAGTGGCTTTCTTCTTCGTCAGCTCCCGGCAGGGAATAAGGCACTCGCGGAGGACGACCTAGAGAATCAAGTAGATTGGCAAGAGACGGAATTACCAACCGGGCCGTTCCGAGTGCACTTTATGCGCGCTTGTAGCGAGCTCGAAAACGCAATGCTGGCGTACGACGCCTTCAACGCGCACAACATCACAGAGGATGAGCGCCGCGAGGCCCGGGCCAAGGGCGCGGCCAGAGTCATGTTCGTCGCATCCCGAACGATGCGAAGCGGAGATGCGCTCAACTTTATCCACGAGCTCTTTGGGCCCCCGCCTCGATTCTCAGTCACGCTCGTCGAGCCGGAAAAGACAAAGGATATCATTCGCAACCACTCTCTCATCGACGCTCCCATCGTCATCGACGTCAGCTCACACGGCGTCGAGGTTCGTTGCGTCGACGTATTCCTCATCAGCAAGCAGTTCCTCGCCGCGAACGACGGGGAAGAAATCGAAGATTTCGAGCCTTGGTGCTGCGTCGCCCTCTCCGTCCGCCAGTCGCTTCGCGTCGCCGACGACGGTTCCCTCAAGCTCATCAAGCAACGCATATCTTTCGATCGCATCCCTCAGCCCGTAATGGACGCCTTCATGCGCGATATCATCGGTCCTTCCGGCGGTAGCGCCCCTCTCGGCGCCGCTCGCGCCGTCAGCGTCACCAACGACGTCTTCGCAAAGCAATAGCAATAGCGCGCGACGCGGGTCTCGTCCGTCCACGTCTGAGCACGCGGGTGTTCACGGGCGACCGACCACCCAGTCGCACGCGGACGAACGATGGGCGTTTTTCCCGCTGACAGCGGGAACGCGGGAGCGAACCGCGCTGTCGAATGCGGACCATTGTAAGACTAATTACACTGTAAACACATACAGTGACGTTTCTTTGTTTTCGACAAGTCAACGTTCCCGCCGCGTCGAAAGCGCTCGAAACTCTCGTCGACGCGCTCGGCGCCCGCCCGCAGTCGACGACTCGGACGGAGCGGAAGACGACGATGCCACCCGTCGCCGCGACGACGCGCGATGGACTGCCGTCGACGCCTCGACGCGCGAGCGACGGCGGGGAACGGGTCGCGGGACCGTCGACGACGACGCGCGACGGACCGAATGGAAGAATTCTCGTCGCCGAAAGGGTTGAACGCGTGGAAAGAAACGGACGACGCGGAGCGGGAGGAGGGTCGGCGTCGCCGAACGCGGCGCGGAAACGAGCGAGCGTGGCGAAGAAGAGAACGACGAGAACGGGGGCGGTGAGCGCGAGGACGAGACAGGCGCTCATGACGGGGGTTTTAAAGTGGGACGGTGACAGAGGGGTGCTCAAGGAGAAGCCTTCGCCGGCGAAGAGAGCTTCGTTGAATCGTGGTTCACCGAACGGGGCGGAGCGGGAATTAGAAGGGTTCGGTGGTGATGCGTTGACGGTGAGAGTGACGAGTGCGTTGGCGTCGTCGAGGAATCTCGTGGCAACGTCGGGACGCGTCGGGGCGACGAAGGGTGACGAGGCGAAGGAACGTCGGGCGGCGAAGAGGCGCTTGGAAGAGCGCTCATCGGTTCAAAGCTTTGGCATGAAACGGTCTAGGCAAAGCGGCGGGGCGGATGCCAGTGGTAATAACAGTCATGAACACTTGCCTCACGTGAAAACGGGGCGGGCGTCAAAGATGAAACATCTGGCGCTGGATGCGGCGAGACGTCTCAAGGCGAGGCCGTTTGAGCAGATTCCCGAGTATAGACCCGATAACGTGCTTGTTTGTCTCAACCACAACTCCAAAAATGCGAAAGAGTGGTGTACGAACGCGCGCATCTTTGAGCTCTGTGCCCCGGGGTCTCTGCTAGACATTTCCGATGCGTCTCTGCATCCGGCGACAAAGGCTGTGGTGTCTCGCGCTTTGCGCGACGACATTCACGGAAACAAGACGTCGAAATACATCCGGGTCAAAGTCGTAGAACACTTTTTAGATACCAAGACTGGATGGACGTACTCGACCGTACAAGTCGTATCGAAACGCACGGATGCGAAAGGAGCGAAAAGGGCCGTACCGTCTCGAGAAGACGAACTTGTCTTCAATCTCACAGAAGAGGCGGCGTACGGATGCTTGCGTCTGCATCGTTTACCGCTCGGAGAAGCGTCGGCACGCAACATGCGAAAGCTGTCCACGGATTCGCGTTCATCGCAGGACACAGCGGAAGCGCTTCAACCGGGCACTCCTCCGCATGCGCATAATGCTTCGCTGCCAAAGAAGAATAAAAAGTCCCCAAAGCCGAGTACCGGGACGTCTGAGGCTGTGTTACAAGAAGAATACGCTAAATTGTACGAGAAAGTGGCAGAGTTCAGAGCGGAATATCAAAATACCAACGATTCGCAAGAGGAAGTAGCGCACCACGCAGATGAATCTCCAGTTACTGGTGTTTCTCCGGAGTCTGATGAAGACCAGTTGCCTTCATCCCGCACTCCCGCGGTTACTCCGCCGTCGCCGGAGACGGGATCTGTGCTTCCGACGGATAGAATGTTACGTTCGTTACCGGATGTCGAGGTCACACCCCAGCCTCGTGCGATTGATTACCGTAGAACAGAGTTTGTACGTAGCTCCCCGATGCAGAATCGCGTGGAGACTCCAGTCATCACACGGCCGTTTGTTGCAACCCACCAGGACTTGCGAGTAGACCGATTGGAAGGGCGACCCATGATTCAAATTTCAGACAACGCCCTTCCTGGCCCGATGCTTTCGATTGGTGAGATAGGGGGAGTTGAGAGTAGCCTACTGAACGCTCCTCGATTCCACGACCGGCTCAACTCGCAACTTTTGGACAGTGGTCAGGCTCAACTGGATGAGTTTTACGAGCGAATGCAGCAACGCATGAACATGCATGCGCTGTCGAATGACGCGTGCAGGCGAACTACTGATCCCGAGATGTTTCTGACAGATACATACCTGACAAGACACGAACCTTTACGCGTCGCAATGCCACCGCCACGCATTACCGCGCCTCCTCCGGAGAGTGTCGGTCCGATGATCTATTACGTTCCAGTGCCAGTTGTGAAGAACAGAGATCCGGGTGTCGTGACCGAAGTCGTTGTGGGCGGCGTTAGGCTCAAAGTCATCCAAGAACCGCTCGTCACTCAAGACGTCCATTGCCCGATGGTTGCAGAAACCGATAACACCCGCACGACGGATTCAGATGCGCTATCAAACGTGCGCCTCGCGCGCGAGCAGTTGCGCCAAACGGAAGCGCAACCCACTACCCATCGGCAGGCTGAGTTTGACGACGAAACTGCCCTCGCAGCCAACTTACTCATGCTCAGACAATCAAATCACAGCTTGAAACAGCCGAAAAAGAGCAAAAGTAAACCTAGAAAACAGAAAAACTCTGGCAAGACGTGACGAAAGTCCCGTCAAGCTTTCACCAGACATTGCGCGGTCTGATGTGTTGTACGATGAATTTTGATCCTGTACTTAGAAATGATTTGTGTAAAATCGCCAGCATGCATTTTAAAATCTATTAATAGTTTACTAAGTCTCGCCGAGAGCTGACGCGCTCGAGATCCGGTCGTTCTTTGAGGAACGCGAGTTGAGCTGCTGCTCCCACATGTCTCGATATAATCCATCCTCCTTTGCGTGAAGTGTTACGTGGTCGCCTCGTTCCACGATTTGACCCTCCTTGAGCACCAAGATTTGATCGCTATCCATAATCGTACTCAAGCGGTGAGCAATAACCAAGTTGGTGCGTCCTTGGGATGCAAAGTTGATCGCTTCCATGATTTGCTTCTCTGTGTGCGTATCCAAGCTGGATGTCGCTTCGTCGTAAACCATGATTGGCGGATCCTTCAGCAACGCGCGAGCAATGGCCACACGTTGCTTCTCGCCTCCACTAAGGCGCAAGCCTCGCTCTCCGACGAGAGTCCCGTAACCAAGGGGCTGGTTCCTGACGAATGTGTCGAATTGAGCGTGCATCGCAGCCTTTTCTACTTCATCTTGTGTGGCGATTTCGCCCGTACCGAGTTTACCAAAGCCTATGTTGTACTCGATGGTATCGTTGAACAACACGCAATCTTGCGGCACGATTCCGATGTGCAGCCGGACGCTTCTTTGCGTGCATTGTTTGACATCTTGGTTAGCGATGCGAATGATGCCGCTCTGAATATCGTAGAGACGATATATGAGCTTGCTGATGGTACTTTTGCCCGCGCCCGATCTACCGACGAGCGCAACCTTCATGCCCGGCTCAACCTTGAAAGAAATTCGGTTCAGAATCAATCTATCGTTCGAATTGTAAGCGAACGCCACGTCCTCAAACTCCAAACTAGCGTCAGCTTTAGACTTGAGGACGAGCGCCTTGGCGTCTGGCGAATCCTCGACTTCCTTATTCTCTCGTAAAAGCTTGAACATTGATTCGACGTCAACCATGCACTGCTTAATCATGCGATAGTAGGTGCCGAGGAAGTTTAGCGGCACGTACAGCTGTAAAATGTACGTGTTCACGAGAACGAAGTCACCGACAGTCATATCGCCGCGGAGCACCTGCTTGGCTGCGAGCGCCAGAGACGTCGTAATGCCAAACGTAATGATTAACGCTTGGCCGAGGTTGAGCCCAGCGAGAGACTGGTACGTCTGCAGCGTCGCTTTCTGGGTCCTTCTCAAGGCGGAATCGTACGTCGTCGCGATGTGCGGTTCCGCACAGAATAATTTAATCGTCTCAAAGTTGAGTAAAGAATCGGTCGCCTTTTGGTTGAACGCGTCATCCGCCTCCACCATGCTGCGTCTAAATTTATTTCTCCACTCTGTGAACGGCACCGTAAAGCCGATGTACGCGACGATGACCCCGCCCGTGATCACGGCAAAGTACCAATCGTACTGGGAGAACAAGTAGGCACACACCAAAGCAACCTCGAGAAAAATGGGAGCAATCTGGAACGAAATGTATCGAAGAAGATTCGCAAACGATTCCGAACCGCGCGCGCACGCGCGAATCACAGCCCCCGTCTTGCGATTGATGTGAAACCTCAAGCTTAGATCCATGACGTGCGTGAAAACTCTCAACGAAATCCCCCGGCTCGCGTGTGCTGCGACGTACGCGAAACAGTTATCTTTCAATTCACCGCACAGGCTTCCACCGAACCGCAACGCGCCGTAAATGATGACGGGTTCGAGGTACCTATCGTCGCCCTTTGTGATTCGGTCAACCGCCACCTTGAGCGCGATCGGCGACGCGACGTTCGAAAGCTTGGACGCCAACAGAAACACCACGCTCATGAACATCATCAACCGCAGGTGCGGCTTGTTCTTCGGCCACAAGTACGGTAAGAGCTCCCATAACTCTTGCTTGTGAAGCTTCCAAAAAGATTCCTTCTTCTTCGGCTTCGTCGTCGGTTTCGCGTCGTCGCCCGGAGCGCCGCCGCCGCCAACCTTCCCAGCCTCTACGTCGACGACGACGGAACCCGCGCCCGGCGTGTTCTTGTCCGCGCCCTTCGTCTTCGTCGCCATCGGTCGTCGCGTGCGCTGATTCGCGATGCGCGCGCTCGAGTGACGTCAGTTGGCACAAAAACAAAGAAAGACTCCGCGCGACACACGCGCGCGCGCCTCGACGCCCGAAGGGACCCTAGCGTCGGGGCGGAAAATGGGTAAAAAGTCCAAAGCAAAAACCTCCGGGGCGTCCGCGGTCTCCCTCGGGTCCTCGGGCGCGGCGCCGACGAAGAAGTCGAGGGATAAAGAGCGAAAAGTGATGTCCGCCGCCAGTGGTGGCGCTTCGAGCGTCGGCGCCGTGGAGGACGACTTTGACGTGGATGCGCTCTTTGGTGCGGCGAAAAAGGCGAAAAAGCTCCAAGGAGGGAACGGAGGAGGAAGCGGGGGTGCGGTGAAGTGCGCGCCGGTGGAGGAGGAGAAAATTCGGGTGTTGTTGCCGGGGCAGAAGAAGCCCAAGCAAAAGCGCGTGACGCCAGAGTTCACGCCCGTGGACAAGCCGAGGCGGTTCGAGGATGGGTTGCCGGTGTATAAATCTTACGACGATTTCTCTGACATGGCGGCTGGTCAGCTCGTCGGGAAGAATGGGAAAAAGTTGGGTCCGAACGGCGAACCGGGTGGGGATTGTCCCTTTGATTGTTGGTGCTGTTTCTAGTAGCCCGAGTTTCGCTCGAGCCGTTTGTGTAACAAAAAAATGTATACTCCGATTTGATATTATTCCGTCCCGAAAGACGAGCAAAAATGTAAATAACCAACCTAGGCGCTCTTTTGGTTCTCCTTCCACACGACGTACAAGGTGCTCGGGATGATGATAAGCGCACCGAGCAACGTCGAGGATGCCGGAACTTCGCCAAAAAGCAAAAAGCCCACCGTCGCCGATAGCATGAGTTCCGTGTAGCGGAACGGCGCCAAAGCGCTCGCATCGACGAGATTGAACGATTTGAGCAAGCAGTAGAGAAGACCATTCGCGCCGGCGCCCAAAATCGCCATCAAACCGAGCTGAGACATCGTCGGGGCGACCCAGGAAGTGAGCGCCGGGTACGCTGCGATGCACGTCGTGAAGAACGCAGTGTAGAAAATCATCGCCCAAAAGCTCTCTTTGCCTACAAACACCTTGTTGAGCACGTCAAGAGACGCAAACATGACGGCACTGAGCAAAACGACGAGCCACATGGGGTTGAACGCCGCACCCCATGGTTGCATGACGACGGTGACGCCCGCGAAACCGACGAGCGTACCCAACCAACGCGTCGAGTCCACTTTTTCCTTGAGCACAATGCTCGCGAGCACGAGCGTGAACAACGGAATGGTAAAATTGAGCGTCGTAACCACCGCGATCGGCGCAATGGTTAAGCCTTTGACGTACAAAAAGATGCCCCCCGCCAACAAGGCTGAACGCGCCACGTGCAACGGCACTCGGTCCGTCTTCCACGACTCCTTTCCACCCGCCAACATCACCGGCACCATCGTCAGCGTCGCAAACAAGAAGCGCAAAAATACCACCTGCGCCACGCCGAGATTCGCCCCGGTAAACTTCATGATGACGTCGTTACCGACACCGATGAGCTGGTGCGCGAAGAACCACGCGATGCCGACGAGAAAAGTCGAAGGCGCCGCCGCGCCCGCGTCCGCCTCCCCGCTCGCGCGCGCCACCGCCGTAGACGCGCACGCGACATCCCTCGGTGCGCGGCAACGCATTTCTCGCGCACCGCGCGCGATGGACGCCACCCTCGGCGTCGTTTCCGCCGTCGACGGTGAGCACGCGCGCGCGGTGACACACGCTGACCTGGACACCCTCGCGGCGTGTGCGTTTTTCCCGCGTCGCGTCGCCCGCGGGCATCGCGTCGCGTTCGCGCCGAGCGCGACGCGCGTCGTCGTCAACATTTTCTCACTCTGCGCGCGCAGATTCGCGCGAGCGCCGATGCGTCCGTCGCGGTGTGTCGCGCCCGAGTGACTGCGTTCGTTCGTTGGTTGAGTGGATACGACGATGCCAATTGTTTAACATGTACAACTCAAACCGGTAGCCACTGCGTGACGCGGTCATCGACGCGCGCGTTCGACGATGGACGCCGCGATGACGCGTGAAGTCAGCTTTCGTGGGTCGGTCGCGAGACGTCCCGGATGCGTTTCGACGAGGACGAGGGCGGGAAGGCGCGCAGGCCTGAGTGTGTTCGCGGTTGATCCGTCGAACCGACAGGGCAAACCGAACGCGCGAGGGATCGTACCGGGTATGGGACCGAACGCGCGGGAGTGGCGGTTGATTCACGCAGAATTGAAGAGCGGGTATAAGATGAAGACGGTGAGCTCGGCGGAGTGCGTGCGGATGTTGAAGAGAGAAAAGGCGACGTTGGTGGACGTGCGTTTCGGGCCGGATTTCGAGCAGTGGTCCGTTCCCGGGAGCGTGTCGGTGCCTTACGTCGAAGGGGGGATTCTCGCAAAGATGCGGTTGCCTGGGTTTAAAAAGGTCAAGGCGAACTTCGTCGATGAGTTTGAGCGAGTGGTGCCAGACGTCAACGCGAAGATCATCTTGTGCGATATTTGGGGCGGGAGTTTGGAGCAGGATCCGCCGTCAAACAAGTCGTTCACCGATCCAACTAAAGGGGCGGGAAGTCTCCCGGCGGCGTTTGAGCTCTACCAGGCTGGGTACAAAAATTTGTACCACCTCCGAGGCGGGGTGAATCAGTATTACGAGGATTGCGAGACGGATAAGAGCTTACCCGAGCCGGATCCTTCCGAACAAAAGTGGCCCGGTGATTTGGAGTGGTTCGGATACAGGCAGTTTAACGGTAAAGATCGATCCCGAGGTCAACGCGATGATTAATTCTCCATCTCTGTTTGACCGGTGTCTACAGGGTCGTGGTGGTGGGTCATCCTCTGAATGCGTGCAACTGTTTGGATGTTTCGCGTCCGCAGCGCAAGGCGCCACATCTGAAACGTCTAGGCGCCCGACGCGCGGCGCAGAACGATTATGTAACATTTATACTCTATGATCAACAAATCAAGACAACGACGCGCACGCGGGTATTCGTATTCCTTTCGTTTCCAGTCCCCTAGCAGTTTCGTTTATCAGTAACATATGCGCGAGCGGTATCAACAAGCAAAGTCAACTGCAAGCACGTCCTCGCCGCATTTCTCAGCGCAAAACTCACGAACCTCGACGACCGACGAACGGAAAGGACGACGACGATGACCAAGGATGTAAAGGCCAAACGCGAAGCCGTCATCAAGGCGGCGGACATGGCGGACGTACGTAAAGCGACGTTTCAAGAAAACGATGCACGAGCGAAAGATTATCAGTGAATCAAACGGTTTTTGACTTTGATTTAGCGTGAGCGACGGGAGCGCACCGACGCGCGAGCGATGATGACGAATAACTGACGATACGATGATGCGCTGTAATATCGCGACGCGATACGCAGGAGATGCAAGACGACGCCGTGGCGTGTTCGATGGAGGTGCGTGTCGTACTAGAGCGCGCACGAAGCGAGCGGTTGACTTTGTTCTTCTGGTGAACGCATCGCCAAGGCGCGGAATAATATCGCCTCGACTGACGAACCTGTCATCTCGGGTTGTTTTTGTTTTCTTTGTGATGCAGGCGATAGAAAAATTCAACGTGGAGAAGGACATCGCGGCGTTCGTGAAGAAGGAGTTTGACAGGAAGCACGGTCAGACGTGGCACTGCATCGTCGGTCGTAACTTTGGGAGTTACGTCACGCACGAGAGCGGGAATTTCATCTACTTTTACCTCGGTAAAGTCGCAGTCTTGTTGTTCAAGGCGGGGTGATGCGATACGAGGAGGAGTTTAGATTTTGAGAACGCGTGATGATAGCTAGAATGTGACGACGAATGCGGCGATTCGAGAACGAGGAAGGCTTGGGACGAAGCGATACGGAGGCGCACTGTGATTTTACAAATCAATCTTTCAAATACAACAAAAGCGACACGCCTAGAGAACAAACTTACGTCGGCAGTGTCGAGTACCATCCGTATCCGTGCTTCGAATGTATTCGTACTCGCCGTGTCTGCTATCGAACGTGCCCTTTTGGACCGACATGAGCCTAAGCGTAAATCTCGGGCCAAGTTCTTGCAATCGAGCCTGAATCATCGTGTCGATCGCCGGCGGCTTGACTTGCTTTTCTTCATCGCTCCCGCTCCCGCTCTGACTGTCACTTTCACTGTCGCTGTCGCTATCGCTATCGTCGTCTCTGCTCTTTCTCTTTTTACCACCCTTGCCGCTATTCTTGATGGAATCTTTGACGTGGTCGGGCACCGCCTCTGTCGCCAGGTGTCCGGCGTGAGGGAGCCTTCGCCCCTTCTTCTCCTCGAAAACGTAACGATGATGACGAAAAAAGATGTAATCGCGCTGATTGTGAAAGGTGACGACGCGCCGTCCCTTGAAGTCTGGTCTCTGCGGAAACACCGACGCAAACATTCTAGAGACGCGGTGACCCAAACGCGTGTTGAAATTGTTCAAAATCAACTCTGGATAGTGACTCGTCGCCTTACCATGACCTTTAATTTGTTTGGAAAGCACGAGGGACGACAGCTTGTACAGACACGTCGGTCCCTCTGGCAGGTGAATGTGTAACATTCCGTTGACGCGCGCGCCTTTACTAAACTTTTTATTCTCGTTAAAGACGAGAACATCCGTAAACCCCCGCGCAGTACCGTATTTAACAATCTCCTTGACGTGATAACTTCGTCTCGCGTAAAAGTACGCGTTCGGGACGACGGTGAACAGGTTTTCTAAAAACTTGAACATTTCCCCGCTCGGCTTTCTGCTCGTGGTGATGATAATTTTCGGTTCCGACGCGTTACTAAAGTAAGACGCAAACTCATCCTCTGCATCCTGTTCAATCAAGTCTTCATCCACCGCTTTATCCTCCACAAACTCGTCCCCTTTCACCCGCTGGTTCTCAATCGTCTTCGGCACTTGTCTCGGCGCTGGTTCTTCCCCCGCTTCGATGGCGTCGGCTTCCGCTTTTTGCCTCGCCTCGCGTCGCTTCTTCTTCGCCACCGCGCGTTCGTGTCGAAGCTTCCCGTACAGCTCGGACCGCCGCTGTTTATTTTTAATCCCAGACGTGAGCGATCCGACCGTTTCTTTTCCTTCGTCATCCCTGCGTCGCGCGTCCGTTCGCGGTCAGTCGCTCTGTTCTGTGTCGTTCGCGCGAGCGAGCCGCCGCCGCCACGCGCACGCTTTCGATCGTTTTCGTTCGCCGTCGCTATCGCGCCGCGTCGTCGCCGTCGTCGTCGCGCATCGGCGTACCCGTCGAATCGTTTGCTCTTCTTCTTCGTCGCCGCGACGCGTCCCATGGTGTCGTCGTCCTCCGCCGTCGTCGCGCGCGTCGACCAGTGGCGACCGCTTCCCGGGGCTGCTCGAAGCTCGACTCTATTGAAGAGCTAAAATGTTGTCGACAACAAATGTTACAACCATCGCGCGGCGCGGCGAAGGGAAATCTAATCTAACGCGCCGGTGTCGACGTGGACGTCGGAACCGGGCGATGCGTGCGTTTTGGCGGTGTTTCGAGCGCGGGCGGTGGAGACTTCGGCTCGCCAATCGACGCGGCGGGCGTAGAGCGTCATGACGCCGGCGTGCGCCGCGGTGCCGGCGACGCCTCCGATGGCGAGGCCGACGGCGTGGAGCGAAGCGGTGAAAGCGAGGAGAAGGGCAATGGGGATACCTACGGCGTAGTAGGCGAAGAGGACGATGGGGGCGGCGAAGGCTTGGCGACCGACGCCCCGGATGATGGACGTGGAGACGCAGCACACGGCGTCAAAGAAGACGTAGACGGCGAGCGGAATCATGAGCTCCGCTAGGAGCGACGACACGGCGGGGTCGTCGGTGAATAAACCGCCCCAGCGATGCCTAGACGCGAAAACGAACGTTGACACTATGAGTTCGACGCCGACGATGAGTTCGAGCGCGACGTCGGCGGCTAATTTCGCCGCAGTCACGTTGCCCGCGCCGACTTCGTTGCTCACTCGAGTCACCGTGGCGACGCCAAATCCGACGGCAATCATAAACGCAAACGCGTTGGTCACTTGGTAGATTGACATCGCCGCGACGGCGACGTCTGGCTTTGGAAGGTATCCCGCAAAGAAAATGAGGAGTTCGCTCGCCACCCATTCAGACATCAAAATCAACGACGGCACGGCGATGCTAATCCATTCCTTCATCCCTTCGCGATCAAAGGCGCGCTCGACGCTCCACCCTGGCCAACATGCGTCGCGCGCTGCCGCCAAAATCGAATCTCTCTCTCTAAACCGCCCATTCTCGATGCGTCTAAAATGGAAAATGTACGTCAGATTGACGACGAGCACCGTAAACGTGCTCACGCCGGTGGCCAAAGCCGCACCTTTTGCCCCGTATGCTCGCGTTAAAACGTAACACCAAGGCGCGTGCAAAACCGTAGCGATGACACCGGCGACGGCTTGCGGCGTCGTCACCGCTTGAGATTGTAAAAACGCCTGAAAACAAATGTTCCAAGCGTACGCAAAAATCTGAGGTATCAACGCCCGAGCGTATGTCCCCGCCTCCCTCGCAATCTCCTCCTCTTGCCCGATCGCCGAGAGCAACGCGTCGCACTGCCACCACACCGCGCTGATGACGACGCACGCGCACGTCAGCGCGACGACGCCTCGCTGACAGACGCCGCCGACGCGCTCGTACGCCCCGGCGCCGTACGCTTGCCCAGCCAACGTATTAATCGCTCCCGACAACCCCACGACGACAGCCGTCCCGGTAACGTTGGCGAACGACGACGCCAATGCCGCCCCGGCGAGCGCGCTCGTCGACCCACCGCGCCCGACAAAGGCGATGGAGAGCAAATCGCGCGCGCGATTACACAGCATGGATGTCGACACCGGACCCGCGATGCGCAGTTGGTTTACGAGTTCCCGACGCGTCGTGGACGACGACGAGACGTACTCCTCCGGCTCATCATCGGAAGACGACGCCGACGCCGACGACCAAGGGTCGGCGTCGTCGATCTCGGCGTCGGCGACGAGGGGTGTCCGCATCATCGGTCACGATGGGCGTCGACTGACGACTGGGCAGACGCCAGATGACGACGACGTCAACGGGTGCCGCGTCGGCGACGCCGAGATTGACGACGCGCGCGAACGACCGTCGACGAGGAAGCGCGCGACGAGAGCGAAGAACCGGGACGCGCACGGCGTCGGCGACGAATTCGCGAGAAGTCGGCGCGACGGAGGTACCGATGAGTGCTGACGATGGCGTCGACGTCTTGGTCAACGCGACGACGGGCATGGCGATCCCGCGCGTGGGTCTGGGAACGTGGAAGGCGAAACCGAACGAGGTGAAAACGGCGGTGAAAACGGCTCTGGAGCTCGGGTACGCGCACGTGGATTGCGCGGCGGCGTACGCGAACGAGAACGAAGTGGGGGAGGCGTTGGGAGAGGCGTTTCGCGCGGGAACGACGACGCGGGAACAGGTCTTCGTGACGAGTAAGCTGTGGAACGATAGGCGACGACCGAAGGACGTTCGAGAGGCGTTGATGACGACGTTGCGTGATCTCGGGTTGGAGTACGTGGACTTGTATCTGATTCATTGGCCGGTGTGTTGGAAGCGAGGAACGGTTTTGCAGCCAGACTCGCGAGCGTCCATCGAGGAATGTTGGGAGGAACTGGAGCGGTGCGTCGATGATGGGCTCGTGAGACACATTGGGGTATGCAACTTTAACGAGGAGCAGCTTGCGGCGCTCGTTGATGGACCAAAGACGAGGATTAAGCCCTCGTGTAACCAAATCGAGTCGCATCCACTGTGGAGCAACGACGCACTGGTCAAATATTCGCAGTCGAGAGGTGTCACGGTGACGGCGTACTCCCCTCTCGCGCAGGGTGGGGATTTGTTCAACAATCCCATTTTGGTGGACATAGCGAACAAGTACGATGTGACGCCCGCACAAGTGGTGCTTCGATGGAACGTGCAGCGAGGCGTCTCCGTCATTCCAAAGTCTACGTCTCCAAAGCGCATTGCCAGTAACGCAGACTTGTTTAGATTTGAGCTCTCTTCAAAAGACATGGAGGCGATAAAGTCGCTGGACGTCGCGAAAAGTGTCGCGACTGCACCTTGGAGTGAGTTTGAACCGATGGCGTCCCGGAATCGTTGGTTGAGACCGCTCGGCCGCGCCGTCACGTGGCTTCCGTTCAAATTTGTGTCCATCGACGTCCAACGCATGGGACGCAGCGGTTTCCTCTCTTTACGCGCACCATGGAAATAGTCCTCGCATGTAGCACACATTTGTAGTACAAATAGCAGTCTCGTTATTAATAATTACAGCGTAGCGGTCGAGCCGCTTTATTTTTGCGGTATATTTTACTCCATTGAGCTCACGGCGTCTTCATGAGCACCTTTCCAGAGAACGGACACACGTAGCCTTTACCCGGTCGCACTTGCGTCGGCAGCGCCCCCGCCATTAAACTCGCTCGCTCGTGTGCCTCCACCCACGGATCGTTCTCCGAGCCATCGCGGCTCGGCGGCCGTGGCGGTCGAAACGCCTTGGGCGTCGACACCTCTTCATCCGCCGTCGGCTCTTCGTCTGACGCGTCGTCTCCGTCTGGTGTCTCCACACCTCTCGGCGTCACATCTGTCGCCGAAAGCGGAGACAACTCGTACGTCCCATCGCTTTCCGGCGTCAGCGGCAAGAGTGGCTCCCGCGTCGGCGATTTAATCCGCATGCCGCCGCTTCGCTCCGCCGCCGCTTCCAGTTCAGATACCCGCGCTCGCAACTCCTCCACCTCGAGCTCCAAATCCCTCCTCGTTCGATCGTGTCGCCGCGTGATTTCTCTCAACAACGTCTTATACCCCGCTCGAACCGCCTCGATCGATCGCGCGTCGTCCAGCGCCGATTCCAACGAACGTTCCGTCGACGTCTTCGCGTTTGTGTTTGCGCACGCGCCTAGCCAACTCGCACCCAATGCTCGCGACCACGACCCGTTCGACGCCGCCGCCGTCGTCGTCGTCGTCGTCGTCGAACACGTGGGCACCCTCCAACCAGATACGGCCGACACGGATCGCGTCGATGGCGTCCACGTGTCGTCTCGGTCGTTGACGTAATCTTCAGTCTGCGTGAAAGTCTTCTCCCTCGACTCCGCGGACGTCCCATCCTCCGTATCGCCGCCGACGCCGGCGCGTCGCGCGAGCGCTTTGAGCCTCACCGCGCGTTCGCGCCAAAACTCAGCCGACTCGTCCGTCGGTCCTCGCATCTCGCCGCCGGGTTCTGAAGGAGGAACGGTACGACAGGTGGATTTTACTTTTTGAAAAGAGCGTACTCTGAAAACCAACCGTGGTCGTCAGTTACCGACGCCGACGCCGACGTCGAGCGCGCGCGCGCTAAACGAAGCGTCGCACCTAGTCTTTATCGGTTTCATGACGTCCTCGGAGCTCCCGCTTCGCGAACGCATCGTCCTGTACGGTGATTCGTTGACGCAGAGGTCGTTTGAACCGGGCGGGTGGGGCGCGGCGCTCGCGGATGAGTACTCGCGCACGGCGGATGTTTTCAACCGCGGGTACGGTGGGTATAACTCTCGGTGGTGCGCGCGAGAGGAGATGCTGCGCGCGGCGTTCGGTGAGGGTCGGGAGCCGATACGACGCGCGCTAATGAGTTGCGTGATGTTGGGCACAAACGACGCGACGCGCTTGGTAGATGAAGTCGCGGAACGAAGCAATAGAGTATCGGTGAGCGTGTCAGAGTACGGGAATTACATGCGTCGCATTGTCAGTCGCGCGGCGATGACGTCGAAATTCGTATTTGTGATGTCTCCGCCGGTGGTGGATGAGGACGCGAGACGGCGGTGCCAAATCGAGCGGTACGGCGAATCGTGGGTTGGTGGACCTTGGGAAGACCGCAGGCCGGAAATCGAGGCTTTTGGTGCGATGGCGAAAACGGTGGCGAATGAAGTGAACGCGTCGTCGTGCGGGGCGAAGGTTTTTTTCGTCGATGTACACGCGGAGACCAAGAAGTTGGCTCAAACGCAGATGATTTTGTGCGACGGTGTACACTTCACGTCGCTCGGGCAAGAAGTGGTACATCGTGTGCTTCGGGCGGCGATGAAGGAGGCGGGGGTGCCTTCCGGCGCGGATTTACTTCCAGACTTTCCATATGGACACGAGCTGCGCAACCCGGAGGATTCGAACGTCGATTTCCCAAACGGCGACGCGGTTTTCGAGCGACACGTCATGAAAAGGAAAGAGAATGCAAGAGAAATGTAGAATACAAGTGTTGTAGAAAACGAATTAGAAATGCTAGAGCGTGTAACGAAAAGTGAATTCGTGTTTGGCGTTTTGCTGAGCTGTCAAGATTGCGCGATTAACTCGTCTGCTTCGCGTTTTCTTCTTCGATCTCGATCACGTCTGACTGCGACGATAACACCTCGCTGAAGCTGGGACGACCATCGCCTTCTTCAACCTTGACAGCGCCGACTTCCGGTGTACTCACCTTGAGAGTACGGGTTTGAACCTCCTTGGTGGCGCGTTCAGTCTTTTTGATTTTCTTTGTCGCCAGAGACGCGAGATTAGCACGCTTGTCTTGGCGCTTCATGCTTTGAAGTGTGGCCGCCATGAGCGCTTCGTGCAGCCCTTCGGTCGCCGCCACCTTCATGAGCTTACCCTTACCCGGGGCATGGGACAAGTGCTTAGCAGCAATGTCGAAAGAGGAGGGCGTACGGTAGTACCTACCGTCGGATGCCATTTCCCACGCGAGAACTTGATCCGACAAGCACGCGTCCAAGACGTCCTGGATTTCGGTTTGAATCTTCGGGTCGTACACGCGCGCAACGACCTCGACGCGTCGCAGCAAGTTACGACGCATCAAGTCAGCCGAACCCATGTAGAACTCAGGCTCGCCGTTATTTTCAAAGCGGAATATGCGGTGGTGCTCGAGGAATCGACCGACAATGGACACCACTCTGATATTCTCAGAGACGCCCGGGATGCCTGGACGGATGCGGCAAATGCCACGAACGATGAGGTGAATCTTAACACCAGCCTGGGATGCGCGGTAGAGAGCCGCGCAGATTTGCGCGTCATCAAGGCCGTTCATCTTAGCCATGATGCTCGCGGGCTTGCCCTTGAGCGCGTTAGCCGCCTCGCGCTCAATCATCTCCACAAACTCAGCTTGCATGCGCAACGGCGCCACAATGAGCTTGTTGAAGCGCTCTTGGTAGTGGTGACCCATGAGAAACTTGAACAGGTTACTCACATCGTCGCCCATCTCTTCGTCTCGTGAGAGAATACCGAAATCCGTGTAAATGCCCGCCGTGGACGGGTTGTAGTTACCTGTGCCGACGTGGACGTACTTGACCAACTTTTTACCCTCACGGCGTACAACGAGCGACGCCTTGGAGTGCGTCTTGACACCCTTCACACCGTACGCAACGTTGCAACCAGCAGTCTCGAGACGCTGGGCGAAACCGACGTTACGCGCCTCATCAAAGCGCGCCTTGAGCTCGACGAGCACGGCGACTTGCTTGCCATTCTCGGCAGCCTTGATCAAGGCACGCACGATTGGAGAGTTGTCGCTCGTACGATAAAGCGTCGACTTGATGGACAACACATCCGGATCCCGGGCGGCATCTTCGATAAACTTTTGAGTCGAAGTTGCAAAGGAAATGTACGGATGGTGAACGACAATGTCACCCTGGGAAATAGCGTCAAAGATGCTCTTCTCTTCGCCTCGAATTGCTTCGAGGCGCGGGTGCGTGCGCGGTGACCAGGGAGAGTACAACATGTCAATCTCCATACCAAAGTTCACCGGAAGCGAGTCAATGGTGCCAAATCCGAGAGGAGCGCGGTGCGGCACGGTGATGACATCCGTCAACGTAATGCCGTCGAGGGAATCGATGAGCTTGTCGCGAATGTACTCGGGCATTGTATCCTGAACCTCGAGGCGCACAAAAGATGCAAATCGGCGTTCGCGTACTTCATCAGCCATCATCTCCAAGAGATCTTCAGCCTCGTCTTCGTTGCGCTCGATGTCGGCGTTTCTCGTCACCCGAAACACGTGCGTAGCGCGAATATTACACCCTCGAAAGAGCTTGTCCATATTCGCCTCGATGAGTTGTTCGAGCGGGAGAAAACGCTGCACCGCGTCATCCTTGCCCGTGCTCACGCGAATCCACCGCTCGAGCGCCGCCGGGACGCTAACAATGGCAAACTTTTCTTGCTTGAACGCATCCTCAAGTTCCACCGCGATGGACAGAGACAACGAACCGAGAAATGGAAACGGGTGACACGGATCGATGGCTCGCGGGTCCAACACCGGCTCGATCTGCGACTCAAAGTACGACTCGAGCTTCTTTCGCAACTCTTCATTGAGCTCCTCGTACTGTTCCAAGCTAACCCCATGTTCTTTGAGCGCTGGAACGATGTGATCTTCTAACAACACCGCTTGCGCGTCCACCTGTCGCTCCACCTCTGCGGCAACATTCTGCAGCGTCTCCTGCGGCGTCCACACGTCTCTCCCGCGTCTCTTCACGAGGTTCTCAACCCCAGCCGCATCTTGCCTCTTGATCGCCCCCACTCTCTTTGCGAAAAACTCATCTAAATTCCTCGCGCTAATGGCGACGAACCTCAACTTTTCAAACACCGGCGTGTCCTTCCTCGCCGCCATGGCTAACACGCGCCAGTTAAACGCCAACCAGCTCATCTCCGGGTTGAACACCCGATCGCTCGCCACCAGGGCATCGACGTCGTACTCGCGCAGCACATCCTTACTATCCTCGCAGCCTTCCTGCACGAACGGCGGGGTTACGGTGCGCATCGCCGCGACGGAATCATTGATAACCTCCCGAAGCTCTCTCGCGTCCACGCGCAGGTTGGCGTCCTCCTCTTGCTCTTCCCCAGCGCTGATCGCCCTACGAACAACCCGTCGTCGTCGTTCGTTCATCGTCGCGACCGACGGCGTCGCCGTCGCGCATCGCCGAGATGCATCCGCGTCCCCGCGTCCGATGGCCCGCGCGCGAACCGTCCGCGCGCGACCCACCGGCGCGATGGACGATCTCGCTCTCGGCACCATGGGGATCCTCGTCAGCTGCCGATGCGTCGACACCGACGCCCGCCCGCCCGCGCGACGGGGCCTCGGCGCGCCCGCGGCGGTGGTGGACATCGTCGCGAAAATCGCCGTCATCGCCTTCGTCGTCGACATCGGGTTCGTAGCTCACGTGCGACGACGCGCCGCGCGCGTGCGTGCGGATATGGCGCGTTCGCATCTTTCTCTTCGCGTTGACGGAACCCTGCCGCGAAAGGTCGCGCGGTCGACGCCGCGCCGCGCGCCGCGCGTGGGCGGGCGAAAACGCGCGCGAGACATCGAGCGAAATGTTTCCGATCGTCCCGACGGCGTCTCGGGGCGTTCGCGAACGGTGGGATGGTCGCGGCGGTGGGATGCGCGGCGTTTTCGGTGCGAAGCGCGCGGGACGTCGAGACGCAAACAGACGTCAGACGACGGACGGCGGTCGACGCGAGCGGGCGGCGCGCGTCGAGGCGGGGCGGAGGCGTGATATAGGTTTAATTCCGTCGCTCGCGGGGTGCGTCGCGCGTCGGTCATCGCGAACGACGCGTCGACGGGAGGTTGGGTGTCGGTCGTTACGCGCGCGCGGTGTGTAAGATGACGGGCGTTCGGCGGATGGTTTCGCGCGTCGCGTCCGGGGCGCGATCGTGGAGGGGGGTGGAACGCGCGGCGTTCGCGTTCGCGGCGGAACTGCCGCGCGCGGCGTTCGGACGTCGCGGTGCCGCGTCCGGGGCGTCGTTGGGAAGCGGGGCGGACTTCGAGGCGTGGACGCGCGGTCGCGATGAACCGCCGAGCGAGGCGTACGCAAGACTCGTCGCGGAAGGGAAGATTCGAGACGATCCGGCGCAGATGGATGCAATTACGACGTTGGATGTCGTCCGGGCGCTCGCAAGGCAACGATCTGGGAGCGCGGCGACGACGACCGCGGGTGGACGCGTTCAAGGCGGTTGGTCGTTCGGCGGTTGGTTTGCCGGTGGGGAGTCTTCGGCTGTCGTCGACGTCGCCCCGGGTGAGGGCGGGGCGTACGTCCACGGTGGACCGGGAAGCGGAAAGACGTTTGTGATGGATCTCTTCTTTGCCACGCTTCCGGGGACGTCGGGGAAGGAGAAGCGAAGAGAACACTTTCACTCGTTTATGCTCGACACGCATCGGGCGTTGCACGCCCTCAAGGATACCGGGAAGAATGTCGACACCGTGGGCGAGTACGCGAGTAACCTCGCGGCGGAGATGCAGGTTTTATGTTTAGATGAGTTTCAAATCGTTGACGTCGCGGACGCGATGATCATCAGGCGTTTGCTCGAGGCGTTGTGGGCGAAAGGCGTGCTCGTCGTCACCACGAGCAATCGGCACCCGGATGAGCTGTACAAGAATGGATTAAACCGCGCGCAGTTTTTGCCTTGCATCGCGCAGATTAAAGAGCGCTGCGTCGTGCACGAGATGAAGAGCGATCGTGACTATCGACTTACGGGAAGCGCGAAGAGTGGAGAGGAGAACATTACGTGGTTGTCGCACGGAACGGATGCCGAGCGCGAAGAGTGGTTGGCCAAGCGGCTCAAGGCGCTCGCGGGCGAACGATCGTTCAAGCCTCTTCAAATCGCCATCGGGGGTCGGCTCGTGCACGTTCGACGCGCCGGCGGTGGTATCGCGCACTTTGACTTTCGGGAGCTCTGCGACAGCGCCCTCGGCGCAGCGGATTACACGGCGCTCGCGAGCATTTTTAACACCGTCGGCGTCGGTCATGTGCCGACGCTGAGCGCCGACAGGCTAGATCTTGTGCGTCGATTCATCACGTTCATCGACATCATGTACGAACACAAGGTGAAGCTACTCGTTTCCGCCGACGCGCCGCCGCAGGATTTGTATCACACGTCGTCCGGCGCGGGCGGGTCGCGAAAGGATGCGGCGCGAGACGAAGAATTCGCGTGGGACCGCGCCTTGAGTCGACTGGCGGAGATGCAAACGACAGAGTTTCAAGAGGCAATGTGGAACCCAAAAGCTGGGTCCTGGCTTCTTGAACAGGCACGCGTCACCGAAGTTGTCCCGCCTCAAGTCCTTCGATCGATTTGGCAGCGTTACGACCGCAACCGCGACAACGTGCTCGACGAAACTGAGCTCGAGTGTCTCATCGGAGACTTGAACCAAATGCGAAGCGGCCACCGTCACGTATCAGAGGAACAACTCGACGCCGTCATGTCCATCGTCCGCGGGTCAAACTTGCGTTCAAACAGGTACATCACGTACGCCGAGTTTGAGAGGTACGGGAACGAAGCCTTTCTCGAGTGCATGCGCGATAGATAGATGATTGGTAAACACTGCAAGCATGGTAGACGCGCCTTAAGGTTCTTTAAAAGATGACTGATTGATTTGACTGATTAAAGAAACGAGCAGAGACGCTTGGTTTCGCGATCCCCTCGTCGTTTATTCATTCTTTCACTTTTATTCGTCGCGCGCTCCGCGTCGCGTTCACAATCTCGACCGCGTCGTCGTCGTCGTCGTCGTCGTCGTCCCAGAAAGCGCCGCCTTCATATCCCCCGGCACTGGCACCGGTCGCCGCGTCTCGTCGCTCACGCACACGTACGTCACCCGTCCGGCGAAACACGCCTCCCCGTTCGGCTCCAACGTCCCATCGTACGCGACATCGAACGACGTCGTCCCCCAACGAACGACCGAACACTTCACCGCCAACCGATCCATAAACTTTGCGCTTCGTTTAAACTCCCACGTCGACGACGCCGCCACGCACAGCGCCCGCCCGACGTTTTTCGTCCACTCGACCCCCATCGCGCGTTCCATCCACGCGTCCAACGCCGCGTCGGCGTACACCGGATACGACCCGTTAAACACCACCCCTTGTCCGTCCGTTTCGCTGAACCTCACCCGAATCGTCTCCGTGAACGCCGACGCCGACGACGCCATCCGTCGTTCTTCCCGAGGCTCGCTCGATCGCTCTTCCCCCTTCTTCGGGACGACGATTCGATTCCGTCCCCCTCACCGTCGTCCTTTTTCTCGCCCGTTCGCCGTCGCCAACGCCGCGACGACGCCCACGAGCGCGTGCCACGCGAACAATCGCCGCCCCCGTCGCGTCCTCGCCCGGTCCTCGCGTTCGTCGCGCGTCTTCGTCGGCGTTCGCGGCGTCGGGTCCATCGGATTCGATCGATCGGGTTCGATCCTTCGTTCGTTCCCGCGCGCCGACGAGTGCCGAGTGCCGAGAAAGAATGAATCGGTCGTCAAGAGTGACGGTTCGACTTCCATTCGTGATAGGCGATTCTCGTCACTCAATATGTGGTGGTACGAGTGTACGCATCACCGGTCGTATTACCTATTATGTGGTCAGCTACTCAGTACTCGTACTGTTTATACATACGACTCGGGTGTTTCATCGGACGCGTCCGAGACGACTCGTCTCGGAAACGTCCGAGAATGATTGATTGATTTGATTGATTTGATTGATTTGATTGACTTCACGCATCACCACTGCGGGACGTTCGTTCGTTCGGTGCGGTCGGCCGGCGATGGACGGACGCGGTATCGTGGGACGGGCGCGAGCGCCGGTGCGGGCGGCGCCGGGACACGGCGGGGAAACGGCGCGACGGCGATGGACGATGGAGGAAGCGGCGCGGAAGAGACGGATTGGAAACCGAGAACGCGGACCGGCGCGGACGTGCCCGCTGGGGCTTTCGTGCGCCGGATTGCGGTCGGCGTGCGAGAATTTCTGTCGGACGTGCGCGGCGGGGTGTCTGGAGGAGATGGATGACGCGACGGTGACGCCGTGGGACGGGCGACGACGACGGACGTTTCGGTGGGAGGGGTTGTTGTTCGCGTTGCGCGCGTACGCTCCGCGGTCGAGACGAGACGAGAGCGGGTGCTCGAGCAGAGAGGAGGACGCGAAGGAAAAGCGGGCGACGGCGTTTTTTAGGTGGATGTTTGACGAGGCGGCGAGGATTAATTTTACGTGGAGTCAGGTGACGGATGAAAAGGTGAAAATCGGGATTCGAAACTTGTTGATCAAGGCTGGGGTTGCGGAGTTTTGCCGAAGGGCGAATATGCTCATGGATCGTCCGCGCGGCGGGTATTACGGATACCCGCCGCGTCGAATGGAAAGCTTTTTCAAAAGTGTCGATTACGAAGCGTGCGCGGCGCTCGGGACGACGCTCGAGGTGTATCGGCTTCTTCGCACCGAGCTCGAGCTCGAGTTCGGGGCAAAGGTTACTTTCGATATCGGGTGTCACTACTATCGATCTTCTCAGCACATGCGCGACGTCCTCGGATTCATCACGTCCAACGCGACGGTGAGCGCGTCTCGCTTATGGCATCCCAGTACCACGCTGAATGTCGTCGTGAAGGACGGGTGCGATGAGATGAGCATTGAGCAACTGTGTATTTTGAGAGAGTTTGGATGTCCTATGGGTGCAGATTTGTGCGCTCACTGCTGCGATGAAGAGAGGTACGAGTTGGTGTACTGGTTGATAGAAAACGGCGTCCCTTTTGACCACCGCGTCGTGAACAAGGCTGCTTTTCAAGGTCGCATAGACGCCATTAAACGATTGGATGAGATGGGCGTTCACCCCGTCGCGGCGACTTGCGCGCGCGCGGCGAAAGGAGGGCAATTGAAAATGTTACAATACTTGTACGAGCAACGCGTGCCGATGGGAGTCTCCACGATTCGCGCCGCGGCAGCTCCAGTAGTGGGTAAACGCAAACGCCGACGGGAGAATCTTGATTACATTCATTGGGAAGAACAACCGAGAATCCGCTGCTTGGCTTTCGCGCTCGCGCATGGGTGTCGAGGAGTCGAAACCGTGTATCGATCAAACACGAACCTACACGAGTACACGAAATCTTATCTGAAAATGTTCATCGATCAACCCGCGATTTGCCATTGGTTCCACAGGTTGCCCTCAATCATGACGGAACAAATGGTTGCCATCATGCCTGAGCGAACGAGACTGGCTTTCGAGTGCATCACGCGCCATCTGAGATTGAAACATCTCGAGTGCGCTGGCGTGAAGACGGATGAATTTGAAAAGGAAGAGTTGAAGAGATTAGCTTTCTAGAATCTTACACGACAGCGCGCATTGACTAGTACCTGGTAGATACGTAACGACGACAACAACTTTTAATGTTCCATTTTGAATGCTGCGCAGTTTCACGTCGATTTCGGTCTGATGGCATCCATGAAGTGCTGCTGCTTGACTTGATTAGCGTTCATGTCCTCTCGCAAAGCTCTCAGCGCAGCCTCTTTAACGACGTGACGAAGCTCAGCTCCACTAAATCCATCGCACGCCGCAGCCAGAGCTTGGATGTCGACGTCATCTGCAAGCGATACATCTTTTGTGTGCACGCGCAGTGCTTCAGCTCTTCCTTGCAGGTTGAGCGGCGGAATCTCGAGAACTAAATCGAGTCTCCCCGGGCGGGTGAGTGCCGGATCTAAACTTTGCGGACGGTTTGTCGTGGCGACAACGAGAACACCACCTCCAGACGAAGGCACGTTTTCCAATCCATCCATTTCCGTGAGGAAAACGGATAGCAATCGCGTCGCCACGTCGTGGGCTCCGTCCGATGCTCCATCACCGCGCGAGCCGCACATTCCATCAATTTCGTCAAGCAAAAGGACTGCGGGTGCAGACTTTCTCGCCTTAGTGAAAGTGCTCCGCAATATTTTCTCACCTTCTCCTAGATACTTACTAAACACGTCCGCAGCGGACAGCGTGATGACAGTCGCTCCCGAAGCGGTGGCTGCGGCGCGGGCGAGGGTAGTCTTCGCGCATCCCGGAGGGCCGTGAAGAAGAATACCCTTTGGTGGTCTCAACCCAAGACGATCGAACGCATCGGCATGATGCAGTGGCCATTCGACGGCTTGTTGCAAACGCTTTTTCACGTCGTCTAGTCCTCCGATTTCGTCCCATGTAACGGGAGGCAGATCGACAGAGACGCCCCTGACAACGGACGCGCTGACGCGCCCTCGAGCCGATTGGAAATCATCTGTCGTGACGAGCATCTCGGTATCGCTGGCGCCCCGTCGCTTGATCGCACACATCGCCGCCTCTCTAGAAAGGGCTGCTATGTCTGCCCCACTGTAACCTTTGCTGTCGTTTGCGATGTCTTGTAAATTGACGTCGCTCGCGAGCGGTAGCGACTTTGTGTGGAGTTTGAGAATATCGACACGCTCTAGTGAACTTGGAAGCGACATTTCAATCTCCCTGTCGAATCGACCCGGGCGTCTCAGAGCCGGATCAATCGCGTTCGGTCGACTCGTCGTCGCGATGACTGGCACAGCGCCCATATGGGCATCACCCACTCCATCCATGAGCGTCAGCAGTTGCGCCACGACACGCGTCTCGTGCGCCTTACCATCCTGCCTCGTCGGACAGATGGCGTCAATTTCATCAATCAAAATGATGCTCGCGCTACCCTTGGAAGCATCCTTCCGCGCGTTTTCAAACACTTTACGCAGTCGTTTCTCACTCTCACCCGCATACGCTCCAAAGACGTCGCCGCTACTCACGGAGAACACACGCACACCCGCTTCCTCGGCAACCGCTCGAACCGCCTCAGTCTTCCCCGTTCCCGGCGGGCCGTGAAGCAACAACCCACGAGGAAACTTGACGCCCAATTTCCTAGCCTCGTTCGCGTATTTCAGAGGCCAAACGATGGCTTGTCTCAGGGCATCGAGCGCTGGCTGACAAGCCGCCAGGCGAGTCTCCGCCTTTGCCGACCTCTCCTCAGCTTCCGTCTTCGAATCCAGTTCGCCCGCGCGACACCCGACGTCTTCAATCACCGTATTCTGCGTCACCCGCCACGTCACGTTCACATCGTCCACTCGCGGTTCCAAGCGTTCAATCGTCATCGTACTCGCGCCCGCTCGAATACGCGCGCCCAGACGAATCAGTCGTTCGCACAGCACCCTACGCGTCGCCGCCTCCGAGACGACCCCGCCCTTCGAGTGACTCACCCGCAAACGTACGCATGTCACCGGTTTGGCGTCCATGCGCTCGATGACACCCGCCAGCGCCGTCGACGGCGCGTCTAAAGTTGAAGAATCCGTCAAAGCTCCAGCCGCCGGCGCTTCGAGAGCGAACGCGTCCACCTCGACGCACAGCCCTCCGCGATCGTCCCAGGGTTCGAGCGAGGCGATGTAACTCCATTCGCGCGCGCCGTCGCCATCGGCGCCTTCGCGTGCGCACTTGTTCCAGACGCGCACGCGCACGGGTGCACCCAAAGGAAGACTGAGCGCTTGAACGACGTCTCGCGAACAACGCGCGCGTTGGGTTCCCGAAGCCCCGGCGACGACGCGCACGGTGTCGAGGTCGACCCCAGGCATCGTTGTCGCCGTCGCCGCGCGCGCCAGTCGTGGAGAGTGCTAGCGCGTTGGGGAGTGTCGGGCGTGTGTGCGTGACTTAGAAGAGTGCACAACTTGGGCCAGATGCAGGCGTGGTTCTAGTTGAACGTAGACGGAAGTGAACTTGCCGTTAAGACTTTTGGCTTTGACGTTGCGCTGTTATTGACAAACTTTGTAATTTTACTTGGATCGGTCCTCTTCGGACATCTCCAAGAGCTGCTTAAAATAATCGACTGTGGATTTCGTCTTCTTCAGTGAAGTCTTCCTGGACTTCGTGGAAGTCTTGGAGACGAAAATGTTGCGAAGGGAAGAGATGGTTAATCCTTTGCTCTCCTCTTCACTGAGTTCGGTGACGTTGACGCCCATGGACTCGGCGTACTTGGACTTGATGGAGTCCAACTCAGAGGCAACCTTCTTTGACTCTTCGAGGACTTTCAATTCTTCGTCGGAAAGATCAACGAAGTCTTTGAGACGCTTTTTGGCTTCATCGAGGCTTTGCTTGAGGGATGCGATTTCCTTCTTGTAAGCGTCGCGTTCCGACATTGTCTTCTCAAAGGATCTTTCAAGGTTGGCTCGGTCAGATTCGAGTTGTCTCTCGCGCTCGGAAATTGAGCTCTTGAGTTTGCTTTCAGCCTTGGACTTTTCCTTGGAAATCATATCCATGGCATCTTTGCGGCTATCCTTGATTGCAGCTTCCTTCGCAGCGATTGCGTCTTGAAGCTTTTTCTCGTAAGCAGCGCGCAAGCGCTCAACCTCTTCATCATTGTTCTTCCTCAAGGTGTCAAGCTGTTCGCGAGCCTTGCCACTTTCACTACCTCTGATAACCTTGTCGGCCCGCTGTTCTGCATCTCGCAATGCCTTCTGCAAGATTTCCACTTCGCGGCGGAAGTCAAGAACAAGCTTATCAAACTGAGCGTTGAACTTCGCTTCAATCTCAAGATCTCTCGCATCGAGCATATCCTCAAACGATGCAATCTTCTTCTTGAGCTTATCGATGGCCTTCTTTGACGATGCGCGGAGCTCTCTCTCAGAGGTCTCTCGCTCGGCTGCAGCTTTGTCTGCTTGCTCACGAAGCGCCTTCTTTGCGGCTGCTTCCGCATTGCGCAACGCCGTAGTGTACTCGCGTTGTGCGGCGAGTTTCGCATTTGAAGCGAGCTGCTTCGCGGCGCTCAATTCGGCGCGCAAAGAGGACTCCATGCGCGTTCTTTCCGCCTTTGCAGCTTCAAGCGCAGCTTCGAGCTTCTTCGCCGCATTCTGTTCAGTGTTGGCGAGCTGCGTTTCGAGACGCTTGACGTTGGATTGAAGCTGCTTGAGTTTTGCCTCGTATTCGGTTCTCATAGCTTGCTTTGCCGCCTCAATTTCCTTCACTTTCGTCTTCTTCAAATCGTTAAGAGTGGCGACAGTGGCGTCAAGCTCCTGCTGAATAGACGACACCTTTGTTACTTCGACAGTGCTAACTGTAGATGTCGTTGCCGATGAGGTGGAAGTCTTCTGCTTACGGACACCAAAGAGTTGCTCAAAAAAGGATCTCGGACGCGCAGCCTCCTTGGCAGCCTCTTCAGCTGCCGCCTTGGCATCCGCAGCTTCTTGTTCAGCCGAAACTAGCTGCTTGCGAAGCGCATCCATCTCAGCCTTCGCCGCTTCGAGAGCTCGTTCAGCCTCTTCTCGAGCAGCCGCTTCCGCCGCCAGCTTGTCCTTGTTGAATTCAAATAGGGCCCGCTTGACGACAACTTGTGAGCCGACTTTAGAACCAATTTTTGCCTCTTTCTTCGCCGACTCGAGTTCCGATGTGAGAGTCTTGACGCGGGACTCGTAGAATGCTATCTTTTCAGCGAGCGTCACCTCACCAGCTTTCACTCGTTGCTCGAAGTCCGCCTTCATCAATCGCTCGTTACGAGCCCACTTCGCCTCTGCCGCCGAATACTCGGCTCGAAGAGTTTGAAGCGTTTCGTCCATCGACTCCATTTTCTTTGCCTGACTGGCATAATCCCTTTGTGCCTTCGACAACTCCTTCTCAAGCTTGGCTTCACGTTGCAAAAGTTGTTTGTTGGCTTCTTTCGTCGCCTCTTTCACACGCATCTCAAATTGGCCGCGCAAAGACTCGAGCTTTTGTTCCGTTTGCTGCGTCTCCTTCATCGATTCTTGCAACTTCGCATTGAAGGATAGAGTTGCTTCAGCCATAGCCTGGGCAACCGCACGGACCATTTCCTGCTCTTGAGCTTTCTCCTTAGCGATCGAATCAGCGATGCTCTTCTCGAGCACGGCTCTGCTATTTTTCAACTTGCTCAACAACTCGACTCGTTCTACTTGGAGACTCTCCACCTTGTTCTTATAAGAGGTGGCTTGATCCTTCCACGCGATGGTGTCCACTTGAACGATTTCAAGCTTTTGCGACGCCTCCGCCAGTTCCTTGAGTAACTGCGCAACCGCGGACGTCGTCTCTGTTTCCTTGACGGCTGAAGCCTTTTCTAATTGCGTAACACTGTCGGAGAACTTCTTCTCCGCGCTGGCAACCGCCGCATCGCGTTCAGCATTGAGACGTTCGACAGTTGCCGTCAGCTCCCTTTGCGCCTCCGCTTGAAGTTGAGCGACGACGTTGCGGAGCTCTTGCTCGGAGTCCGTCTGGATACGGGCAATCGCTTGGATGAGCTCGACGTTGTTATCGGCGACAGCCGCCTCGAGTTCGGAGATGCGCCGTTGGTAAGATTTTACTGATTCATCACTCGCCGCCGCAAAGCTTGTGGTGGCCTCGCTCACCGACTTACTCAACTGCTCTCTCAACGAAGCGATCTCCTCGCTCGACTGGGACGAAGTACGTTCGATTTCGGATGTGAGGCGCGCAACTTCCGAACGGGCAGTGGCTTCACGTTCGCGCGCATCCTTGGCCTCGCCTTCAGCCGCCTTGCGCAACGATTCCTGCGTTCGGATCTTGTCGTCTAACGACTTCAACTCATCGTCCCGCGATGCTCCAAACAAGTTACTCAAGAATCCTGAACGGCTAGTCGCCTTTCCAGCCTTGGAGAGCTCGTTTTCGTACTTTTGTCGCAGAGTGTCCAGTTCTTGTTGTGATTTCTGGAGTTTTTCAGTAAGCTCGCGTTCCGCGGCCGCCTTCTCAGACTCGATGCGCGCTTGCACGATTTTGAGGTCTTCAGCGTGTTGAGCTCGAGTCGTCTCGAGCTTGGCTTGTAATTGCGCCAATTCCGATTGATCGCTACCCATAGACGCAACGTCATTGGACTGTCTCTCGAGGCGAGCAATTTTGTCGATGAGAGCGTCTCGTTGCTTGGTTAAAAACTTCATCTCCATGGCGTATCCTTGGAATTTGTAGGTGACGCTTTCTGGCATGGAGTAGCGGACGTTGGATGTGGTGGTGTTTTGGCGACTCTTGAGCTGTTCGAACTCTTTTTGTGCCGCAGCCAACTGTTTTCGGAGGTCTCTCTCGGTATCAGATGCGTTACGTTGACTCTCCTTCTTCAGTTTCGAAACGGTAGTCTCGTAACCACTTGTCACCTCCTTGATTTGCTGTTCAAGGCGCGCTACGGTTGCCTTGTATTGAGCCGTACTGCGTTCGGCTTCAGCACGCGCGTCAGTCTCCGCCTTTTCCAACTTTTGCTTCCAAGCGTCTTCGACTTCTTTCATCTTCAACGTTTCATCGCGCGAAACTGATGTGTTGATGGCATTTTGAAGCGTCTGCACTTCAAGCGTGTGTGCCTTGATCAGCGCTTCCTTTTCTTCAGTAAAGGAATTCCTAGCCTGCGAGAGTTGCTCATCCGATTCAGTCTTCACGAGCGTCCTCAGCGCTGTCATTTCTGCTTGCGCTGAAGATTGAATTTCCGCAATGGCAGCAATCATTTCCTGCTCCGCTTTCGTTTTCGCTTCTTCAAGTTGCTTCTTCAAAGCAGCAACTTGACCATCGACGTCAGCACCGTTTTCATTCACTGCGTTCGCAGCTGACTCCGCAAGCTGCGCTTCGAGGCGCTCAACCTTCGATTGCAGCTCATCGCGTTGCATTGCGAGCTCTTTCGACTCCTTCGGGCTACCCTTGAATTTGTACGTCACAGACTCAGGCAGGGTGTACTTGACGTCCTTCTTTTCGCCTGAGAGCTTTGCGACCAAAGACTGCAACTCGCGCTCGTAATTTTGAGTGAGCTGCGAGATTTGAGCATCTTTCATCGCCTCGAGCTCCTTCAACTTGCTCTCCCAGTACATGGAGGATTGCACTTCGCTAGCAGCCACCTCAGCGGTGTAATCCACTCGCGCCGCGGCAGCTTGCTTCTGAGCTTCGTTCTTCAACAACGCGTAGAGTGCGCGACGCTCGCCCGCACTCGATCGAGCAGCCTTTTGCTCAGCATCGCGCATCGCTTGCAACTCAGCGACAGCCTCGACCAGTTGTTCCTCCGCGCGCACCTTCTGTTCTTGAAGACGCCACGCCTGTTCCGCAAGTTGCTTCTTGAGATCATCAACTGCGGAAGGGTCGACTCCAGAAGACGTTTGCGCCTGTGCGTCGGCAAGCTTTTTTTCGTATGACTTCTGCAGTTGGCGGAGCTGGGCATCTTTCGCGGCTTCGATTTCGTTGATCTTGACATCCACGTTGACACTCGCAGAAGAAGTGGTAGCCGGCGCCGACGCGGTGGCCTTGAGCTCCGCAATCTTCGCGTCGTACTCCGAGTTCGACTGTTCCATCGACTTCAGTCGCGCTTCCAGATCACTCACCTTCAACTGTAGCGCATCGCGTTGCTTGGCGAGTTCTTTTGACTCCTTCGGACTACCCTGAAATTTGTACGTTACAGACTCAGGCAGGGTGTACTTGACGTTTTTGCCGCGAGAAAGCTTGTCGAGTTCCTTGCGCATCTCATCGACTTGGCGACGGAGCTCTTTTTCGACGGTGTCACGGTCGGCAAGTTGCTTTTGAAGCTTCACTACATCGTCAGACAAATCAGCACCCGTATTCTTCGCCGCGGAAGATTGAAGTTCTTCGAGCTCTTTGATACGAGCCTCAAAACTTTGCTTCATTTCTCGCATCTGCGCGTCAAATCTCGACGCGTCAGCAGCTTTGCTCGATTTGAGTTCGTTGACGAGAGCTTCGAGTGTTGCTTTTTCGGCGGCGCTCTCTGACTGAATTTCGGAAATAGCTCGAATCAGACTTTCATCTGACTCGCGTCTCATCTGCTCGATTTCTTGTTGGAAAGAAGTTTGCTCGTCGCTAAACTGAGACGCCCTGTTGATTCGCTCCGCATCAAACTCTGCCAAAATGTTCGCCTTCGACGCTTCACTTTCGTCGAGCTCGGCGATCTTCTGTCGCAGACGCTCTTCTGCTTGCGCAACCCGTGCATTTGCTTCATCGCGAGCTTGTTTGAGGGCTTTAGCGTGCGCTTCATTGGTCGCTGTGAGCGCGACGCGATGCGATGCTTCCAACGCCTTGAGCTTGGCGTCGACATCCACCTTCGCCGCGTTGGCGGAAAGGCGCTCGATCTCGGCTCGGTGAGCCTTCTTAAGGTCTGCAACGCGTCCTTCAAACGAAATTTGCGCCTCTCTGATTGCGTCATTCATCTTCTTACTCGCCGCGACCTCTGCCGCCGCGAGCTGGGCCTCGTTTGCCACGAGTTGGCTGCTGATGGAGCGGCTACCATCAGCCTTCTTCATCTCCGAGTCCATGAGCGCTTTCAGCGCGCGACGCTCGCCCGAGGCGCTTCGTAAAGCGTTGTCGTACTTCGCCCTGAGGGCATCCATTTCGGCTTCGGATTCGATTTTGAACTCAGCGACTGCCGACACGAGCTCAGCTTCAGAAGCAGTTGAAGTTCCCTCTTGGCGTTCACGGACGATTTGTGCCACGTACGAGGCACAAACTTCCTTGAATTGCTTTTCGAGGAAATCAAGGCGCTCTCTAGACGTGACAGTCGTCAAAGCGAGGTCAGCGCGGAGAGATGACACGTGCAAACGGGCCAAATCTCGAGCGGCGCGATACTTGCTTGCCTCACTTTTGCCAAGCGCTCGTTCCGCGCGGATAAGCCCTCTAGCCGCCTTTAATTCTGTTTCAAACTTATCCGCCATGATGGCGTTCGATTCTTGCGCTTCCTTGAGTGCAGACTCGGCAATGCCGAGGGCAGACTCGAGCTTCTTCACGCTCGCTCTCAGTGAAGCCTCTTGGTTCTCGAACAAAGCTTGCTGTTGCTTCATTTGCGTCTCGTGCTCGGCTCTCATCTTAGCAAGCGCCTTAGCTGTTTCGGCCGAGTCCCCGTCCGATTTCATGGCAGCCTTCGTTTCGTCGACGTACTTGTAAAAGCTGTCTTCCAAACGTTTCAAATCCTCCTTCTTCAACTTTTGGACTTCGTTGAGTTTCTCAATCTGTTGTTCAAACTCACTAATCATCGACAATCGAAGGCGTTCGAGTCTTTGCACTGAGTTCGCGTTCGACTCCACCCTTGTAAGTTTAATGACGCGCGATTTGGAATCGAAGCTTCCCGAGCTCGCCGCGATACCCGCGAGGGTCACGGTGGTCGCAGCCGCGACAGCAGCCTTTGCGAGCGTACCGCGATCCAAGTTTTTGCGCTCACTGCTCTGCGTCGGCGCGGGTTCGTTCTTCAACTTTTTGGGTCGCGATGCTTGCTTCTTAGTACTGACTGTCGAACTCGTCATCTTTGGCACAGGTGGCGGCGCCTTTGCAGCCTTCACGCCGAGCGCGGCGGTGGCGGCGGCGATACCGGCGTACAGCAACTTTGTTTCGTTATCCAAGGCTGCCAACCACGCCGGACCGCTCACCACCTGGACAGACTCGCGCTCGTGTTCGTGTTCGTGTTCATCTTCGTACGCCTCGTACGCCTCTTCACTCATCCAGGAAAACGACGCGAACCCAGGCGCGGAGTCAAACCCAACCATACCAACCTTACCCGCACCCGGAGACCTCGTCTCCTTCGCCCCGGCGTCGCCCGGCAATTCCAACTCGATCGTCACCTCATCCACGAGCTTAAACCCGCGAAACGACGCGACGCCCACCCCATCCTCGAACACGGCCCGTCCAACCTCCCCCGGCTCATCATCCTCCCGAATCTTCGCCCCGATCACGCGCACCGCGCGTCGTCGCCGCGACGCACCGGAAGAGACTCCGTCGGCGTCGACATTCGAGGCGGCTCTACGCTTCGCGTTCGCGCTCGGTCGCACCCGCGCCTTCACCCGCCCGCCTCGTCCTCGCGCGACGTCGCACCCCATCGTCGTCGTCTCCGCCATCATCGCGCCTTTCCCTCCCGACACCGCGCCGGGTCGGTCGACGACGCGCGACGCCCCGTCGAAATTCGACGGGTCGACCGCACAAAATGTTCGTTCGTTTCGAGGGCGCGATAATCAATCCAGCGCGGCGCAGTCGATCGATAATCTTCCAACGCGCGCTCGAATGTGTTCCCCGTTTCCGAACACGCGATCGATCCGGCGTCTCCTCGCTCGACACGCGTCTTCTTCGAAGCCCCGCGTCCGTCGCGTTCTCCCGACCCGTCCGTCCGTCCGTCCGTCGGTTCCGATCTCGACGACGCGTTCGGATAGCGCCGGCCGCGCCGAACCGACCGACCGACCGATCGACCGATCGATCGAGGGGGTTTAGTTGAAAGGGTAAAATAACCGATCGTTTCTTTCCTCCTTTCCCTCGCGAGGCGTCCGCGTTCCGCGTTTTCCAGGTTCGGGCGTGGACGTTAAAACCTGATTTTTACCCTTCGTTGGATCGATCGATCGATAAGTGTTTTTTCTCAGAGGGTAGTGAGGGGTGGGTACAGCCCCGCGCGTTGGGGTTTTCGTGGACGATGGTCGAGACGCGCCAGAGGTCAGAAGACGCCGCCGCTGACGGAAACGGACGCTAACCGACGACGATGGCGACGACGATGCGCGTGAAGACGCCGGCGGT
>Ga0255778_10000148_pt1 | contig 61638 bp, 40 predicted proteins | sample 071ome_31_FD_179976 | JGI IMG/M metagenome (GOLD analysis project Ga0255778, IMG submission 179976) | Coastal salt marsh microbial communities from the Groves Creek Marsh, Skidaway Island, Georgia - 071405CT metaG (version 2) | ecosystem: Environmental > Aquatic > Marine > Intertidal zone >...
CCCCTATGAATCGAACGCACCTCGCCTGAAGAATTTCTGTGACCACGAATGGGTGGGAGTGGGGTGGTGTTTTATTGAGTCATGACTCGTAGAAACGTGTAAGCAGAAAAGTGCTCTGTGTGGATGGACACATCTTCACAACGCGCGCGCGCTTCGTCGTCGGCGTGCGTCGTCGTCGTCGTCGCCTCGGTCTCGGTCTTCCGCGCGGGAAGCGACCGAAATGGACGCCGTTCTCGGGAAGGAACACCGCGCCCCGCGCGCGGGGTCCAAGGCGAAGAAGAAGGAGGCGACGAAGAAGAAGAAACGAACGGAAGACGATGGCGGCGGCGGGAAATCCGCGAGCGGTGGTAACAACCCGCGGGCGTTCATCTTTAGCGGGGCGAGAAAGGCGAAACGAGCGCGAACGGTGGCGGTGGAAAAGGCGGAACGGAGACTGCGAGCGCCGGTGCGAGAACTCGGGGAAGGGGTGGAACCGCCGCCGTTCGTGGTGGTGGTGCAAGGACCGCCCGGGGTGGGCAAGACGACGCTGGTTCGGTCGCTGGTGAAGCACTACACGAGACACGCGCTGAATGAGATTAAAGGACCGCTCACGCTGGTGACGGGGAAGAAACGGAGGATTCAGATTTTGGAGGTGAAGAATGATTTGAATGACATGGTGGATGCGGCAAAGATTGCAGACTTGGTGTTGCTGTTGGTGGATGGTTCGTTTGGTTTCGAAATGGAGACGTTTGAGTTTCTCAACGTCTTGCAAGTGCACGGATTCCCGCGAGTGATGGGAGTTTTGACTCATCTCGATCAGTTTCACGACGTGACGAAGTTGAAAAAGACGAAAAAGTTGCTCAAGCATCGTTTCTGGACGGAGATTTACGACGGCGCCAAGTTGTTTTACATCTCGGGCATATCGAACGGGCGGTACAATCTACGGGATACGATGAATTTAGCTCGGTTCATCTCGACCGCAAAGACGAAACCATTGATTTGGCGAACGTCGCACCCGTATGTCGTCGGAGATCGGTTTGAGGACATTACAAAGCCGGAGCTCGTGCACGACAATCCGGTGTGCGATCGCGAGGTGGCGCTGTACGGCTTTTTGCACGGGTGCAACCTGAAGCACGGGCAGCTCGTCCATGTCGCGGGCGTGGGCGATATGGCGGTGAAAGAAATCGTAGAGCTCCCAGATCCGTGTCCGTTGCCGAGTAAAGAGCGTAAGCAGCGCAAGTTGGATGAAAAGCAAAAACTCATCTACGCGCCGATGAGCGACGTCGGCGGCTTGTTGTACGATAAGGATGCCGTCTACATTACGGTTGACGATAAGCAAGTCAACTTTTCCAAGAGACAGCTTGAAGAAAAGCTCTTGGCCGAAGGTAGACCGTTGCCAGACGACGGCGAGGTGGATGTCGGTGTGTCCATGGTGCACGGGTTGCAAGACACGCGAATCGCCATCGACGACAAGCTTCGTAATAGCGAAATTTCTCTCTTCAAGGGTGGCAAATCCATAAATGGCGAAGACTTTGCAAAGAAGAGTGCGTTTGATGTGGACATCGACGGTAGCGACGATGACGAGGAGGAAGTTTCGGACGAGGAATCGGATTCGGATGGCGATTCAGACGAGAGCGACGGAGATGATGACGATTTCCCTTCTCGAAAGCAACAACCCGGTGATTCTCGCGTCAGACGCGCGGCTGTCTTTAGCGAAGAACCCGAACGTGGTTACGAAGACGCCGATAGCGATGAAGAGGATGACGACGGGGACGAGGAGGAGGACGAGGATGGCGAAGGACTCGGTAGAGGGGCGTCTCGCTGGAAGGAAATGATGTCGAGCTACAAACGAGAAAAGACTCTGATGGAGATTGTTTACGACGACACCGCCGGCACTGTTCGCGGTGAAAACGCCGTCAACTCCGACTCCGACTCCGACTCCGAGTCTGATTCTGATCTCTTCAAGAAGCAGGAAGAATCAGATTCAAAGGTGGATGTGCTTGATTCTTTCGATCGAACCAAATTCCTTCCCGAGGTGCGCTCGGGACTCGACTTGGAGGATTCGTCTCTTCGAAACAGATTCGTCACCGGTGACTGGGATGCGGCAAAGGCAAGAAGCGAAGCTCAGCCACCTAGAGAGGGTGAAGGCGACGACGAAGATGAAGTGTATGGTGACTTTGAAGATTTAGAAACCGGCGAGAAGTTTGGACCGGGCGCTTCCGGCGACGGCGATGAAGGGAGTGGGGGCGATGACGACGATGAGGACGAGGACGAGGACGAGGACGCAGAACAGAAACGTCTCGAGCAAAAACGCGCCAAACACGAAGAGTTTATGGAAGAGGGCAAGGATAAATCTTTGAACACAAAGAGTCCAAACTACGTCGATCCAGACGGCCCGTCGTCCTACTTTGAGTTGGTCAAGAATCAAATGAGAGAAGAAACCACTCGCTCTCGCACGATTCTCGATGCGTTACCAGACAACACGCGTCAAGCGATGGAGGGCTTCCGCCCGGGCTCCTACTTGCGGATCGTGCTCGCTCGAGCGCCTTGCGAGTGGGTTGAAAATTTCGACCCGACGCGTCCGATTGTCATCGGGGGCATTCTTCCCGGAGAAGAAATCATGGGATACCAACAGTTGCGGTTGAAAAAGCATAGATGGCACCGCAAAACGTTGAAGAACCAAGATCCTTTAATCTTCTCCGTCGGATGGAGACGCTTCCAGTCGATTCCAGTGTATTCTATGATGGATGCCAACTCGCGCCATCGCATGATCAAGTACACTCCGGATCACATGCACTGCTACGCAACCTTTTACGGTCCGTTGACGCCACAAAACACGGGCGTGATTTGTTTTCAAAGTATGACGTCTCAGCAGGCAAGTTTCAGAATTGCAGCGTCCGCTACGGTTCTCGAGTTTGATCACGCCATCAAGATCGTGAAGAAACTCAAGCTGGTCGGCACGCCGACAAAGGTGTTTAAGAATACCGCCTTCATCTCTGGCATGTTCAACAGCGCGTTAGAAGTGAGCCGATTCGAAGGTGCGGCGCTTCGCACGGTTTCAGGAATCCGGGGTACGATTAAAAAAGCACTCAAGCCTGGCGAGGGTGTGCACGGGTCCAAGGATGGCGGCTTGAAGGAGGGCAGCTTCCGCGCTTCCTTTGAAGATAAGCTTCTCCTGTCCGACATCGTATTTTTGCGCACGTGGACCAAGGTTGATGTTCCAAAGTTCTTCAACCCGCTCACGACCGCCATGATGAAGGATACAAAGGACTGGCGCGGTATGAAGACGGTTGGACAACTTCGTTACGAAAAGTCAATTCCGATTCCAGTCAATTCCGATTCCATCTACAAGCCAATCGAGCGACAAAAGCGCGTCTTCAACAAGCTCCAAGTGCCGAAAGCGCTTCAACAAGCGCTTCCTTTCAAATCCAAGCCGAAACTCGAAAAGGCGAGGACGAGAGAGACGCTCGAGCAACGCAGAGCTGTCGTTCACGACAAGGAGGAGAAGAAACTCGCGACCATGGTGCAACAGCTCAACACGATTCGCAACGAAAAGATGGCCAAGCGTGCCGAGCAACAAGCCGTGCGTCGCGCAGCTCGCGCCAAGGTGCAAGCCGCGGAGGACGAATGGCGCACCAAGCTCAAGAAGGAGAACATCAAGCGAGCCTATCGCGAAAAAGGCAAAGCCGAAGCCGCTGCCGCTCGAGCGCGAGAAGGCGGAGGCAAATTTGCCAAGAAGAAAAAGTCGAAATAGATTTACAACAATGTTTGTCACATCAACACCTAGCATTTTCGTTGCAAAACGCCTCGATCACTCACACACGAACCGTCGTCCCAAAGGCTACAGAAGTCTTGAGAATGCCCGTTCTACTCGTGCCTTGATTTTCGACGCCGACAACTCTGCCGCCGCGACGACGCACCAACGACGCTCTTCGCACTCCATCCTCTCCATTTGGGGATTCCCTCGACTGCGATCGACTCACACACGCGTACCTCTCCTCCTCCATCGCCGTGATTCTCCTCGAAATCTCACCTCTAATCTCCAACGCGTACGTCCTCTGCGACTCGTCGTCGTACGCTCTCCAACCGTCATCCGCTCTCGCCGGAGTCTCCACGCGCGTCCCCGTCCTCTCCAACCCATCCACCGCTCGCGAGACGATACCCCTATAATCAAACGAACCACCCAACGCGCGTTCCACCCGCGCTCTCGCCGCGCTCTTCGCGCAATCGTGTTCTTCCAAAGCCGACGCCGACGCGCGAACGCGCGTTGACTCCAACCCTCTCTCTTCCATCGCCGTCCGCATCCTCAACTCCCCTCCAGGTACATTCGACGTGTACGCATCACCGATGATTCCCCCCGCGACGGCTGACGCGTGATCGCGTTCGCGTGCGAGTCGTTGGCGTTGGGTTTCAGCACCGTAATCATAATGTGTTTGTTTGACCGCCGTCGCGTTTGAATCCGTCTGAAACACCGAGAGCGCCGGTGGACGTCGACGTTCCATGCGTGCGCACCACTCTGTCGTCTTTGTTCGTGTCGTTCAATCGCTGCCGCCGTCGTCGTCGCCGCCGAGAGGTGCGCCCGCGCGCGACAAAGTGGAGTAAAGTAATAACGTTTTGACTTTTTATTCTCAGAGAAAAACTATCTTTGCTCTAAAGCGACCGAAAACTTCAGTGGAGCGCGTCGGGTTCTCACCCGACGCGCTCGACGGAATCGTCACGCACGTGGACGTGTAATATAAAAAAGTTCGGCCGTCTCACTCGTCGTCGGCGCGCTCGAGGCGATTTCTGTGGAACGGTTGTAAAGAACGAAACGCGTCAGTCGGTCGGTTAGTTGTCGACGGGGGGCGTCGGTTGTCGATCGGCGCTCGAAAAGAAAAAGTTCATCTTGATGATATCGTCACGACGTACACATCGCTTGAACAGCCGGCGCTTGAACGACAATCACTTGCGGTTGTTGTTGTTGCATCGGGGGCGCGAGCGCCGCCGCCGCTTGTCTGTCGTTAACCTCTCGGCTCACTTGGCACTGCAAGCACAGCGGGCAGCAGCAGCACTCAAAGACGCCGATCGGCGCCGAGACGCCGACGCGGTACAACGCGCTCTGCAAAACGCCCTTGGAGTGGCACGGACCGAAGCAAAAATTGTACGCGATGGTGTTCATGCAGCAGGTACCGATGCAATCGCCCACGGCGGTGCGCTGCGCGATGGTGCCGAGGTGGCACGCCGGGCAGCAGCACGCGTAGACGCAGTCGCCGACGTCGTCAAAGCATCCGAAGAGCTGGTTGTTCATGAACACTGGAAGTTGCGCCGCCATGATGGATGGTTGAAAATAAACTCTGTACTTCCTGCGCGGTGGTCGTCGATTCGATCGTCAGTCACCGCGCCCGCGCGTCACCAATCAAATCGATCCTCGGGCGTAACACGAAGCAATTATCATCATCGGTCGGTTCGAATCCGCCGATCCGTTCGTTCGCGTCTCGACGAACCGAACCGAACCGAACCGAACCGAACCGAAAAGAGGAACGCGTCGTCGCCGTCGATCGCGCGCTCGAATCGCGAATCGCGCTCGAACCGAAACGCACCCGCGCGCGGCAAACACTGCCGGCGCGAACGTTGACGTGGATCGCTTGGGTTTCTTCAGTTACTCTGTTTACGCATACATTGACACGTCGCAGGTGTTGCGCTGGCAATCCGCGGCTCGAGTGAGTGTTCCGTAGTGTAAAAGTCTTTCACGATACGGGATGAGTGTCCGTACCGGTAGTGGTGTGAAAGACTTTTATGATACGGGATGAGTGTCCGTAGTGTAAAAGACTTTGACACTGTACGGGAAGGGACTGAACGGGGCGGAACGGAACGCGCGCGCGCGATTCCGCGATTCCGCAGAGACGAACGCGCGCGCGCGGAAGCGACTCCGACGCTCGTCCGACGACGACCCGCGTCGGTTGCGCGTGATTTTTTGTTCGTTCGTTCGTTCGTTCGTTCGCGACTCGACGCGACGCGACGCTCGAACGGCGGCGTTCGTGGAGACGCGGGCGGGCACTCGTCGACGCCGATTTCCCGCGTGGTGGGATCGAACCGGAATCGGTCGAACTCTCGTTCGTCGCGCGCTTCCGTGCGTCGCTCGCGAACGGCGGGGATACGGACGCGGGGGGAGTTTTTTGTCACGCAAAGACGCGCCTTTCGCACCGCGTGATTCGCGTCGCGTCGAACACCGCGGTCGCGATTAGGTGGGAAGGAACGATCTCGGGTTTCCGAGGGTTGATTTGTTGATTGATTGCACTCAAGTACCTCCCCGAGCGGGTGACTTTTGGTTTTATAACCTTTGTTCGTTCGTTCCGCGCGGCGAGACGGGGTTGTCTCGACGGTGATTTTCACGCAGAGAAGAGAACTTTCTCTCGTCTCGCTACGCGGTTCGAAAACCCCGAAGCGGTCGAAAAAGAACCAGCTTTGTACGTACGTAGCGGAAGTCGACGCTTAGAGCGTCGACTTTGATTGTTTGTCTGTTTCGTCTCGAACGCCGGCAGTGTCTTCACGCGGTGTTTACTCGCACGCACGCACACGCACACACGTTACGAAAATTTTGTTTGAGTCTTCAATCTGTCGCCAACTGTGTTTGCTGTTTCGTCCTGTTAAGTAAATAATAGGCTTTTGGAAAATTTCGAGGGAGGACGAGGAGTGTTTCGACGGATGGACATGTCGCAAGAAGAGGAGGAACTTGAACTTCAACCGAGAGCGTTCTTCAGAACACCCTCGGATGGATCCTTAGAAGACGTTCCTTCGTCTTCGTCGGATCGGGATGGGGACTTCTCGGATTCTGCTCGGCCTGAAGACGACGCGGTGGCGGGCGTATTGGCAAAGTTGACGTTGGCGCTTCGAGCGTCGGTGACATCCGCCGCGAAGAGTCATACGGGGCCAATCACGTCCGCCGTCGTGGCGGAATGGGTGGAAAAGACAAATCTGAGTGCGAATGCCGTCGAAACAATCTTCAACTCGCTCTCACCGTGGGCTTCGGGGAAACGGGCATCGGCAAACGCCGCTCGCGCCAGCATTGCCGAGCACGCGTCGTCAGACGTCGCGGGCGAGGGTGATGAAGAGGAGTACTCTCCCGCATCGGATAGTGTTCCGGCGTTAGAGCAAGGCGTGCCGTTCCCGGGTATCCCCAAAGAGGTTCGCGTCAACGTCATTTGTGCCGGTATGAAGGGTATCCTCGTGTTACCCAAAGGATACAAAAAGCTTCAGGAGAGGGTGCTCGTCGACGGGGCGTCGATTAGACCGAGTCAGTTTGAAGCGGACGCTGGACGTGGATCGGCGAAAAAGTGGAAGATTAGCATCCGCGTGATGCGTAAAGATGGCGGAGAGGGAAGCACGGTTGCGGATTGGATAGATAAACACGGGTACCATCCCGTGGGATTAGTCGTCGGTGGAGACGAAGTGAAGCCGGCGTCGGCGCCAGCCAAGACGGCGAAAAAATCGGATTTCGAAGTGAAATTGGAAAATCTTTTAGACGAAGACGGTGACATTGAATTAGCTAGCGTGAAAGATTTTATTCGATTCATGCAGAACACGTCCCGAACGCAGGAGCGCAGCCTTTTGCTTCAGGTTATTCGCGGAACAAAGAATAAAAAGTGCCTGCGCGCCTTTGCGGCGGGTAACGGCTTGGACGCTTTGCAGACATGGATGGGAGAGTGCAAAAAGAGTTTCCAGTCTACACTCCTAGTGAGCATTCTTAGAACACTCAAGTTGATCCCAGTCACTCTCGATATACTGACTAAAACATCGATTGGTACCGATCTCACAAAGCTTAAATCGTACGAAGTACCCGTAGGCGAAGCTGAACATGGAAACACTGAGATGAATACAAAAGTCGTCCTCTTGTCAAAGTCAGTCAAAACGCACTGGAAATCGCAAATCACCGCGTCGAACGCGACCGAAGCTCCAAAGCCGACGGCTACGGTGCCACCTCCCGTGAAGGCGGCTCCGCCGCCTGCTCCGGTACCGGAAAAGACGGTGGCGGCTGTGAGCAAGGCGGTCGAACTCGGCGACGACGACTTGTTTGGTGGAGCCAAGAAGAGTGCTCCCGCGCCCGTCAAGGCTCCGGTGAAAACGGTGACCAAGATTACGATGGAAAAGAAGGTGGCACCACCTCCGAGCGTGTCGACGAAGAAACCGAGCGTGAGCGTGAGCGACTTGATCAACAAGAATTCAAAGGCGACCAAGGTTGGCGCTGCGCCGCCGCAGAGAGAGACCAAGCAAGAGACGATGGCAGCGAGTGGCGGTGGTGGTGAGACGCAAGGCAAGAAGCGCAAGCGCAAGTCAGTTACGTGGGCATCGGAAGATATGCTCGAACAGGTAAGAGTTTTTGAGAAGGATGCAAAGCAGCCAAAGGAAGTGGCGTTTCCAGACCCGGTCAGAGATGGAATGGACGCGTCGGCACTCGAGCGCCGCGACAAAGAAGTTGAAGCTGAGAGAAAGGCTGCAGCCAAGCAGCACCAGCGTAGGTTGGATGAAATGCGCGCGTACGTTCCGTGGCGCACTCCTCGTGCGGTGGTTTTACCGCCCGATCCCGACGCCCACGAACCCATCACTCCCGGTTGCGATTCCGAAGAGTTTCAGCGAATCCTTCGCATTGAGGCGGAGCGACCGAGCGTCAAATACAAGCGCGTCACAGACATTCCGGACTCTCCCGCCGAGGCTCCAAATGAAGACGACCAGCTCGATTTGGCGAACACTCCCGCGTTCTCGTTGGAGTTCCAAGCGGAACCAGCGGTGGAACCGGCTCCGGCTCAATACGCCGCTCCTCCGCTCGCTGCGCCGGCTTTCGACGCATCCGCGCTCGCCGCGCTCGCCGCGAGTCTTCAACAAGGACCGGCGGCGGCGCCTCCACCGACGACATCGTACGTCCAGCCTCACATACCGGCTCAACCCGCCGTCATGCCGATGAACTACGCCCCAGCACCCGCTCCGGCGCCCAAGCAAGTCACCGTCGGCGGCGCCCCGGTTCCCGTCCAAAACAACATTGTCGTCAACGGCAAAACCTACAGAGGCGTCTGCGCCTTTTTCAACACCCCGCGCGGGTGTAACTGGGGCGACAAGTGTGGATACCTCCACCAAGCCGGTATCAATCCGTAAACGACTGAAACGCATCTCCGATCCGATCGATCATTAGCATGAAGACGGAAACAAAACCACCTCGGGCGCGGACGGCGTTTCGAGCGTAGAGCAACGAGATTGATGATTTTATCCAATCGAAGGCACGCTTAGCAGCAAAACGAAACGAAACCATCGTCACCATCGTTCGCTCGATTCAGACGCGCGTCGCGCGCGCGTCGCGTCCTTCTCGTCGTCGTCTATTCGCAGTCTCTCTGGCGGTCTTCAACCATGAACCGTCTGAAGATGCATCAGTTTTAATACAGAAATCACATACATCATACTAAATACCCATACAAAACGTGTTCAAATTTGCCGCTTCAATTCAACGCAGTGACTCGACGACGGCGACACAACGCGACGACGCAACGCGACGACGACGACGACGACGACGTCGTCGCGCGAGGAAACTCGGCGACACTACCGACCGCCCGACCGCCGATTCGTCCGCCCCGTCCGTCCGTCCGGCTGATCGAACGGACGGAAAAGACTGACTGATTCGAGTCGATCATCATCGTACTTTTTAAATTTGAAATTTGAAGAAGCGATGTGGTGCTTCGACGTCGAAGCGCGGATCGAACGAAACTCGATCGTGAGCTCGCACGCGTTGAAACACGCGACGTTGCGCGGACCGGGATCGAGCGAGGTCGGGGACGGCGGTGGGTCGACGGTGCGGTGTGTGAATGAAAAGCTGACGAGCGCAGAGTGGCGAGGGGCGGATGGGAGAGACTTTGCGTTCGCGTTCGGCGAGGGCGGAAAGAGCGGTGGACACCGCGTGACGGTGCGAGAGGTCAAGGCTATCTTTGGGAAATTTATAAAGGATGGGAAGTTGACGATTGAGAGCCGGGATGGGGTAAAGGTGTTGTTGAAAGGGTCGCCGGTGGAGTGCGGGAGGTTGATGAAGACGCTGACGACGCTGAAATCGTTACCGGCGGCGTCGAGGGAGGCGTATCTGTCGTCGTTGACGAGATGTGCGAAATGTGTGGGTAAGTGTCAGGCGAATGAGTTAAAGATGGAGGAGAGACAGCAAAAGGCGGCGGTTGCGGCGGCGGCGGCGGCGGCGGCGAGCGCTGAAAAGAAGAGGAAACGCGACGCCGTCGACGCCGAGCGACGCGCGGAAAAGGATTCCAAACTGGATGAGCAGCTTCGAAACCTCGAAGAGAAGAAGTTTAAGATTGAATCCGCGCGATCGGAGATTACGTCATTGAAGATTGACATCGAGGGCGAGCGCGAGGCGCTGCTAAAGGAGAAGGAATCGATCGTGCAATCGAGACGCGAGCTCGAAGATGAAAAGCGGTTGCTTCAACACCAACTCGGCGAGGCGGCCAAGGAACGCGCGAGAATTGAATCCGAACGCAAGTTTGCGGAGATTGAGAGCCGTAGACTCGCCGAAGAAGAGGCACAGAACGCCGAGCGGGCCAAGGAGATCGAGACGGAGCGCGTGCGGTTGAATGAAGCCAAAAGGAAGCTCGAGGAGGAGAGGGAAAAATTTGAATCTGAACGCTCGTCGTTTGAGAACGACGCATTTGAGGCGCGACGCGCGCAGTCATCGCGGCAAACTGACGCCGAGGAACAAGCGCGACGCGTTCGGGAGGAAATCTTTAGACGAGCTCAGGCGCGCGCCGAAGATAGGGCGAACCAGACGAAGAGGTCGACTCAGAATTTGAAGGCGGCGTCTCCGTCGAGCTTTTACGGTACGGCGAAGAAGAAGGCTAAGATTGTCATGGACGACGACGACGACGACGACGACGAAAACGACGACGGCGACGACGACGAGTCGAACAAGGAGAACAAAGAAAATGAAAACCGTCGCAAGCAGGAACTCCTGGAACGAATGCGCAAGGCGGAGCTCGAACGACAGCTCAAGGAGAAGCTCGCTCGAGAGGCGTGCGAGCGAAGAACGCAAGAGGCGCAGCGTAGAAAAGAAGCCGCCAGAAGAGCGAGCGAAGAGCGAGCGCAGCAAGCCCGCAGACAAAAGCAAGAAGACGAAGCTAGAGATCACCATCGGTACAAGGCGCAGCAACACGCGCGAATGCGAGAGAATTCGAGAACAACCTCAATCCCGACAGCTAACAAGGCTATGTGGGAGTCGCACCTCGCGGCGCTTGAACATTTAAAATCTCGACCGAAAGGGTCTCTCCGCGAGTCGGATTTCCCCTGGCCTCCGCCGCATAACATTGCTTTTTTCACAAAGTCAGACACCAAGGTGGATAAGAAGAAAAAAGTGATGAAGGCGACGCTCTCCTGGCATCCGGATAAGTTTGAACAGAAATTTGGCCAGCTGCTCAGAGAGGATGAGGCGAAGAAGATACGAGACCGCGTTCGAGCGCTCTCTTCGCAATACATTGAGCTTCGTCACGTCTTGAATGGTCAGTGAGTGAAGCAAAGCAAATGAAAATTATTTGACGTCGCGCGAGGCGTCACTAGCACAGCGACTAGCGTTACAATATTACAACAATCAGTAAATGGACAAATCACCACAACGGCGGGTTGAGCACGAGTTCTCTATCGTAATCGTCCACGTGTCCGGGGACCTCGAGCTTTGCGTTCACGTCTTCCAATCGAACGTATTCGTGCAAATCACAAATGGTGTCGACGTATTCCACTTTTTTGAACAAGCGCGATTCGAGCTGTAGGACATCCATCGTCCAGATGGCAGCTTTGAGCACCGCGGTTGGATGGATGACAAAGACGCATTTGAGCGTGTCCTTGTGCTGCGGACCGAGCGCGACGTGAAGCTTTCGAATAAAGTCTAGACTCGGCGGTGCGCCGTAAGCCCCACCGGCGTGATGGTACACGATGACGTAGCCACGAGGGTTGTTCGTCACCGATTCCGTCGAGAGCTCTTTGGCCACGTGCGCGAGAAGCTTTTGTTCCTCGCCCGCCTTGATGAGCCTCTCCAAATAGGCGGCAACGACGACGACGATGCGTCGTCCAATGTAGTCTCGGTGCTTCTCCAAGTAAATCGCCTTTGCGTCGCTGACATCGCTAACATCCATCGATTGCGCACGCTTCAGCAGATTCGTGCGCTGTTTCTGTTCCTCTTCCACCGTTCTCCTATCCTCCACGGTGAGTCCGGTGTCTACGTTTGCACCCGGCACGGAGAAAGTATTCACTGAAGGCGTTCCAACTTGCCACCAATTTTCCGTATCATCCCCCACCTCAGCGTTGAACATCTGTTGACGTTGACGTCGCGATTCTGGATCGATGCTCATCGACATGAAGACGCTCGACACGGCGGGTAACACGGACGCATCCGCGTCGTCCAAACGCACTCCGGCGCTGCGATTAAAGCCGCTTTGCGAGGTGTCATTGATCGGTGACTTTCGTCCTGGAAACGCATCGATGCGCATCCTCCTCTCGTCAATCACTAACTCACCGTACTCGTTGCACTCTTTGTCCTTTAAAACTTTCATCGACCGCGCCAACTCGGAGGCATTCCTCGGAAAGTATGTAGCGAGGGCGTCTATGTGATGTTCTCGCGAGTCCGCGTCCACGCAAAACACCACCGCGTCCAACTTCTTCGGATATCGTTCCAAAAACCGCCGCACCGTCCGAACGCATACCATCGCCGCCATATCGACGGGATACCCTTTGCTCTCTATGCACGCTGGCGTGATGGCGATCGAACGCATTCCGCATTCGTCAACCGCCTTTGTCAACGCCGAAACGTAACAGTGACACAACGCGTTTTCCGAAGCCGTCGCGTACTTCTCCGCGTACCTCGGCCCCACCGTGTGCATGATTCGCCGAGCCGGAAGTCGATGCCCCGATGTCACCGTCGTCCCTCCAGTGCTCGCCTTTTCCGACGTCGCCCGCATTTCATTTTCCAAACCGACGCCCGCGGTTTCGTGAAGCGTCTGCTGCCAAACGCTCTCCTTCCCGTACTGTCTCTGCAGCGCCTCGTTCGCCGGCGTCGTCACGCAATCGACGGCAAGAAGCCACGGGTTGAAATCCTCCGCGTACACTCGCACGCGCGCGTTCAAATCGTTTCGCACGCCGAATTTCGGCGTCGTCGATGCAACACCATCTTCTTTAGCGTCGCTCTCATCGGCATCAAACGCCCGTTGTTTCGACGTCGTCGACGCCATCGAGTCATCGCACCACCGGGGCAAATCATCGATGGTGACCCTCGGCGCGTGCTTCGACGGCGCCAGACCGACGTCGTACGACGGTGCGTCGTAGCGCGTCATTCGCGTCTGTTCGCGTGTCGGTCTTTGGCGTCCTCCCGCGGACGTCACACCTCGTCGCCTCCCGCGCGCGAAAACCCCGAACGACGGAAACCGACTCGCGGTCGAACGCCCAGTGCGCATTTTCGTCGTCGAGCGCGTCGCCATGGCGAAGAAAGGGCGCGAGGCGCGCATCATGCGCACCATCACGAAGATTCGCGGTGAAAAGCTCTCCGCCGCTTTGCAAAAGCGCGCGCTCGCGCGACCGATGGACGACGACGCCAAGCCGAAATCGCTGTGGAAGAAGCGAAAAGAGCGAGCAAAGATTCGGGCCGAGGCGCGGGGGACATCGGAGGCGCCGCATGGGTATCACGGGGGCGCGCGGGTGTTGCTCGTGGGCGACGGAAACTTGTCCTTTGGGTTGGCGTTGGCGACGCTCTTCGGGAACGACGCGTCTGGACTCGTCGTGACGTGTAAAGAGGCGGAGCATATGGCGAAGAGGGTGTATCCATCGTGTTCTGATAACGCGGAGACGCTCGAGGCGTGCGGGGCGACGGTGGTGTTCGGGGTGGAGTGCGAAGCGCTCGCCGGGGCGGCGGCTGAGTTGCAGCGAAGCGTCGGCGGCGCGTTCGATCGAGTCGTATTCAACTTTCCCGATGCCGGTGTGGGTAAGGTGGGCACGCTGAGCGTTGGTGTGCAGAGAGCGCTCATAGCAAGCTTTTTTGAGCAAGGACCAAAGCTTTTAAAGCAGAATGGTGAGCTGCACTTGGCGACGCAAACCTTTGCGCCGTGCGCAGCGTGGAACGTGGAGGGACTCGCAGCCAAGGCTGGGTTGGTTTTTAAAGCGTGCGTAGAGTTTGATCCGAGCGAGTTTCCGGGATACGAGTACTGTCACACCCCTGGGGAGGATGAGACGGAAGAAATGGTGCCGAGAGAGGAGGATATCACCGCGGGCGAATGCGTGACGTACGTCTTCGTCAAGCCGCAGCGTTGATTGAGCGCTTCCTCAAGGAGACGCAGAGAACGATGCGAGGAAAACGTTTATTAGTAACAGAGAAAGTAGTTGTGAGATTGATCCTATGGAGGCTCGGTGTTGTAAATTAAAAATACCTGAAGATTCGAGGTGTTTGCCAATAATTTTTGTACAAATACGTCGTCATTTTTTATCGCGGGGTTGGTTCGGAGTTCAGCTTTATTCGTCAAAGTCCGGGTCACCGACGACGTAGCCAGCGTATTGGAGCATCGGTACGACGAAGGAGATGACGAGCAAGCCGATGACGACGTTGGCGAAGACGTCGCGCTTTTCGTTGGTTTCGGCGCGCGTCTTGAAGTTGCTACCCTTTGCCGCTTGGTACTTCTCCGGCGGACCCGGATCAGCCTTACCCTCCAAAACGGCGGAGATACGCTTCACCGAGGACACCAACGCTTCGTTGTACTTTTCTTGCTCGAGGTTAACCCCGTAGTTGCTCGTCAACACGCTATCGATGAGCGGATCACCGACGGCTTTAAGAAACTTGGGCCCGCCCACGATGGCGCCATCCTTGGTAGACTTGACCAACAAAAGGTTACCCTTGTTCGTCCCTTCCTCCACCGTCGGGTACCAGTTCTCCAGCGCTTTATCCCCGAACGCAAACGGATCCGTTTCGAACACGAGCTTACGCACGGTGATGACGTTCAGGTGATACCCCGTCTCGTCCTCCAGCTGCTTGAGCTCCTTGTTGATGGCGCTCGCCGAGGATCGGCTCATCAACCCGGCGTCATCGACGATGTACCCCTCTGTCGGTTTCGGCGTCGCCAAAATTTCAATCTCACCCGCGTTCGCGGCACCACCGCTCAGGCCCATCGTCGCCGCGAGCGCGAGTCCAACGCACGTCTTTTTCGCCGCATCCATCAGGTCAGCCGCGATCGGCATCGCCGGTTTACGAACCGCAGTCATCTTCGCCGCGTCACCGCGGCGGCGCGTCGCCGGCGCTCTCACCGAGAGGTTCGCCTTTGTCGTCGTCTTCGTCGTCAACATCTCTGCTTGCGTCCGTCGTCCGTCGTGCGTCGCGCGCTGACGACACGCCGTTCGAAGGGCCGACCGAGTCACCTGAGTCAGACGGACAGAATGGCTTCGGTTGACGAGTCATTACTCAAACAAGTTACACAGGGTCGACGAACCACCCCTTGTGGATACGATTTGTCTTGCAAAAACACGTGCGTTTTGATAGGAATTAAAGTTTTCTTGGATGGCATGAGAAACTAAGATTACAGGATACGAATGTCCGATAAATATTTAGTAGTGGTCTATATAAATATTATTCGGACGTTCGACACATAATAATCTATGTATCAAGTGGATTGTTGTACATGTTGTACCCTATCTGTATTTTTGTGAACGATGGATCGATTGGAACGTCCAACACCTCAGTCGCCGACGACGCCTTTGACCAGGACGCGATGACGACGCCGGGCGTTGTCGTCGCGAACGCATCGTCGTCACTCTCGGTTCGATGCGTCGGAGGGGCTGGGGGACGCGTGCATCGTCGGTGTCGTGGGGGTAATCGTAAGCATCAGTTTGGACAACGTCTCGATGACGCGCAACGACGACACGGGTTGTTCGCGCGTCGCGTGCACGGCGGAACGACGACGACGCGTTGGAATGATTGTCCGACGCACGTTACTTTTTCGTCGTCGTACGCGGATTCGCCGACGGCTAACGATGGATCGAGGAACGGGGCTGTCGAAGAGAGCGTCGGCGAAACCGCGGCGGAGCGCGTCGTCGCGTTCGCGACGGATTGGACCAAGGAGAAAATGTCGAGGTGGGAACCGCCAAAGTTTTTGTGGAGAACCGCGGCGACGGCGTTGTTGTTCGGGAGCGTGCTGTTTCGGATGATTCGGGAACCGAAGCGGGTGAACTGGGAGCAGACGATTCAACAAATTGCGAGAATCGGTCCGCAGACGCTCGGGGTGTCGTTGTTGACGAGCTCATTCGTCGGGATGGTGTTTACGATTCAGTTTTGTAAAGAGTTTGCCAAGGTTGGGTTGAAGAATGCGATCGGTGGTCTGCTTGGATTGGCGTTTGCGAGAGAGTTGACGCCGGTGATTTGCGCCATCGTGTTGACGGGTCGGATTGGAAGTTCCATCGCAGCCGAATTGGGTACGATGCAAGTGACGGAACAAGTAGATCAGCTCACCGTGCTCGGGACGGATCCGGTGGATTATCTCGTCATCCCGCGCGTCATCGCGTGCGCGTTGTCGCTTCCGATTCTCAGCTTGATTTCTTTTGCGCAGTCATTGGCGGCGAGCATTTTTCTCGCCGACTTGCGTTACGGCGTGACGCCAAACGTCATCATCGACAGCGCCGCCAAGTACCTCGAACCGAGTGATATCGGCATCATGACGGCGAAATCCATCGCTTTCGGCGCCGTCATCGCTGTCATCTCCTGCGGGTGGGGCACGACGACTACTGGAGGCGCCAAGGGCGTCGGCGAGAGCACGACGGCGTCTGTAGTCATTTCTCTCACCGCAATCTTCGTCGTAGACTTTGTACTCAGTCTCATCTTCTTCAACAAGTGAGCAGCCCGCGGGATCAATCCATGGGTCAATGGAGAACGGCGCAGCCATCACGGCGTTTTGATAGTAGAAATTGTAACTCTAGTCTCATCACAACTTCACTTGCCGGCTGCGCTCATGACGACCGAACCTCACCCGCCGGTATGTCGCCATTACGCCCGTCGAGGCGCGTGCGCCTACGGCGACGCGTGTAAATTCGCCCACACCCTCACCGACGGTCCCGCAACCGCGGATGCGCCGTCGACGACGCGTCGAGGGGCGCGAAAGTCGCGCACTCGTGCTGGGCGTCAAAAAGTAAAAATTTTCGTGCGCTTTCTGTGTCGCGCATTCACGCCCGAACAGCGCGCGCGCGTCGTCGACGTCGCCGGGGGTAACGGAAAGCTCAGTTTCGAGCTCCTGAACGCCGGGGAAGGGGCGTCGACGGTAACGGTGGTTGACCCGAGGAAGATGCGAGGAAGACGGTTGGCGGAGCGTTTCGCTCGTCGGTTAAAACTTCAGGATGTTCGTGAAGTGCGAGCGCCGACGCACGCGAGGGTGTACTGGACTGCGGCAATGTGGGATTTCAAAGATGAAAGCGCGTGGGAGGACGCGGTGGGGGCGTCGCGGAGCGCGGCATTGGCGACGAGGTGGTCGACGAGTGGACTCGTCGTCGCGAATGGGAAATCGGCGGCGTACGAAGATGGAGATAAATCGCGGCGAGTTCAAGTGACGAGTGAGGGGGTGTCGATGGCGACGGTGGCTGCAGTAGATCACAGTGACGGTGATGATGACGGCGTCGGCGAGGGTAGCGAAGGCGAAGAAGAGGGAGAAGAGGAAGAGGACGATTTCGTAGAAGAACTCTCCTTTGAAGCGACGTTGGACGCGATTCGTCACGTCGTCAACGATTCCACTCTCGTAGTCGCTCTACACCCAGACCAAGCGACAGACGCCGCTTTAGATTTCGCGTTAGAGCGAAAACTCCCGTTCGCTATCGTTCCCTGTTGCGTCTACGCCAAGGAATTCGGCAAGCGACGTCTCGCCGACGGTTCGCGCGTCACTTCTCCTCATCAACTCGTCGAGTATTTACGACAACGCGCGGCGTCATTCGGCGCCGACGCACGCGTGGAGACGCTGCCTTTCCCGGGTAAAAACGTCGTCGTGTACAGTCACGGCGCCGACGCGATGAGACCGCTGTGCGTAGCGATAGAAGAGAAACTGTAGTTGTAGAGTTGTACCCAAATTTGAGCCTTTGACAGAACCCGAAACGTCACTTTGCGTCTCACCGCGCGCGTCAACCATGTCCACCCTCGACCTCGCGCGCGTCACCGCGCACGCGCGCGCCTCGACGCGTCCTCGATGCGTCGACGGCCGATCGCCGTGCGTCTCGGCGCTCGCGCGTCGACGCACGCGAACGTTGCCTCGTATGACGTCGACGAAAGCCATCGATCCAACCGCGCTCGAAACCGTCACGCAAACCCACGAACTCCTCGTGGATGAGTTCGGCGACGCGTACGAAACCTTCCCAGAGTGGCAGCTGTGGTTCGGGTTCTTCGCCGGGGTGTTTCCGTTTGCGATTGCGGCGTACGAGTTTGGAAAGCGCGCGTTGATTCAACGCCGGTGCGCGTACTGCTCGGGAAGCGGTCTCATTTCCGTCGGTCCATCGCGCGAGGACAGCGCCGGCGAGCCGAGACTCGTCAAGTGCACGCAGTGCGGTGGGTTTCTCCCGTGGCAGAGCTGGGAGCGGTTTTTGAGCAGCGATCCGGGGAACGGCGGGGTGTTGCGAGCGCCCAAGGGACAGACGAGCGCGTTTTACGATGTCTCAGCGAGCGTCGAAGCGAGTCGTCGCGCCGCGCAGAAACGCGATGAAGAAGAGTTCGACGGTGATACGAATGACGAAATCACCGCACCTTAGATGGGGAGACCCACGTCCCGGCGTGGTATTCTAGTAGTAATGAGACATTTAACGTTAAAACGCGCGCGTCGCTTCACTCGCGTGCTTCACAGTTCGCCGCAACCGACGCACCATGCACCGCGTCGCCGCGTCCTTCGCGCGTCCACTCGCGTCACACATCGCGCGCGACGTCCCAAACCGTGCCTGTCGTCCCACGCATCGTCGTCGCGCGCCGCCGCACGTCGTCGTCGGTCGAGCGACGTCGGCGGATAACCCGCCGCCGGTTCCAGAGCTCGCGCTTTATTCCACCCACAGCGTCGGCGCCGCCGCGGACGACGCCGACGGTGTCCCACGACTCGACGACGGCCGGGTCGCGCTCAAAGGCATGCGTCGGTCCGAGCTCTCGGATTGGCTCGAACGCGTCGGGGAGAAGCGAAATCGCGCGGATGGACTGTTTCGGGAAATGTACTCGAGGGAGGCTTCGTTGGCGAAGAGCGCGTTGGATTCGGATGGGTTTGGGGAAAAGTTTTTAACGAGGTTAAACGCCATCGCGAGTTTCGAGGGTGGGCTCGAACTCGAGAGCGTGCGGGAGGCGACGGATGGAACGAAAAAGTTGACGTATAAACTCGCGGGTGGTGGCGTGGTGGAGAGCGTTTTGATTCCGGCAAACGGCAAGGATGGACCGGGGAGAACGACGGTGTGCGTGTCGAGTCAACTGGGATGCGCGATGAATTGTCAGTTTTGTTACACTGCTAAGATGGGACTGCGCAAGAATTTAACCGCGGCACAAATCGTGGAGCAGGTGGTGCAGGCGAGACGGATGTTGGGAAGCGACGCGGTGAGCAACGTCGTCTTCATGGGTATGGGCGAACCGTTGCACAATGTGGATGAAGTATTGCGCGCAGTGGACGTGTTGCTCGATAATAAAGGTTTAGCGTTCAGTAGAAATAAAGTCACCGTGAGCACAAGCGGGTTGGTTCCTCAGATGGAACGGTTTCTGAGCGAGAGCGAGGCCAGTCTCGCGGTGTCTCTCAACGCCACGACAGATTACATTCGCAATTGGATCATGCCAATCAATCGCAAGTACAATCTGGAGTCTTTGCTCGGGCTCTTACGCAGGGAGTTCCCGCGTAAGACTCTCGGTCGTCACCAGCGACAAGTTTTCTTCGAGTACATCATGCTCGAAGGGGTGAACGACACGGATGAGGATGCCGAGCGTCTCATCGAAATCGCCCGCGACTTGCCGTGCAAAATAAACTTGATTTATTTCAACACGCACGAAGGGAGTGAGTTCAGGTGTAGCGATCAAGAGCGAATTCAAGCGTTTCGACAAAAGATTGTCGATGGCGGTGTGATGTGCACCATCAGACAGAGTCGAGGAGACGAAGAGATGAGCGCGTGCGGCCAACTGGGCAAGCCCGAGGATGATTTCAACGCAAAGCCGATGCCTCCGCGGATGAAAGATCCGCGAACGCGCGTTCAGACTCGCGCGCAGCGCATGTGAGACTCGTCTAATGTACATGCTCATTGTTTTATTATTAGTACCAGATAGCTTCTACAGAAAGTGATGCCCGGTAGGCTGTAAAAATATCATTTTTGTGCCTCTAACCGGCCCCGAGCGACGTTCATCACTCGGGGCCGAATAAACCATGTTTCTCGAACTCTCGCTGCGAAGCGTTTCTCAACAGCTGAGCCGCTTCCTTGTGATCGTTCGCTTCGGCGAGTTCGAGCGCGGTCCCGCTCGCAGATCTAGGAATGGTGGACTCGGATGCGCTGTGTCGAATGTTGGCGCCGCCTTCGAGCAAAGCACTCAACGAAGAGCTCGACCCGTTCGCCGCCGCCACGTGCAAGGCGGAATACCCACCTTTCATCTCACCTTTTGGTCCATTCACGCTCGCACCCAAACGAATCAATAGCTTCACCATGGCACCCTTACCCGCGTGCGACGCGACGTGCAACGCGGTGCACCCGTGCTTATTCTTGACGTTTACATCCATGCCGGGCGCTTCGCACAAAACCTCAGCCACATCCAACTCATCCGCTCGAGCCGCTTCGTGCAACGCAGTATCCCCAAGCTTATCCGCCTTCATTACGTCCGCACCGTTCGCCAAGAGCAACCGACACACGTCCACCTGACCCCAACTCGCCGCCGTGGCCAACGCGCTCACGCCCGCCTCGTCACACTCGTTTACGTCGGCACCCATTTTTAACAACGCCTCCACCGTTTGCACATCCCCGTCTTCACACGCGTTGTGTAACGGCGTGTGTAAATCATGCTGCGTCGTCATCATCGCGAAAAGAAAACAAATCGTCAGTCATCCATCACTCGGTTCGTTCCAACCGTTCGAGCTCGCGCGCTTTGAACAAAACCTCAAAATCTTGTTTCGAATTCCCGCGTCCCCGCACGCACGACATCGACGCACCTTTGGTCCCGTTTGCACGAAATCATCCATTTCCTTTTTCAACGCATTCTTCATCCTCGCCGCGCGTTCGCGTTGTTCCCGCATCTGCGCCGCGTGGCGTCGAAGCGCTTCTTCGCTCAAGCGTTGCATGCTGACTGGACGTGTGTTGCGTTCGTTCGACGTCTTCGCGCGTTCGTTCTAGGTCTCGCGCGCGTCGTTCGACGTGACGGAACGAAGTAACGGGGTTTGCTTTCCGAAACCCGACTGGCGCGCGCGTCGAACGTGTCGCGCGTCGGCGTGTATCGTCGTCGAAGCGTTTCGCGCGCCGTCTTTTTTTACATTTTGTTTCGGATTGTGCCATCTTCGAACGTTTCGTGTCGATCGATACTTTTGTCGATTACATTCTTCGATCGATACTTTTGACCATGGATTGAGTATTTCTATGCGTAAAAAGAATCGATCGATACCGTGGTGCAGAATGCAAATCTCAATTTCGTCTGCTCGTCGGCACTCGTTCGCCTGCACTCGCGCGCGCGCGTCGATTCGACGATTCGGTGACGCGCGGGATAGACGAAACAGAAATGTTTGCGCGTTTTACGACGACACGCGGTGGGTGAACGGCATCGACAAAGGGATAAGACGGGAGTAAAGTAGAGACTCACCGATGGGTGTCAAAGGTCTCTGGTCCTTGTTGGAACCCACGGGACGGCGCACGGATTGCGAGACGCTTCGCGGGAAACGCGTCGCGGTCGACGCGTCGATATGGTTGGTGCAATTCATCAAAGCCATGCGGGACGACAAAGGGGAGATGCTGGAGAATGCGCACTTGGTGGGTTTTTTCAGACGAGCGTGTCGGTTGTTGCACCACGGAGTGCTTCCGGTGTTCGTGTTCGACGGCGCGACGCCGGCGCTGAAGAGACGGACGACGGCGGTGCGAAGAAGGCTTCGGGAAGAATCTGCGGCAAAGGTGCGGAAGACGGCGGAGAAGGTTTTGTTGAATGCGTTAAAGCAAGAGGCGCTGAGAAGGAGTCGTGAGGCGAACGAAGCGGCGGCGACAAAGGATGGGGGTTTCGAAGCGTTTTCGATGAATGCCGACGGTGGGGAGGCGGGAGGGAAGGGGCTCGCGTTGATCGAGTCGAATGCCGGCGTTGGTGCCGCCGACGATGAGGACTGGGAGCGAGATTGGGTTTCAGAGGAGGAGTACGAAGAAGAGGAAGAGGAAGAGGAACTCGACATGTTCGTGCCAGACGGAGAGTCTATCGATCCCGAGGTTTTGAGCGCGCTCCCGCCATCCGTGCGGCTCGAGGTGATTGCGAAGATGCGTGATAAACGCGTCGCGGATAACCGAGAACACTTTGCCGCGGCTTCGGGTAAAATGCAAGAGTTTAGCGCGCTGCAACTTGAGACGTATCTCAAGGGTACGAAATTGAAGCGTCAAATCGACGACGTCATGCAACGCTCGGACGCGAATGACCCGATGATGTCCAAGCGCGTTGCCGCGCTGGATAACAGAGATTTCATCTTTGCCGGCCCGTCGTCCCTCAATAAGGCGAATGGCGATCGACTCGCGCTGCCGTCGACATCCGGCATGGAGAGTCTCAAGTCGAAAGTCTTTTCGCCAGAGTCCATGTTCAAATCGAGACGAAACCGCGCGCAGACGTCGCTCACCGCGCCGCAGGAGCAATTCCTCGTCACGAATCTACACCCAACGCTTCCGGCGCCGTCTGTCGCGAAATCCATCGCGGAAACGCCCATCATGTTGACGGACGAACCGTCCACGCTCGATTTACAAATTTCATTTTCGACGGAGAACATCAAGGCGGCATCGAAGGATCCGCTCTTCGCCGATCCTGGAGACGCCGTAGAAGGCGACGACAACGACGACGACGACGATGATGAATGGGAAGACGTCGATGATGAAGAGCCACCGCCGGCTAGGTTAGCTTTAGCCGCCCCCGTCGCGTCTCCCGCAAAAGATGTCGTGGATCTCGCGGATGAACACGACGACGAAGACGTTCCGCACGGGGAATTGGTGCCTCGTCGTAAAGAAGTGTACTCGTTAAGTCACGGTTTTCTCAAAGGCCGGAGTCTCGGTGGTTGGGACGCAGAGGAAGAAGAAACGCCCGCGGAGAAAATCACGGATGAAGAGGTGGATGAAGCGAATCTCGACGCGGCGTTAGCCTTGGGATTACACGAGGAGGGACGAGCTGCGGCGCCGATGAATGCCGACGACGAAGACGCGCAGTTACAAAACGCCATCGCGAACAGTCTCGCGTCGGGCGAAGAGAAGAAGAATGACGAGACACATCTCGACGCACTGGATGGCGATGAGAATGACCTGGAAGCGGCGATCGAGATGAGCCTCGCTGAAGACGATTCAACGATGCCCAGGACGACAAAGAAGACGGAGACAAAGGAGGAGGAACCGATGGTGGACGAAGAGCCGACTCTGGACGAGGAACCGCAACTCACACCGGTGGAAGAAGCGAATGAAGAAGAAGAGGCGTGGATCGCGGCGGCTAAAGAAGTGGAGCGACTCGCCGAGCGCGATAAGATTGAAAAGATGCTCAAAGAGGCGGAGGAAGAGCAAGCTCGATTGAAGCACGAGGTTCGACAGGCGAAACAAGGCGCGGAGCACGTCACGGATGACATGTACAGAGAGGTACAAGAGCTTTTGACGCTCTTTGGCATTCCCTACATCATCGCACCGCAAGAAGCCGAAGCACAGTGCGCGTATCTCAACGAACACGGATTTGTGGACGCCGTCATCACCGACGATAGCGATGTCTTTTTGTTTGGAGCGAAGTACGTCTATCGCAACTTTTTCGCAGAGAAAAAGTATTGCGAAGTGTATTCGACGGATAGAATCAAACGAGAGCTCGGGGTCGATCGCGACCGGTTCATTCAACTAGCGCTTTTGCTTGGGAGCGATTACACCGAGGGCATCAACGGCATCGGGATCGTCAACGCGCTCGAGATTGTGTGTGCGTTTAAAGGCGACGTGCTGAGCGCGAGCAAAGCGTTTAGAGAATGGATAGATTTGGAAGAGTTGACCATCGTTCCCGACCACTTACTTCCTACGGGAAGCCAAGAGTCGCCATCGAAGAAGAAACCCGAAGAAGATCCTCTCACGGCGGCTTTCAAGGCGAAACATCGTTCGCTGAAGAAGAGCTGGGAGGTACCTGCGAATTACCCGTCTCAGGAGGTCATCAAGGCGTACCAAACCCCGTCGGTCGACAAGAGCGAGGAAAAGTTTGAGTGGGGCAAGCCCGACTTGGACATGCTTCGACTCTTTTGCATCAAGACGTTCCACTGGAGCAGGGATTCTTCCGATCAAATTTTAGTTCCGATGATGAAGTCATGGGCCAAGCGTGACGCTCAGCGCCGAATCGACAGCTTCTTCGAGGCGACGCACTCCGTCGGTGGACGCGTGGCCAAGTTTAGATCGGCGCGCCTCGGGGCCGCGGTGGCCAATCTCACGAACGACCCAGAATCCGCCGCCGATTTGTTTTTACAGCGCGGACCAGACAATGCGCTCGACGAACACATCATCATCGACGATGGCGATGGCGATTTAAGCCGCGCGCAACCGCCAGACCAGCTTGCGTCCAACCAGCCCCGGCTCGATGATGACGACGACGACGAGCTCGCCGCGCTCGACCTTTCGCAATTTTCCGATAGGTCGCCGAACAAACCCTCACCGCCGGCGCCGGCGCCGTCTAAACGGCAACGTCGCGCCGCGCCCGCTCGTCGCAAAAAGTGAACGATTATTGATAACGTAGTAGTAAACGTAGCCGTCACGCCGCGCGTGACCTCATATTGATTGTTGTAATGTAACCGAAAAGAACGAACGACGCAGAAAGCAAAGCGAGAAAAAAACGGTAGAGCTAATAGTGATACGAATTGAAACAATCATCGCGCTTCTTTCTATTACACAAAACGCTCCTCGTACGTCCGACGCCCTACGCGTCGCCGCCCACCTCACCCACTCGCCGCGAGCACGACGCTCAACACCAAAAACCCACCGATGAGACCATACGTCACGTAATCCACCGCGTTCTTCGCCTGCGACGCGCTCCCGAACACCCGACCTTCGTTTAGCGAGTTGACCACACCGTCGCCCTTTGGCCCCTGAAACATGATCAACGCCACCGTCGCGACACCGACGACCGCCCGCGCCGTCTCCAGCCCACCGCTCGCCGCCGCGATCGACGCGAGCTCGTTCGCCTCACTCACCCCCGCGCGCGTCGTAGTCATCCCTCCTCCTCGTCGTCGTTCTCGACGACGCACCGGTCGTACAGACGCACCAACGCCCGCGCGCTTTTCCACACCGCCCGCGCGTCGACGCATCGCCGTCGCGGGACGGAACGACGCCGCGCACACGGACAACGCCCCCATCTATCGATCGATCGCGCTCGCGGAGACCGAAACGCGCGGATCCGACCCGGGCGCGCCGCGACAAGTGTCGGGTTTCGCGCGCTAGGGCACCCGCTTTAACCTCACAATTTGACTCTGCGAAGACGATGTTCACGCTCTCCCGCACCGCGCCCGCGCCCGCGACGACGACGACGAACCGACGAACGAGCCGTCGGAAAACGTCTTTGTCGACCGTCGTCGCGGCGAAGCGTCCGAACGACGACGACGACGGCGGGTCTAAAAAGCCCGCGAGCGGGTTCCCCAGCGCGTCCTCATCCGCTGGGTCCTCCCGCGGACCGGGCTCGGCACCGCTGCGCATGGAGACGCAGGAACAGCGAAAGTTTGGATACGGCGGGGACGGGTTACCCCCGGATGACGACGACGATGAGGAGGCGTGGGACGACGGGTGGAACCCGGGGGGCGAGGGGGCGCCGAGCGCGTGGGGTTTGGTGATTTTGCTCGTCGTCGGCGCGTGGGCGCTGTGGGAATATAAACGACCGGGGGGAAGTTTGAACCCGGAAACGAAGAGGTTAGCGCAGAGACGGAGGTACGAGCGGGCGTATAAGCTCAAGTACGGACACTTACCGGGCGAGAGACCGATCTCGGGCGCCGGTGGGAGCTCCGGAACCATTTCGGGTTTGTGATTGTTTCTTCTTTTTCAAAGCGAGCGCGACGGGAACGACGTCGCTCGCCGAGTTGTTTTGTTTTGGTTGACGACGCCGGCCGACGGGTGCGATCGACGAGAGACGGGACGGAGATTTCATCGGTAAAACTAAACCGCATCGACGATGCGCGCGTGCGCGAGCATAAAATTTTAATAACGAGTGAACGAACGACTCAAACGAGAACGCATCCATTCCAAAGCTCCACAAACGCCGACGCGAACGAACGAACGAACGGGCGAACGGACGGACGCCCGACGCGACGCGATACGTCGATACGATCGCATTCGCAACCCGGCCGAGGGATCGCATGACTGCGAAGAAGACGCGCGCGGCGAACGACGCCGAACACACGAAGCAAACCCAAACCCAAACCGAAGAAGCTTTCGCACCGACGACGCGCGCGAACGCGAACGCCGACGTCGACACCGAGGCGGCGAGGCTCGAGTACCGCTTACAAGGGAAAGCCGGTTACGATCGCGTGCTCGCGGCGCTGAAGAAGGAGCAGTCGACGCTGCGGGAGACGCGACAGTATCTCTTTGGAAGGCTTTTGAATTTACAACTGGAAGAGGCGGTGCTTCGAGACCACTTGAACTTGAACTTACAACTGGAAGAGGCGGCGCCGGGAGACGACTCGAACAAACGCGTCGACGGCGAGGACGAAACGGCGTGAGAGAACCGCGGAATCATGCGCGGTGGGGTGAAGTGGAAGAAAGGAAAACGGCGGTTGGCGCATAAACATAAAAGACCGGATCAGCTGATTCGGGAGTTGCGCGAGTCGAGAGCGCTCAAGGGAACGTACTCGGACGGACAGGTTTGGATCGGGGTGACGAAGAGACAGGCGTATCTGTTGGAACAGACGTGTTTGGGGAGACGGGCGAAGGAGTTTATGTACGCAGGGATTCCTTTGACGCCGAATGGACCCGGGATTGAGTTGGTGATTCGGATGAATTGCGAAGACGCGTTTTTCGCGACGGCATACTTGGGATGTTTGAGCGTGTACGCGGCTGAGGAAGGGAAGGAGATGGAGGTGAAGCTCGGGTTGGAAGAAGGAATTTTGGACTTGAGTAGTCTGTGGCGAATCTTTCGTAGGGATTGTGGACACGCGTTCGCGATTAAGTGCGCCGCGACGGTGCACTTTAGGTTGACTGGATGGTTGCCGAGGTCGGGTTTGCAGTACGGCGCCGATTTCGTATTGTACCAGAGACATCCAGCGTTGGTGCACAGCGATTCTACCGTCGTCTTGGTTGCCGACGAAGGCGCGCGAAGAAGCTTTATGAGCGAGACCAAGGCGCACCGCGGCGTCGCGCAGAGTATGGGTTGGCCCGACTGGCCCGACGTGCAGGCGACTTCGAGACTGGCAGTGCAAGTGAACAAAAATTTTGTGCAAGCGCACATTTCCGCGCCAAAGGACGTCAACTGGGACGACCCGGCGTGTTTATCGCACGTATGGGTGAACGAAATGTCCATCGCACGCTTTAACACGAAGAAACATCTCGAAAACTTTTCAGCCGCGGATTAACGAGGCGTTGGATTGATTGTAACAGTACACTTGTTTCAATAAAAGTTCGATAGTACGGGCGACGCAAAAATAAACCTCTAATCGCCGGCGAGTCATCGCCAAACTGTTAATAGCCATTCTTAAGCATCCACCGCCACTGTCTTGTCGACGTCGGAAAAGTTTTTGTAAAAGGCGGTGAAATGCTTGAAGCAAATATCAATGTCCTCTGTGCCGCACATCTCTCTGATGGAGTGCATGGAGAGCTGCGGAATGCCAACGTCAACGGTACGAATGCCGACGCCCGCCGCGATAATCGGGCCGATAGTAGAACCGCATCCCATGTCGTTTCTCACGACGAAATCTTGCGTCGGAACGTTTTCGAGCTTGGCGCACTGGCGGAACAAGTACGAAGTAACCGCCGTCGTCGCATATCTCTGGTTGGCGTTGTGTTTGACAACCATGCCCTTGTGCATTTTCGGCTGGTGGTTTTCTTCGTGTTTGTCCATGTAGTTTGGATGCAACGCGTGCGCCATGTCTGCGGAGACTAGGAAAGAACTACGAATGGTGCGCTCGATCAAACCTTCACCGCCTTGGTTTGCAGCGTCCTTACTCAGCGCGGCGGCTGCGCGCTTGATAGACTCAAACATCATCGGAGACGCCCCACCGTAAAAGGACGAGCTTCCAACCTCTTCGTTGTCGAAGAGCGCAACCATCTGCACGCCAGATTGCTTGGCGAGCTCGGCTTCACCCGTCGCCTCGATGAGCGCTCGCACGCCGCAGTAGCTCGAAGCCAAGTTGTCCAAGCGACCAGAAAAGATGAACTCTCGCGCAGCACCGCCGATGACGGAAGGTTGCGTGTCGCACACGTTCAACTCAAAGTCGGCGATATCACCCGGCGCGCACCCGAGTTCTTCGGCCAACACGGCGAGGAGTAACGCGTGATGCGCCTCGCCGTCGGCCGACACTTTTCCCTCCAATTCGCCCTTGATGGCTGTCGCCAAAATGGGCGCAAAGTTGGTCTCCGTGTTCGGCTTGAACCCATTCGTGTTGATTTCTCTATCCAGGTGAATCGCTAGCGTCGGAATACGAATGATCGGACGATCGATGCGCACCAACTCGTGCGCGAGCGTACCTCCGCGCTTGACCAATACGCGTCCGGCGACGCTCAAGTCTCTATCAAACCACGTGTGCCACAACCCACCACCGTACGTCTGAACGCCTACTTGCATGAATCCACCCTTTTTAATCTTCGTGATCGGCTTTAATTTCGGACACGGGCTATCAGTGTGCGCCGCGACGACGTTGAACCCGTTACCTGGTTCGTACGCTCCGCCCACCGCGAAGGCAACAAGTGCGCTTGCGTTGCGCGTCACGTAATACTTGCCACCCTTCTTTAGGTTGCTCCACTCCGCCGTTTCGCTGATTCGCTCGTATCCAGCATCCTCGAGCATTTTCGCGCTCGCCGTCGTCGCGTGATGCGCCGTCCACGAATCGTTCAAAAAGTCCACCAGGTCGCGAGCGATGCTCGGCACGGGCGCGTCCGACCACGCCTTTGTCGCAGCCGCGCGCACCGAACCTCGCGACGCCGCGGTCGTCGTCACCGCCGCAGCTGTTCGCTGATGTGCGATCGCTCGCTCGCGGCCGAGCGCATCGCCGCGTCCCCGCGCGCTCGCGACGACGGCGCGCACTTGGACGAGTCTCTGCGGTTGAGCGCTCGAGAGCGGACGAAAGACGACGGGTCCGACCGTCGGCGTGACGCGCGATGACGCTCGCGACGCTCGCGACGCGACGAAGGCAGATTTTCCAAGCTTGCAGCGCGTGACTGTGGACATGGTTGACCGCGTCGACGAGTGCGGGTTGGGTTCATCTTCGGTTGACGCTGGAGTGAAAAAGAAATTGCGAGAGTCACTGTTACAACAAATCAGACTTGCAGAAAAAAGAAAGCAAATCCGATCCTACGGTAATACTTAGAGTAGGATATAAAGTCTTGAATGGACAGCAACGTATCATTAACGCTGTGTCGGGACGCCTCCGCTCCCCCGCGATGTGACTGGGGCTTCGTTGAGGAAAATCATGTCGCCATCCTTGAGCTTGGTATTCGGCGGTACGAGAGTCATGTTGACGTTGACATGTTTCGTCTCTTCGGAGCCATCTTTCGCGTTAGGTGCGAAAATATCGCGTATTTCGGCAACGGTAGAACCCCTCTTAACGCTGCGGACTTCCGGCGCGTCGTTATTCCAGGTGATGATCATGACGCCCTCTTCGACGTCGATGCTCGGCGTTTTGATGGATGGATTGTTGAGCGCCAGTTCAGCCTCGAACTTCGCCGCCTCCTCCGTTTGGAAAATACCTTGGCGCGGTGCCGCGGTCTTTCCTTGATTTGCCCGGAGAATGTTAAGAGACGGCGTTTCAGTTTCACCCGAACGCCAGCTATCCTCCTTTTCAGCCTCGATCTTTTTCGCGTTTGCGACTCGTTTGCTCTTCTGGATGGACGCCGCCGTCAAGGACCAGTTGCTCAACTCTGACTCCAAATCGGATGAATACATCACGTCATTTTCGTTGAGGAAGACTCCGGCGACGTTTTGAAGTTGTCGAATGCGATAGTCAACGTCATCGAGTTCCACTTGTCGCTCGTCATCGACGCTCTCCATCTCTTCTTGCTGATCAACAATCTCCGCCGTGACGCGAGTCTTGTGCCCGAGATTGTCCACTCGGTGCCAACGCTGATCGACGCAATAGCAAAACTCAGATATGAAGAAATCACGCGTACCCTGACGAGCACTCTTTAATTTCGACTCTAACACCAGTGCCAACAGGGCTTTATGATGACCATCGGCGATCCACGGCGCGACGTCGCTCCATTTGCTTCGCATCGGCTCCGCGACGAGCATGCGAGAGCCGCTCGCTTCTATGACGACACCACAACTTCTTCGACCGCCCGAAACGAGCTGTACCGGGGTTCCTTCTGAGGGCAAGACATCGGTCTGCGCCGCTGCTTGGTAAGACTTCGATGCAAACTTTGGTCTCCCCTTGTACATCCACTGAGCTGCGATACCGAATTCGGCTTCGTCGTGCATCGATCGCGTACGCACTTGGACTTCTAGCGGTGCGCCGTCTTCACCAACGACTGCCGTGTGGAGCGATCTGTAGCCCGTTTGTTTCGGGTTGGTGATGTAATCATCGTATTCCCCTTCGATCGGACGGTAGAGCTTATGAATGAGGTCGATCATCTCGTAGCACGCATCAATGTCTTTTGTCGCGCCGTTCTCCGACGCTGAGGCATCACCTATGACGATACGCATTGCCCGAGCATCGTAAATGTGGAGAAAGTCTAAATCTTTACGCTTCATCTTGAGATGAGTGCTGTATGCGCTCTTCAAACGAGAAGCGATGGAAATCTTGACGTCAGAACTGTACCCCTCAATCAACAAATCTCGCCACACCGTCCTTCGAATGGAGTCCAACGTCTTCAGAGAACTTGAAATATTCTCCGGAAGCAATTCCATCGCATCGGTGTTGAGTGCGTTACCGTCACGGTTCGACAACCAATCGAAGGAAGGAATGCTCTCGATTCGAAGCTTCATATCAAGCTGCCAAGGATCGTACAACTTCTCGTCGAAAGATTTGCTCTCGCTCTTGCTCATCTTCTCAGTCGACTCGAAGAATGGGAGCGTGTCCGAGCCAAAAATGGATCTTCTTATCGCTTTGGATACATCGTGATCGTTATCGCGCGAATTTCGAGGCTTCCACGCCTCTCTCTGAGCGGAGATGATGGCATCGAACTCTTGAGGTTGCAAAATCGCAAAGCACAAGTCTTCCAATTCCGACTTGATGGCCCACATGCCCAACTTTTCGGCGAGCGAGCACCACACCTTGAGCGTCTCATTCGCGATGTCGATCGCCTTCTTCTCGTTTGAGATGGCGTAAATCGTTCTCATGTTGTGCAATCGGTCGGCGATTTTTATCAAAAACACCCGCGGGTCCCTCACGATGAGAAGTAAAAGAGTCTTCAGCTGCGTCAGGTCCTCCTCGTTCAACTTGGCCTTGACATCGTCATCACCAACGTTTCGATGCCTTCGTCGCATCACCTGGTTCATCTGACCCACGCGGCTCACTTGCACGACTAAGTTGTACACGCGCGTTCCGAACTCGCCCTTCAACGACTCGTCCGAGCACAGGGTATCGTCCAACACGTTGTGTAAAAGGCACGCGCACACCGCGTCCCGACTCTTCGACCCTTTACCCGGTAAATTCGCCGCGAGAATCTTCGCGCTCTCCACGCAGTGCTTCATGTACGGGTCCCCGTTTTTCCTCCGTTGACCTCCGTGCCACTTTGCCGCGAACCCCACCGCCCGCAACACCTCAGGTTCGCGGAAAATCGGGTAACGCGTCACATCCACGCCGTGCAACAATATCGCGTCATCTTTACCCTCACCATCGTCGCCGTCACCCTCGGGAAACACCGCCTGCTTCCACACGTTTTCCCACAACGCCGAAATCCCAAAGAGCGTCAACGCCGTAGTCGCCACCACCGCCGCAACCTCACCCGCCGTCCCCACCTCCTCCGCGCGTTCCGCCGCCAACCGAAAAAAGTCCTCCCCCGCGCGCGTCCCACCCGCGTCGTCCCCGCGTCGTCGTCCGCGTCGTCGTCCGCGTCGTCCAACGACCGCGCTCTGTTGTTTTAAACGCCGCAAACCCGCGTGCGCGCGACCGCTTCGTCCGCGTCCACCGACGCGTCTCGACGTCGTCCGCGTCGCCGGCGCGTCCACCGACGCGAACGTCGCCGTCGTCGTCGTCGCCGTCGCCGTCGCCGCGCACCGCATCGTCGCGCCGTTCGCGAGCGTGTTCGCGCGGTCCAGTCTGACGTGTCCGCGCGCATGCATTCAATATCTTTGACGGGGCGATCTCGGTTGACTTTTTTGTATGTGTAAACAGTGTATTTAAGATCAAAAACGTGTCCACGATTTTCGCGCGCTTTTGCATCGACCGCGTCGCCGTTCCGACGCGCGCGCGCGCATCCATCCGAGGCCCGCACCCGAGGCCCGGATTTGTCCCGTCGTGGTCTCTTTCGCGACCGGTCGACGGGCGACGAGAAGGACGACGATGGCGGACGCGGATTCGGATTCGGAAAAGAAGAAGAGCGTCGGTTGGAGGATTGCGTTTCAGAGACACGTCGACGCGCTCGAACGCGCGAAGGATGGGTCGACGCGAGTGCCGGTGAGACGGCGGGTGAAAGCGATGCGAGGGATCATTCGATCGAACGCGGTGATGTTCGAGGATATCGAGGAGGATCCGGAAAAGTTTTTTGAGGCGCACAGGATGCTGGCGAGGCGAAGCGGGGAGTTGGGACCGGGGACTTGGATTCGGTTTACGGTGCAGTTTAACCTGTGTTGTGGGACGGTTGTCGCGCTCGGGGAGGAGAGACACCGGATGAGACTTCGAATGATGCAAAAACGCGGCGAGTTGGGGTGTTTTTGTCTCACCGAGCGGTTGGCTGGGGTGAACTCGGGTTTGGTGGTCAACACGCGCGCGACGTACGATGAAAAGTCGAAACGGTTCGTCATCGATAGCGGTGGAGACGGTGGAACGAAGAATTGGATTTCGCAAGGGTTAGTGGCGGATGTCGGTGTCGTGGTTGCGGACTTGATTGTCAAGGGAAAGAGTTACGGTCCACACGCTTTTTTGGTGCAGCTGAGAGACGGATTCGCTCGGTCTCTGGCGCCCGGAGTGACGATGGGTGACATGGGCGTGAAGACGACGGGGAACGACTTGGACAACGCGTGGATTAGGTTTGACGGATTCTCTGTTCCGCACGACACGCTGCTGTCCAAGTACGGGGGCGTCGACCCCGATACCGGGGAATACGTGCGGAAGAAGGAGGGCGTTCGGACGATGGACATGATTGGTCAACGTTTATTCACTGGTCGAATCGCCGTTGCGCAGGCGGCGCTCGTCTTCGCGCGAAGGCTTTTCGACGACACGAAACGCTACAGCGATAAGAAAAAGTGTACGATGAGAGGCAAGTCTCCGCTGTTGTCCGACGTCCCGCAGCTCAAGGCGCTCTACAACGAAGGCTACTCGACGCTTGATCGATTGGACGCGTACGTAAAGTCTTGCGAGGAAGATTTGAACGAATGTCTACGCTCAAAGCGAATACCGCAAGCCGTCTTGGTGCAAGCTATCGCCGTGGCAAAAATCAAGTCTGTCGAAGCCTCGATTGACTTGTGTTTCCGACTGAAACAAGAGGTTGGTTCGTACGCGCTCATGGGCGGAACGGGATTTGATAACATGGATTTTCTACAATGCTGCAAATTCGCCGAGGGAGACTCTCGAATTCTCAGCCAAAAACTAGCGCGCGATTGCTTCGGCGCCTTTAAGCGAAACGACGCGAAATCCCCCACCGGAGTTCGATCTGAGATTGAACTCGAGCTGTGTCAACGCATCGACGCTGTCGTGGAAGACGCGCACGGTTCCAACCTTGGTAAGATTGAGTCTTGGGATTGCGCTTGGCGCGAGGTTTACCAACTCGCCGAGGTTATATGTGAGCGCGTCATGCACGAACGAAATTTCGCGAGGGCGCGTTCCAAACTGTAATGTGTAATTGTACCGGTGCTTATGTATAGGGCTCATCTACGGTCTCTTGAGCGCGAACGTTTCCTGTCCTTCTTTCTATCTCGGTCTCGATCTCGATCCCTCGACCGTGACCTGTGTCGCTTGCGTTCACGATCGCGACTGCGGTCGCGACTACGATCTCTGCGACGATCTTTGTCTCTATCTCTATCTCTGTGTCTATCTCTATGTTCTCTGTCTCGGCTTCTATCACGATGGCGAGGTCTATCGTCCCAGCTATGGCTCCGTTGTTGATTCCCCGACGCCTTGTTATCCTCAACCATGGCGTACTTTGCGTTACCGCCGCTGATGTGAGACATTGCGTTCGACTTGATTTCGTACGTAGTGCGGCCAGAACCCTGGAAAGTACGCTTCATGCCGCGACTTCGCGACTTGCCGTCCGCTTCGTTGAAATCCTCCGCCGTGCCGCCATTCTTCCCAAATCTCCGAAAGTTTTTCCACAAACCGTGCATCGATTGCGAAAAGTCGACGTGAATGCGTCGATCGTCGACGAGCACGTTGTCCATCTTGAAGTACGCGGCTTCGGCTTCGTGTTTGTGCTCAAAGTTTACAAAGGCGTACCCGAGGCTCGCGCCCGTCTTGAAGTCGCGAATGACGTCGCAAGACACAACCTTTCCGAAACGACTAAAGATGATTTCCAAATCTTCATCCGTCGTCACCGGGTTTAGTTTACACACAAACAAGCACTCTTCCGGGGGTTTCGCCTCGGCGTCTGGCAAATCTCCAACGAGCTCCAAAACGACGGCTCTGTTGTGCGCCTCACGCTGTCGCTTCTCCTCTTCCAACTGCTCCTCATCCTTGTTCAACGTCGCGTTCACGTCAAAGTCATCCTCCAATCTATCGTCATTCGGATCCACTTTCCGCGGCGGTGAAGTCTCCGGTACTCGCTCCGCGAACCCCGGAGGATCCTCAAAAGGGTCGTCCAACACGATTGTGTGCTTTATGCGAATATTCTGCCACGGGCGTCCATTCTCATCGCAATACGCCTCGTTGATCGCGTTCAAAACATCCAAGCCCTCTGATACCTCTCCAAATATCGTCCTCTTCCCATCCAACGCGTCGCAATCCGCTCTCGTCGTGATTAAAAACTGACTCGCGTTTTTATTCGCCCCCGCCGGCGCCATGCTCACCGTACCAACCTTTTCGTGCTTCCTCGTCGGGTGAATCTCATCCTCGAAAAACTTCCCCCCGACGCCGCCGTTCAAAATCGAAAACAACGACTCCCCGCCTTGTCCAGTGTTCGTCGGATCGCCCGTTTGCGCCATGAAATCCCTCTGCACGTCGAAAAACTTGCAGTCGTTGTAGTACTTCAACTTGCACAACTTTATAAAGTTCAAACACGTTTTCGGCGCGTCGTCGACGTAGAGATCGACGACGAGGTCGCCCTTGGACGTTTCCAACAGCACCGCCATGGCTCGCGCGTCGTCGACGCCGACCAAGGGTGGTTTCTCTTCCGGCGTTCGTCGATCGGTGCGGTCGGCAATCAGTGACGCTTCGCGAGTGTCACGCATAGGTCAAACGCAACACTGACCGTCGTGGCGTCACACGCACGCGCGTTCGCACGACGAGCGAGTGCGCGTTCGATCCCACGCGCGCGTAGAACGCACGTCTTAGCGCGCGATCCGATCGCGGGCGAACGGAACGACACTCGATTCACGGCGTCGAACGCGCTCGACGCGGCTGAGAGTTTTTGTTTGATTACTTGATTCGATTTCACGCGTCGAATAGAGAGACGACACGACAAGGGCGGAGACGATGGCGGAGACGGGTTTACCGCGCGAAGAAGTCGAGCGAATGCTCTTCTTTGAAGACGCGCGCGCGCGGGCGGAGATGGAACACAAGACGAACCCGAACGACGCGCAGGTGTTGACGCGTTGGGGCGGAGCGTTGCTCGAGCTCGCGCACTTTCGACAAGGACCCGAAGCGGTGGAGATGATCGAGGAGGCGGTGGAGAAGTTTGAGGCGGCGCTGACGATTAACCCTAAGAAGCACGACGCGTTGTGGTGCCTCGGGAACGCGCTCACGAGCCAAGGGTTTTTGTTCCCCGAGGCTCGCGAGGCGATGAAGTATTTCGAAGAGGCAAAGTCGTGCTTTCGAAGAGCGCTCGACGAGGAACCAAACAATGAAATTTACCGTAAAGCGCTCGAAATGACGGATAAAGCGCCGGGTTTACACGCAGAGCTTCAGCGTCAACTCGCTGAGCAAGCCGCGGCGCAACAAGCGTACGCTGGTGGCGGCGCCGGGTTCGGCGGCGCGGGAGCCACCAAGCCAGAGGCGAATGATTTTTGGTGGGACGTCGCCGGCGCCGTCACGTTCGCCGGCATTCTCACCTCTTGGCTCGTCATGGCGCAGATGCAAAACCAGTAGAGAAGAAGACTAAAACGCGACGAGTTCACAGAGAATCTTCCTTTTATTAGATTGCGCCCGATCGATCGATCGATCGATCGAAAGGGTCGCGCTTTCGGCGTTTTAATAGGATAAAATTTTCAAAAATTTGCGACAGTTGAAGAGTCATTTTAACAACGATCCATTCGTCACACCGTCGCATGCGCGTCGGGTTAGCGTCGATCGCCCTCGCACGAACGTTCGCACGAATCCACAGAACCTCGCCGACGACGAACGCGATGACGAACGCGGGTAAAATGACGATGGCTGGGACGACGAAGCCAAAGATGCAATCTGGTTTGGCTGCGTTTTTAAAGCCTGGTGTCAAGATGACTTCGAGTAAATCCCTCGACGCGGAAGTGTTTGCGAACCGGGTGAACAAGGAGAACGCCGGCAAGGATACCGCTGATGCGACGAAGGATGCGGCGAAGGATACGACGAAGAAGACGACGAAGGGTGGGACGAGAAAGACAACGAGGAAGAGCGTCAAGCCAGACGCGTTTGAAGCCGAGCCGGCGAAAAAGGCGAAAAAAGCATCCGGACCCGGACCGGATCGATCGCACGAGAAGAAACACTGGGATGCCGGGAGACACCGCGTGGTGGGCGTGGATGAGGCTGGACGCGGGCCGTTGGCTGGGCCGGTGGTCGCGGCGGCGTGTTTCGTTCCAAAGGATTGCGTGGTGGACTGCGTAAACGATTCCAAGCAGCTCACCGAGGAAGGACGCGAGGAGATTTACGAGGAGCTCATGGCAAACAAAGAGATCGAGTACGGGGTGTGTGTGATCGATCAGGATATGATTGATGAGATTAACATTTTGGAGTGCACGATGCGGGCGATGACGAAGAGCGCCGAGGACATTCCAAACGTTGACTGGGTGCTCATCGACGGGAACAGAGTGCCCAAACCGCTCGATGGTCGCGCCGAGGCCATCGTCAAGGGCGACGCGAAGAATGTGTCCATCGCGGCGGCGTCCATCATCGCCAAGGTGACCCGGGATCGAATGATGCTCGAAATCGACAAGGAGTTTCCGATGTACGGATTCAAGGACCACAAGGGATACGGTACTAAGGCGCACATGGCGGCGATCGACAAGTACGGTCCGTGCAAGTACCACCGCAAAACCTTTGCCCCAATCAAACACATGGACCTCTCCAAGTGGCCGAACGCGTACGGCGGCGATAAGTAAACCTAAAGTTGTAGTAATGTTACACAAACGGTCGCCGCGACGCGCGCCCTCTACCTACTAAATCACATCACCGCCCGGTACAACCCCATCGCGACGAACGCCGTCGCGAACGCCCCCATCGCGTACCGATGACTCGCGCGTCTCCGCGGCTCCTTATATATTTCCCACATCACCGCCGCCGCGCCGACACCGCAGGCTGAAACGCCGAGGACTCGACAACTGAAACAATCCTTTTGCGGCGTCGCTTCGGCATTCGTAGACGCGCCATCACCGCGCGCGCCTCGACCGCGACCGCCGAAGAATGTGAGGTGCGAAAACGGCGCGGGCGACGCCGACGTTGATGTCGACGGACGCGATGTCGCGTCGGCGGCGTCGGCGTCGGCGCGCATTCGTGCGTGGATGGAATGACGTTCCCGCCAAAACCGTTGTTAGTTTTGTCCACAGCAACGAGGGAAAGCAACGAGGCTCGAGACGCGCGCTGTGGCGGTGCATGCGCCAGATCTCGCGCACGTCGAGCGGTGATACGTGCGAGGTACCGGTATGGGTGAGGATGTGCGCGAAAGACGTGTGGATTTGGTGAAGATGCGTCGATTATGTTGGATATCAGTAGCGCTCGCGTGCGCTTTACGTCCCTTCGTCGTAGACGCGGCGAATTCGATTGATGTTTTCCCGGTGAAATCGGGCGAGTCGTACGCGCCGGGGGATAAAGTGTACGTCATGGCGCGGCTGAACATGCGGCAGGGTTGGTTTGGTCGCGTGTCGCTGTTTTGCAAGGTGAATTACGGAGACGAAACCAACGCGCCGATGCGAGCCAACGGCGACGGTACTTGGAGCGGCGAATGCGACACGTCGGGGATGTCGCGGGGCGACATGCTGCGATGGCGGGTGCAGTCGGAGAATCCGTTCGCGCAAGGTCCACCGGGTGGGGGTTATTACGGAACCGTGCTGACGAAGGGATTGGACACTGGTACTAAATTACCCGTCTTATACGTTTTCAGTCCGGACAAAGAGGCAATCAAGACGGATTCAGGCGCCCGCGTCAGCGTCTACTTCGAAGGAAACTTTTACGACGGGGTTTTCATGCGCAGACGAGGTTCTGGACGCTCTGACGCGACTACTGGTGTGGCGCTCGCGAGTAAGGATTGGGAGAAGCGAAAGTTCAAACTCGATTTCGACGCGAGAGTGTTTCGCTTTGACGCCAAACAACGCAAAGTGGAGGAAATCAATTTGCAATCACACTACCAGGAACCCGGAGAAGAGACATACATGCGAGAGCCCCTAGCGTCGTTCATTTTCCAGAAAGCAGGTGTGCCCGTCGCGCTGACAAAGTACGTATCGTTACGGCTCAATAACGCACCATACGGTTTGTACAGCATGGTCGAACAGGTTGATTCAACATTTCTCAAGCGCAACCAACTAGATTCGAAAGGATCAATGTACAAAGCCGTCAATTGGAAGTATTCCAACCTCCGAAAAGGCAATTCAAACATCCCTTGTCCGTACGCGACTCCCGACTATCCGGAGAGATGGATGGTGGATGAATGTCCCGAAATTTGGCGAAAGACATCGAAAGCAGACGCGGACAACTGGGATGATTTATGGGATCTCACGCAGACGCTCGATCGCGTGCAAAACAACCCGCGCGATGGTCATTTACTTTTCGACACGCTCAACGTCCCGGCCGTCGTTAACGAAATGGCGACGCAGGCTCTCGTCCTCAACAATGATCGGTGCACGAAAAACTATTACATGCACTTTGATCGAGGCACGAGAGAGTGGCAGCGCATCCCGTGGGACTTGGAAGATATTTTCCCAGGAGATCGCCGCTACGGCACGGAGATATGTGACCCATCGGAATGCAGCGCGCAGTCCACTTCGTATTGCGTCATGTCTTGTGAAAAGTTCAACTCGCCGTTGTACTGTGACAGGAACCACCCTCAGGATATTTTTGCCCCGTACGAAAACGAAGCACAAAATCCAAAGACGACGTACAACGTACTCGTCGACGTCATTTTGGCCGTTCCATCCACTCGAACCATGTTCTTTACACGCTTGCGTACGTTGATGGATGAAATTCTCGCTACGTCCGTCATCGAGGACTGGGTGTGGAGCACGCGCGAACGCATACGCTCGGACGCGTTGAGGGACAGTGAGAAGTGGAACGTAGGAGCTATTCGAGCGATCGACGCCGGTATCGATCAACTCGTCAATCAAGTGCTGCCCTCTCGTAGAAACCAGCTGTTCACGCAATACAGTTGGATGATTCCATCGTCAACGCCGCACAACGCACGCATTCTGGTTGCGTACGCATCAAAATCACCATCCGACACGTCTCAAGCGTACGTGAAACTCAGTAATCCAAACGGATACGCCGTCGACATGTCTGGATGGATCCTACAGACGCGCGACGGGCAATGGAAATTTTGGCTTAAGCCTGGAACGGTTGTTGACGCCGGATGGTGTCTCTTCCTGGTCCGCGACGCCGCTCGATTCAGAGAACGTTCTCTCTCGTGGGCGAAACGAGAATACCCTGACGGAGTCTTCGTGCAGGGCAATTTCCCGAAAGACTTACCTACGGACGACACGTCAGCTTTTAAAATTTACAAGCCATGACGCTCCGCGCGCGCAGTTGAAATAGAAAACCTCCTAAAGCGCTCACCCCACTTCCCGTCGTCCGCCTCCGCGCGTGCCTCCGCGACGTCCGTAGTGAACGACGAACGATGATTACGATCGCGAACGCCGCCTCGCGCGTCGGCGCGCCCAGCGCACGAACGACGCGACGACGCGAGAGCGTTTCTCAATCGACTCGACTCTGCTCGGTTTCCTCGGCGTTGAAGCGTGAACAAACGACCGTCGCAATGGTTTCTCGCGCCGGTCGTCCCGAACTGACCGTGCACGCGCGTCAAAGCGTCGTCGTGGCGTCAGCGGCGGACTCTGCACCGGGTGCCGGAGGCGAACCGAGCTCTTCCGTCGCGGATAAAGTCAAGTCGTGGTGGAAAAACGCCGCAAAGATTGACAAAAAGACGATCGCGTCTCTGGGTTCTGCCGCGCTCCTCTCGTACGGTTTCGTCAGTAACGTGTTTTACGTCACTTCGCTGATGTTGGCGACGTACACGGCGGTGAAGACGACGGGAGCGAGTCCGCTGGTCAACTCGCTGTCGATGAAGACGTTTGCGTCTTCGTACTTTGGGCTTTGGATGATTCAAAACTTTTTGCGACCGGCTCGTTTCGCGCTCTCAGTGGCCATTTCACCAGGGACCGATAAAATTGTCGAATTCTTCAGACGGTACGCTCCGAACAACGATAAGCGATGGGCGTTCGCGTTGACTGTGTTTTGCATCAACGTCGTGGGTACGTTCGCGTACATGTTTGCGGGCTTTGGATTGATCGTCGCGCTCACCGGCGTCCCGCTCGAGCTCAGCTCGTTCAGTGGATTGCTCGCAGCGGCAAAGACGGCGAAAACCGGAGCGGTGTGAGCGGATTTGTACTATGTAAACCTACCATTTTAATAACAACACAACACGCGTTTGATTGAGAATTACTACGAAAAGTGCAGCGCCCCGTCGTCGTCGTCATCTCCGTTGTATTCATAGTCGCGCTTTATGACTTGTACAATGTCTCTGATGACGCCGCCGTTGTGCCCTCGTCGTTCTAACCACGCCATCAGGCGTCTTATCCTAGCTTGGAAATCTCCCCTCTTGTTCCTCTGAAACTGCGTTCGCGCCGCTTGCAACAATTCCTTCGCTCGCGTGCGCTCTAAATCCTCCTCCTCATCGTCGTCGTCGTCGTCGTCTCCGGAGGCGTCTTCACCCTCGTACAAATCAATCTTTAGAGCCCCTCTCGGCGCGAACACGTTCTCGAATCCGACGTCTATATCTCTATCCTCCACACCCTTTTTCCGCAGCGCCCCGCGTATTCTCCACTCGGCCCAACGAGAGTTTCTCCACTTGTACCGCGCAAACATTTCAGCGTATGCCGCGTCGCTCTGCACCCCAGCTCGCTGTAGCGCATCCAACGCCTCGTTCGCATCCTCTACCTCGTATCCCTTATCAATCGTGAGCTTATCGAAGAGCTCGCGTCTCGTTCGCGGCTTGTACTCCAAAAACCGGATGATTTGCGCCTTGGCTTCGTCCGCGCGAGTCGTCTTGAACGCGCCGGTGCTCGAGTACTTTTTCCCATCCAACGGTGGAAGGTTTCGCAGCGCCTCGGCGCGTCGACGAACCACCGCGTCGCCGTCGTCACCACCGCCGTTCGCGCAGAGCCGCGGTAACGTCCGACGCGCGTGAAACGACGTCGGCGTCGTCGTCAACAGTTGTGAAAATGTTGAGAATCTGTGCGTAACCGTTCGTGACGAAATGAACACGTGTCGACGCGATGTCGCGGCATCGATCGGCGCGCACGCGTTCTGAACGGCGGCGCGAAGTAGCGCGATCATGTTTCCCGACGCGCTCGCGCGGCGCATGCGACGTCGCGTGGACGTGTGCGGGTGGTTACGACGGAAGAGGGAGTTTTTTTTTGTTTTAAAAAATTGTTCGCTCTGATTTACACAGTTGTTTGTTTGATTCGATGTCGTCCTACCGCTCAGTGACGATGACAGACGTTGTATTGCGCCAACGTTTGCAAAAGATTGACGACATCATCGGTGTCGTCGAGGTAGGCGGGCGCTTTGGATGGTTTTTGACCAATGGTGGACGTGTACACGGTGCATCCGGCGTAGAGAGGCTGCTGCGCGTGGGCGCTGACGGCGACAAACATGTCTTCGTCGGAACGGTCGTCACCGATAGCCATAACAAAGTCAGGCGCGGCGTTTGAAGACCCCGTGGCGAGGAGCTCGTTGATGACCAACCCCTTGTGGACGCCTCTGGGTTTCACCTCGACGGTGCCGTTGCCAGAGATGACGTCGACGGCGTCGTTCGACAAGACGCTCTCGAGATGATCGATGAGTTCCTTTGCCTGCCAGGCGCCGAAATCCGGATCGGCGTCCCGGTAGTGCCAGACGAACGAACTCTCTTTCGATTGAATGAAAGAACCGTCGGTGGCCTCCATGTACTGCTCCAAAATTGGGAGCACCGTATCCTTCCACTCGAGCACGCTGGTATCCGTACCAGAAGGCGCGAGCTCCTTCCACCTGACATCCGTACCCCCACGGAACCAATAGCCGTGCTCCGCAACCATACACAATCCTGGAATATTACCGAACCATTTATCTAAAGTCTCACGCTCCCGACCAGACACAATGCACACCTCGTTCGCTTCGTCGTTCACCAGCACGGTGAGAAGGGACAAAAGGTGCGCAGACGGCGGTTGCGCGAAAGAAGCGAGCGGCACCAAGGTGCCATCGTAGTCGATAATCAACTTACGGTGCTTCGACTTGAGGTAGTCACTAACCACTAGGGAGGTATCGAGCTTTCTGAACGTCGAGCTCAGGTGGACGACTCGGAAGTTGAGGCCAAAGCCCAATCCATAACATCTATTACTTGATGCCTTCTCCGTCACGCGCTGGAGCTCAGCGAGACACGACTGCGCCCAGAAACCCACGTGGTGCTCATTCACATAGCGCCAGTGCTTCTCGTGGCGGGCTTCGTGCTCGCGACCACTCATCTGAAGCACCTTGTAAATGGAATCTGCGACGTCCTCTACGTGCCACGGATTGACCCGCACTGCTCCTGAGAGAGACGGTGAGCAACCGGTAAACTCGGAAATGATGAGCGAAGACGTTCTAGGCAACGCAAATCCATCCGCAGTACCAGAGGCTTCGTCTTCGGGACCTTGTCGACAGGTGACGTACTCGTATGGCGCGAGATTCATGCCGTCTCGAGTGGCGGTGACGACGGCGACGTCGGCAACCGAGTAAAGTGCGATGCGCTCGTGAAGAGGCACCGGCTTGGCTTGAAAGTTGATGACCTTAACTCCATTCTTCGAATACTTGTTGTTAATTCTATCCACCATCTCATCCACCGCCTTTCTCAAATCATCAATGTCGCGTCCGCTTCCTCTCGGCGGGTTGCAAATTTGGTAGAGGATGATTTGCTCGGCGATCTCTGGATGTTGCTCAAGCATGTTTTCAAACGCTGCGAGCTTTTGATCGATACCCTTGAACTCGTCGAAATCATCCAAACCAAGAAGCATGCGGCGCCCATCAAGCTCGGCGATGAGCTCTTTTCTTCTAGATTTGCAGATATCCGTCGTCAACACCTCTCGAAGTCTGCTCGTCTTCACCCCCGTCGGACAAATCTTCACTGAAACGGTTCGACCAAAGTTATCGATGACGAGCGCCCCGCGCTCCATCTTGTAGTGCAGTCCGAGCAGTCTCGTGCAGCACGATAAAAAGTGCCGCGCATAATCAAAGGTGTGAAAGCCGACGAAATCAGCGTTGAGAAGACCGCGCAAAATCAAGTCTCGCGTCGGCGTCGTTCTGAAAATTTCGCTCGACGGAAACGGACAGTGCAAGAAAAACCCAAGCTTCACCGCGTTGAAGCGCTTGCGCATAAACGTTGGCAAAAGCATGAGATGATAATCATGCACCCAAACCTGATCGTCGTCGCTGCTCACCACCTCCATGAGTCTATCCGCGAAGCGCTTGTTTGCCGCGATGTACGCTTGCCATTGATACTTTTGAAACCTCGAATCCATCGGACTCATCGGCAGTACGTAGTGCATCAGCGGCCACAAATATTGCTTACAGAAGCCCTTATAAAAATTCTCTTTGCACTCATCCGGCAAAAATACCGGCACCGAGTCGAACCGATTCTCCAAGTCCTGCGCCACGGCGTCTTGCAAATCCCAAGGCACTTGCATTGGCAGTTGCCCGACGTTGATAACGCTCGAAAACTGCCCGTTCGCCGCCGCCCCCTCGCGACACTGATCGTAAATCGAATCACCATTCGCCTCAAACGCGTACTTGTGCCCGTACGGCTTCCCAGCCTCCTCATCCTCGCGCATAATTAGCGGCAAAGAGTTGGACACGATGAAAACCCTCTCCACGTGCGGTTCGCTTCCCAACGAAGTCGCGTTGGACAAATCCGCCGACGATCCCCCGGTCGTCTTCGCCTTTCCATCTTCGTCACCCTTTGGCGATGTCGCATCTCCAAGTAAACCTATCGCGCGAAGCGTCGCATCGTACACCAGTCGCTCGCCATCGTCAGTCTTGAGTTTCCATTCGCGTTCCTTCGCCCGCTCGCCCGCTTAACCGCTCGAAGCGTCCAACCGTCCCGCCCGCATCGCCGCCGCCCCGTTTCGTCCCCTCGCGCGCGTCCCCACGTCTCACCGACGATTCACACGCGTCGTTCACCCGCACGCAACGTCGACGCATTCGCACCACCGGCGTCCAACCGGGGTTGTTTTCCCACCGAACGATAATTCTCATCCACGTCATCCGAGCTCGATCCGCATTCAACTCGCGAACGACGCGCGCCCCGCGGGGGGCGGGTTTCGCGCGAGACGCGACGCACCTTGAAGATCCGTAACGGATGAGTTGTTGTTCGCCGTTCGACGCATCGCTCGTCCGTCGTCGTCGCCGTCGTCGTCGCCCGCGGTCGCGCGTGGGAACGACTGCGGAGGCGATCCTCTTTCGCGGGTGCTGTGGCTGTCGAATCGTATGGGTAAACACTGCGCGAATGTGCATTTGGATTTCGTTCAGAGATACACATTACATTACATTACATGTGATAAAGTGTTCGATTTACTTATTAGTATAGTATGTACCGTATGTCCGATATTCGTTTATGTATGTATACAATCGCGCGACGCGACTCGACGCGGTGCGACGGCGTCGTCGTCGACGACGGACGCGGCGGACGGTCGGTTGCGCGTTCATTTTCTTTCCTGTGCGTCGCATCGCACCCGCGCGTGTTTATCCGAGTCTCGTTCGTCGTTGACGAGGAGTGCGTGAATGTCTCGGTGAAGAGTGCACTTTTTGGCGGGCGCCGACGGTGCGTCGAGACGTCACACGACGACGCGCGCGTCGGGCGGGCGAGCGAAAGGAGAGAGCGAACGATGCGGGGGATGACGACAACGACGAGCGGTGTCGCGTCCCATCGCGACGCGTCGACGTCGACGTCGGCGGCGATGACGAAGCGGCGGCGGCGGTGTGCGCTCGAACGGTTGAAGGATGGAGGGGTGGCGCGCGCGCGGACGACGACGCGCGCATCGTCGTCGTCGTCGACGACGCGAACGGACGCGGAAAGACGGGCGGAGGAGGCACTCGTGGCGTCGATGCGCGACGACGACGTCCTAGCCGGGTTCACCAAGGCGGAGTGGGCGAAGATTCAAACGCCGGCGAGGTATTTGGGCAACGAGGTCGGCGCCATGTTGAGCGAGACGTCGTGGAACGAGTCGGACGTGCGGTTCGTCATGGCGTACCCGGAGATTTACGAGGTCGGGTCGTCGAATTTGGGACACATTGTGTTGTACACGGTGTTGAATAAAACGCCGAGGACGATGTGCGATCGGTGTTATTTACCGGCGGACGATATGATTAGTTTGTTGAAGAGTAAAAATCGAGCGTTGTTTGCGGTGGAGAGCAAACGGCCTTTGGCGCACTTTGACGCCGTCGGATTGAGCGTGGCGTACGAGCTCGGGGCGATTAATATTTTGGAGATGATGCACTTGGGGAAGATTCCTTTGACGTCGGCAGAGAGAGACGACGCGCCGGGAGAGGCGTGGAACGTCGACGGAGGCTCGTGGCCGATGATTTTCGCAGGCGGGCCGACAGCGACGTCGAATCCAGAACCCTTTGCCGAGTTTTTGGATTTCGTGGCGCTCGGTGACGGTGAAGACGTATTGCCGGAGATTGCAGAGAGCCTGAAGAAATCAAAACTCGCCAAGCTCACGCGGGAGGAGACGTTATACCGATTGGCGTGCGACGTCGAGGGTGTCTACGTGCCTCGATTTTACGACTCGCCCGCGGGTTGGGGTGGCGCCGTGTTTCCGATTCGCGAGGGCGTTCCTGCGCGTCCAAAGCGACGGGTCGCGACGCCGGATCCGATGTTGCAAGTCGGACTCGTGCCGTACGTCGAGACGGTGCACGATAGAATGACGGTGGAAATCAGACGAGGGTGCACTCGAGGATGTCGTTTTTGCCAACCAGGCATGCTCACCCGTCCAGCTCGCGATGTCGATCCAGAGCGCGTGGTGCAAGCTGTGGAGGAGGGCATTCGCAAGACGGGATACAACGAATTTTCATTGCTCTCGTTGTCGTGTTCGGACTACCTCGCGTTACCGTCGGTGGGATTGGAGATTAAGAATAGGCTCAAGGATGAAAACGTGACGCTTTCGCTGCCGTCTCAGCGCATCGATCGATTCGATGACTCCATCGCCGACATTCTCGGCGGCGGTGGCAAGGTAGGCCTCACGTTCGCCCCCGAAGCTGGAACGCAGCGCTTGCGCGACATTATCAACAAGGGTTTGACAAACGAGGAACTATTGAGAGGCGTGCAAAATGCGTACAGAAGAGGCTGGCGCAACGTCAAATTGTACTTCATGATTGGCCTTCCGGGCGAGCTCGATTCGGACGTCTTGGGTATCGCCGAGACAGTTGGTTGGCTCGTTCGCACTGTGTCACCACCGACGGGACGGAAAAAAGACCAACTCACCGTGACGTTGACGATTTCAAACTTTACTCCAAAGCCGCACACGCCTTTTCAATGGCACAGCGTCTCGACGAGCGAATTCGAGCGCAAGAGCGAAATGTTGCGAAACGCGCTCAAAGGCGTCAAGGGCGTCAAGGCCAACTACACCTCCGTTCGCATCTCTGCCATGGAAGACTTTCTCGGTCGCGGCGATCGATCTCTGACGCCCGTGCTCAAGCGCGCGTGGGAACTCGGCGCACATCGCGATACGTGGTGGGACGGTGCGGAGAGCTCCTTCAAATCGTTTGATCGAGCCGTCGAAGAGAGCGGCATGGGATGGAAGTATCGACAAGTCGTCGACGGAGAATGGGATGTCATGGATAAGCTCGGCGATGAGCGATATCGTGGACAGGGCGGTGGCGGCAAAGGTCGAATCGATCGCGGCGTCGAGGCGGATAAACGTTTGGACGCGCCACTTCCTTGGGATCACATCGACACGGGCATATCGAAAACATGGCTCAAGACGGATTTGCAAAAAGCGCTCGAGGGCCAAACCGTTCCGGATTGCTCCCACAGTGGCATCTGTACCGAGTGCGGTGTGTGTGGTGGTGACTTTGGTGAAAACGTCGTCGCCGTACCGCCGCCAATACCGGCGTTCGAGGGGCATCACGACCCGGACGGACGCAAGACGCAGCGCTTGCGATTTACGTTCACAAAGAAGGGCCAAGAGATTTTCATTGGGCACTTGGATATGCTCCGTCTTCTTGAGCGCGCCGCGCGTCGCGCCGCGCTCCCGGTGAGTACATCATTGTCTCCTTACAGCTCGCGTTTGCGAATCAGCACCGCCATGCCGCTGCCGCTCGGCGCGTCGTCGCAAGCGGAACTGCTCGAAATCATCCTCGTCGAGCCAAGGGATCCAAAAGAGGTGGCCAAAGGTCTCGAGCGAGCTCTTCCGGAAGGCATGCGGATCAAAAGCGTGGAAGAGATCCCTGTGACGTACATGAACAAAACGGTGACAGAGTCTATGAACGAGCTCTTGACCGCCGCGACGTTCATCGTGCATGTCGCGTATCCGGGCGCAGTCAAGGCGCCCGAAATCGAGAGTGCAAGCGGAGCGGCACCCGTCTGGGACGTCGACGGTGGACCCGGTGGGCTTGATAAGGCGAACGGGAAAAAGGTTGAAGCCGAAACCGATGCGTTTGAAGATCCGGCAGAAACCGCGCGAGTTTGGCGAGAGCTCAACGAAAAGGCATCCGCCGTGACAATGGACAATTGGCGAAAATGGGTGCGAGACACCGTCGCGATGAATTCTTTCGAAATCGAAAAGACGTCCAAGAGAGGTAGACGGCGCAAGGTTGACTTGCGAACGCAACTCATCAACCTTGAAGTTATCGACGAGGCGCAAACACGCGAGCTTTTGGATGGCGACGACGTACCGATTCCTCGTCGATGGCAACCGGGCACCGTTTGTCTCAAATTCACTGGCGAGTACACCGGCGCCGGGGGCTTAAGCGTCGACGGGATGCTCCAGATGCTCAGTTCGCAAGCGGGCGCGACGATTGAGCACCTCCATTCGCATAGGACGGATATTCACCTTCGCGAGATGGTCAAGCCGCCGCCAGACCGTCTTTGGTTGACCAACATGGTGCGCACCGAAGCCTTCATGGCGCTCGAACGCAGAGACCCCAAAATGAAAGCCATCGGCAGCAATCGCGGGTACATGGGCGGCTCATTCGACGATTCGATGAACGCGATAGATAACCACAAATCTTTCGCCAAGCGCTAGATTATAAAAGAGAAGATTTTAGACGGTATTTTTCGTCGTGATGAGGATTACACCGCTGTACAGTAAATTTGTAAGTCTTTGAGTCGGTTCACTTTAACATTTTGTGTGCGCTCACGAAGCACATGACGAACAAAGGCAGGTCCGCCAAGTGACTGATCGCCCCACCCAGCGATCTCTTTTCCGGATGTCCACTCGAGTATCCGCGAATGTACAACACGCGTCCGACGCTCCAAGCGACCAACGAAGCGGCTGTGGTAATCGGGAACGTCAACCCGTTCACGATCGCCATCGCCGCCACCGGCGCGTAGTTTTCGAGCGTATTTTGATGCGCTCGCTGCACGCAATCAAACTCCTTCTTATTCTTGTGGCTCTCCTTGGCGTACAAATCCGGGTCTGCGCGTCGAAAACGAAAACGAAACGAACGCAACGTCAGTCACGTGAATCAGTCAAAAGTGAACAACGCATTACGCACAGTGCACGCCAAACTTCTTTCTCGCCTGGATAACCTTGACGACGCCGTAGGTGAGCGGGACGAACATCGTCCCGATCGCCGCGACGACGTATCCGAATTCCGGTTTGATCTCCATCGGTTTCAAACGAAGAAAGTGCGCGCGCGTGCTTCTTAATGACGACCAAAGTGTAGTTTTACACACTTGGAAAAGTCGTTGAAACCAGACTCACTCGCGCGCGCACGCGTCGCGCGGCCGAACGACCGTCACCCGACCGATCCAAGACGCAGAGACCCGATCGATGCGATTGCGAACGTACGAGAGCATTCGCGATGCGCTCGCGTCGACGCCGTGCGACGCCTACCCCGACATGGATGCGCTGCGAGAGCGACACCCCGACGTGACGTTGGACGCCTTGGTGAGCATCTACTCGCAGGAATCGAGCCGGAAGATTCGCGCGACGCACGGAAAACACGTGCGATCGATCGAGTCGCACGCGAAGCGGTATTTACTCGGTGAGGATGTGTTCAGCATCGCGGCGAATCTCGATTTCCCGGCGTGTCAGTTGATGCGTTTGCTGTTGGAGCATCTTTTGGGCGTCGGGCACAAGAGCGTCGGGGCGCTGCTTCGCGAACCGTTCGCGAGGATACCCGCTATGCCGCCGGCGGGAACGCCCGCGGAAGAGTACGGGGCGTCGTTGTGTCATCGATTGAGGCTGGATGTCGAGAGAGTGGTGGCGTGGGATCACCAGGCGTCGCCGGCGGTGGACGCGTTACGACACAACGCCGGAAAGGAATACGAAGACTTGTTGGAAGAGTTGCTCGCGGCGGAGGGAATTCCGTTCATCACGGAGAAGGATTTGCGGGCGGAAAGACACGCGAGGACGCCGGACATCAAACTTGAGGTTCCCATCGCGGTCAGAGGGCGAATAGTGAATTGGATCGATTCCAAGGCGTCGTTTTCCGATCCTTTGGTTCACGTCGAGAAGGGCGTCGAACAATTTCAAGGATACGTGAATCGTTTCGGCCCCGGGATGGTGATTTACTGGCACGGTATCATCGATGAGTTAAACACCGATCCGAACGTGCTCCTCGTCGACACGTTTCCTGATGCATCCGATATCGTCAAACTCAAGATGATTTGAATGGATTCTTGACGGTCATTCGGCGGAAGGCGTGCACATTCAGCGCGGGCGTACCAGGTAGACTTTTTAATAGAACGATAGACTGTTAGTAGATGCGTTCATTCGTACGTTTCGCGGCGGTTTGTTCGTCTTCATCACGCATCTTCACTTCGCTATTACAGACAGATTCATATTACAAGCGCCGCTTTGCTCAAGTATCGTATCGTATAAATAATCTCTCGCCCAGTCTTTCTAGCCCGCGAACGTCGCCCCGTCGTATCCCATATTCTCCCGCGGCACATCCGTAAACGTGATGTACACTCGATCGCTCGCGATCCCAAACTCCCCGAGCAATTCACAAATATCCTCGCTCAACTCTTTATTGTTCTCCAGGTTGATCGCCCCGAGGGAATTCACCGCGCACAGCGCGCACGGAGCGTCCGAGCCGCCCCACACCATATCCAACCCGTCCATGGCGCACACCGCGACGTAACTCTCTGGTTTCTTGAGCGTCTCCGCGATCGACCGCGACGCGGCGAGCATGAACGGCCGCTTCTTATCCCCCATCTTGACGTTACAGTGGACGATGAGGGAGGGATCGCCCGGGAGCTCGCACAGGTCCAACCGAAGCGGCGTTTTCCCACTCGCGGTTGCGCGCGGAATCACCCTGTTTGGCATCTTGTCTCTTCTTTCAACGCGTTTGGTCGTCGCCATCGAGACGCGTCTTTGACTGGTGTTCACGGCGGCACACTGAGAGACCATCGTCGTCGTCGTCATCGCGCTTCTGCGGATGGATGGGTGGGTGTCCACGCCGACGCGCGCGCTTCTGCGGGTGGATGAAACCCAACCATCGTGTGCCGCGGATGTCCAAAACCCCAAACCCTACATAGTGTTTACACATATAGATTCATGAAACATACAATCACGTGGAACACCAATACACGTTCACTGTGTCTCTTTTGACGGTTCATGACTCGAGAAAGTACAGGGGTCGGGGTTTAGAAACCGTCCGTTGAGTGATTGATTTGATTCCCTGCCGCGCCCCCGACGACGACACGACGGCAGTGTGACGCGCGGGCGTTGGGGATGTATCCCGGACAACCGCCCCCGATGACGTACGGCGGTGCGCCCGGTGCGCCGCCGACGCGACAACAGCCGCAACAACAACAACCGCAGCCGACGCAACCGGGCGCGGGCGCGGTGCCGGGGCAATCGCATCTTTCGTTTCAACAGCAGCAGCAGCGTGGCGCGCCTACGATGATGACGCCAGCGCCGATGATGGGCGCGCCGCCGATGATGGGTGCGGTCCCGCCGATGGGTGCGGTCCCGCCGATGGGTGCGCCGCCGATGGGGGGCGGTGGGGCGCCGATGATGAGCGCGCCGACGCCGGCGCCGACGAGCGGATCTGCAGTTGGCGGACCGGGAGCGGGAATGGCGCCGAATGTGGGCGCGCCGCCGATGACGATGGGTGCGCCGCCGACGATGATGGGCGCGCCAATGCCGCCTCCGCCGACCATGGGGGCGAGCGGTGCGGTTTCGACGCCGCCTCCGCCGACGATGCCGATGGGACAACCGGGCGCCGGGGCACCGGCGATGGGCGTAGGCGCGCCGCCGACGCCGCCGTCGCAGGCGCCGATGGGGCAACCGGGTGCGATGCCGCCGATGGGTGGTGGGTACGCGCCGCAGGCGGTGGCGCCCGGTTCGGGTTACGGTGCGAGTTTCGTCGAGGATTTTGCGTCGTTGAACCTCGCCCCAGGCGGCGGGCCGGGAGGCGAGCCCGGGATGGATCCGGCGACGTTTCCGCGCCCGGGAGACGATGAACCGAGGCCGAACATGGAGCTCTCGTGCGATCCAAAGTATATGCGTTTGACGTGCGGAGCGCTGCCGTCGAGTCCTAGCTTGAAGACGAGATTCGGCATGCCACTCGGTTGCATCGTGCAGCCTTTGCATCCGGGAGACGAAAAAGAGGTGAAGACGGCGCATTTTGGAAGCTCTGGGATTGTGCGTTGTAGACGTTGCCGGACGTACATCAATCCGTTCGTGCAATTTACTGACGGAGGTAGACGATTTCGGTGCAACGTGTGCGCGTTGCCCAACGAGGTTCCGGTGGATTACTTTTGCACCTTGGACGCGAACGGCGTGAGACGGGACATTGCGGAGCGCCCAGAGTTGAACAGCGGTTCGGTTGAGTTTTTAGCGAGCCAAGAGTACATGGTACGACCACCCATGCCGCCGTCGTACTTTTTCGCCTTGGACGTCTCGCACACGGCGGTGAATAGCGGATTCCTCAAGAAGACGATTGAAGTCATCAAGGAGTCGCTCGACACCATGTCCAAGGCGAGCGAGAGAACGCGCATCGGTTTCTTGACGTACGACTCAACCTTGCACTTTTATAGCCTCAAGCCGAATCAGTCCCAGCCGCAGATGATGGTGGTGGCTGAGCTCGACGATCCGTTTTGTCCGATGCCCGACGACTTACTGGTCAACCTCGCCGAATCGCGAGGTGTGATTGACGCCTTTTTAGACATGGTATTCGACATGTACGCGCAAACGCAAAACATGGAGAGCGCCATGGGTCCGGCAATCCAAGCCGCGTTCATGGCCATGTCCCACGTCGGGGGTAAGTTGATGGTGTTCCAGTCGTGTTTGCCCACCCTCGGAGCGGGTCGCTTGGTGAACAGAGATGACACTCGGGCGAGCACGGATTCGACGCGTGAGCACTTGCTCCGCGGACCGGTGGATGGATTCTTCAAGAAGACGTCTGCGGAGTGTTCTAGGCAACAGATCTGCGTCGATCTGTATTCCATAGCGGCGCCGTATTCAGACTTAGCTTCGCTGGCGGTGTTGCCAAAATACACGGGTGGGGAGCTGCGACACTACCCGGGTTTCACCCTCGAGAAGGATGGGATGAAGTACGGAAAGGAATTGAAAAACAACCTGACCCGCATCACGGCTTGGGAAGCTGTCTGTCGCGTGCGTTGCAGCCGCGGATTTAGAATCTGCGCCTTCAATGGGCACTTTTTCATCCGTTCGATGGATCTCTTGGCGCTTCCCGCGACGGATGGCGACAAGGCGTACGGCGTGCACATCGCGCACGACGAGGTAGTGCCGAGCACGAACATCTCGTACTTGCAGTGCGCGTTATTGTACACATCCGCGGAAGGGGAACGACGCATTCGCGTCCACACGATGGCTGTGCCGGTCGTGACGGATATCGCAGACATGTACAGAGCGGTGGACGGAGGCGCCATGTCGGCGTTCATGGCACGCTTGGGAGCGGAGAGAACGCTCACGGTGAGACTGCAAGACGCACGAGATGCGGTGATGGCCAAGATTATCGCGACGCTCAGAGAATTCAAGTTGCTCAATACCCAGGCTGCAAGAGCGTTCAACAGGCTCATCTATCCGGAGAGTATGAAGTTATTGCCGTTGTTTATCTTCGCTGCGTTGAAGAGCTCCGCCATGCGCGGATCGGCAAGGGACATTCCCGTTGATCAGAGAATCGCGTCCGTGTTCGACTTTATGAGCGCCCCGACGCACGAAGTTCTCAAGCTCCTCTACCCGACAATGCACGCCCTTCACACCATGCCGAAGGAGGCTGGCACGAAGGACGAGTATGACAGAGTGATTCTGCCGCCGCGCACCGTGCTCGCCGGCGAGCGCATCGACGCGAGAGGCGCCTACCTCGTCGACGACGGACGAAGACTTTTGCTCTGGCTCGGGAAAATGCTCGAACCGAGCTTCGTTTCCGCGCTTTTCGGGCCAAAGGGCCCACCGAGCGCGGATGTCGACTGCGTGCTTCCGCCCGAGGATAACGACACTTCTCGGCGCGTTCGCGCCGTCGTCGCCGACATCCGAGCCAACGCGTCTCGCGCGCGTCACTTAGCCCTCACCGTGGTCGTCCAAGGCCATCCGAGCGAGACACAGCTCTTCCCGTACCTCGTTGAAGACAGAGGCGCGGCCAACGTCGCCGGAGCGGCGTCGTACGCCGAGTTTTTGGTGCAACTGCACCGAAGCGTCTCCAACCCGCAGCGGTGATTTCCCTCATCACGGAACGATGACGACGCCGCAGACGCGCCTTGAACGATTTAGAATGTAACCTTCAGATTTCGCACGTAAACCAACCCATCGCGGCGCGTCAACGCGCCGACTCGACGCTTCAACTCGACGCCTCGATCATGCCTCTCGTACTTTAATCTAAAAACATCTATGAAACTCCACATGCTCGTAGAAAAACGCAGTGCAAAAAACACGACAGATAGTTTTAATGAATCCACAATATTCAAACCAGTTTTGGTCTTACATTGGTGGCGCTCGCCTCGGAGGGAAAGGCTTCGCCCGCGAGCCCGCCACTTCGCTCTCTCTGTGACGCGACATCTGAGTAAGATGGACAAGGTACGATCGCCATCGAGCCCGCGCGACGACGCGCGGTCGAGCGAAACGTTTCCAACCCACCCGTCGGCGTCCACGCTGGCGGCATCGCGTGTTCGCACCGACGCGTGACGCGCGGCGGTCGGATCTTCCGCATGTGAAGGAATAGGGTTACGATGCGCATCGAGAACTGGAATGACTGACGACAACGCTCCGACGACGCGCGCGATGCGAACGCAGGTTGTTGTGATTGACGCTAAGGGGCACCTTATCGGTCGTTTGGCCTCTATCGTGTCCAAGCAGCTCCTTCAAGGGCAGCACGTGGTGCGTATTGACTTTTGCGATTGAGACGCGCGGCGGGAGGCGGGCGCGCCACTCGTTGAGAGCGAACGGATTCGCGCGCGGGTGGACGATGGCGCGACGCGCCCGAGAGCGGCGATGCGGATGAAATCGATGTACATCATTTCGATGCGTTTGTCGCGACGCGTCGGAGGCGCGATGGCCGTCGGCGCGGCGGCGGTCGACGCGGGCGTTGTCGCAGCTCGAGCCCTGTGGTGAGAGGGAGCTTTAGGGCTTTGGTTTCGCTCGCGCGAAGCCGCCCGTCTTAGATGTCTCGCGAGGCGACGAGGCGCGTGAGCGTGGAAGAGAGAGGGACGCAACGAACACGTATACTGACCAATCGTCTCGTTTTCGCAATCTACTAGGTTGTCGTGCGCACCGAAGGCATCTGCATGTCTGGCGGCATGGTTCGCCGCCGCATGGCGCACGATCGCTACAAGAACAAGCGCATGAACACCAACCCGAAGAAGGGCCCGTACCACTACACTAGCCCGTCCCGGATCTTCTGGAAGACGGTTCGTGGTATGCTTCCGCACAAGACTGTGCGTGGTGCCGCCGCTTTCGAACGCTTCAAGGCGTACGAAGGCATCCCGGCCCCGTACGACAAGGTGAAGCGCGCCGTCGTCCCGGAAGCGCTCAAGGTGTTGCGCCTCGGTGAGGGTCACCGATTCTGCGTGCTCGGTGATTTCTGCGAACAAATTGGCTGGAAGCACGGTGCCGTCGTGAGAGAGCTCGAAGCGAAGCGCCAAGCCGCCGCTACCGAGTACTGGGGCAAGAAGAAGGAGGCCAACTCCAAGTTCGCCGCGGCGAAGGCTGCGGCCAACGCTCAACTCGGCGACCTTCAACCGTTGATCGAAGCCACTGGCTACTAAGCGACGGTGGCCAACCACAATTAGGATAGTCGGTTTGTGATGGAGAATCCACGTATACGATAAAATTGAATTGCAAACTAAACACTCATCTACTACGAAGCCTGCCTTGCCTGGCAAAGGAAGCCCTGTGTGCAGCCCCAAGGCGTCCAGATTAGTATCTGTATTCCCGAACGGTCTTGAAAAAGTGGCCAACGTTCTCCTCTGGGGTGCCAACCATGACACCGTGACCCAGGTTCATGACGTGTCTGGTGTTACCAGCCTTGCGAATGGTGTCGTGCACCTTTTCAGTGATGAAGTCTTGCGACGCGAAGAGGTGAATCGGATCCATGTTGCCTTGCACCGCCTGGTTCATGCCGAGGCGCGCGCGAGCGTCAGCCATGTCGATGGTGCCGTCTAAGCTGATAACGTCGGCGTTGGTTTGCGCTAATCGCTCCAAAAAACCAGCGCTACCAGAGCTGTAAAGAATCAAAGGCACGTGCGGGTGCGTTTGCTTGCACTCGGCGACGATTCTCTTCAGGTACGGAAGGCAGTACACCTCAAAGTCCGCAGGGGAGAATTCACTCGCCCAAGAATCAAAAATTTGTACAACTTGCGCGCCACAATCCGCTTGGTACCTCGTGTACTCGATCACCGCATCGGTGAGCTTGTTCATGAGCGCCTCGTAAACCTTCGGGGAATCAAACGCCATCTTTTTGATAATTTTGTAGTGCGAGCTCGTGCCGCCCTCGACGATGTACGAGGCGAGCGTAAACGGCGCACCGCAAAAACCGAGAAGGGTCGCATCCGTGCCCTTTAATTCATTTCGCAAAATCTTCAGAGATTCACCGACGAACGGCACGCTCTTTTCCGGTTCCAACGGCGTGATATCCTTGATATCGTCCATCTCTCGCACTGGATTAAAAATGATCGGCCCCGTCCCCTTGACGATATCGAACGGGATGTTCATCCCTTGCAACGGCGTGAGAATGTCACTGAACAGAATGACGCCGTCCGGTTTAAACGCCTCGTACGGCTGCAAAGAAATCTCCACCGCGAGATCGACGGTTTCGCTTCGTTCCCGAAACGTCGTGTGCTTTTTACACAAGTCTTGATAAATCTTCATGTATCTCCCCGCCTGACGCATCATCCAAATCGGCGGGCGCTCCACGGCATCGCCGCGAATCGCGCGAAGCATCAACGGGTCGGTTTCACCGCTCGCGGCGCGGACCGCGACGCGGGTTCCGCGAGGCGTCGAGCCTCGAACGGTCGAGGGTCTCTTCTTATCAAAGGTTGACGCGCGGCGTTCGACGACGACGACGCGCGCGCAAGATGCGAGCGACGACATGAGTGCGTGGAACGGGCGTATACGACACGTAAGGCTGGTGCGGTGGTGGAGTTCGATCGACCGTCGGTGGTCGCGTCGGTGACTGCGGATCGATTGCTCGACTGATGTTCGTTTGGATAACGCTCTCAACAGAAGATTTTTCTTCTCGCGCGTGAACACATTTTTTATAACGTTTTCCCGTCGGATGGCGACGCCGCGGGAGGCGGAAGAGGGCGAGGAACGAAGATTGTCAATCGAATAGTTTACGTCATCGCGTGTATTTCGTTCTACATGGTCTCCGTACGCGTAGGCGGAGGTCGATTGGATATCTAGGAAAAGTCGCCGTTGGCGAAGGCGGTCCACGGCGGAACGTCGTCTTCGTCGGCGTCTGATTTCTTTGAGTGCTTGTGCTTGTGGTGCTTTGATGAACCTGACTCATCGTCGGCGTCAGCTTCCATGCTGTCCGCAAGCGTCGGTAAGCTCTCGTCGCCTCGATCAGCGTGGCTGCGATGATGAGACGACGGCGCGCGCTCGATTGATTCGTCTGAATCACTCTTGCGCTTGTGCTTGCGCCCGTCTTCTTCATCATCGTCGTAAATGTCTGAAATTGTCGCTCCATCATCATTCTCCTCCTCAACCTCCTCCTCGTCATCGCCTCCGTGCGATTTGCTATTCTCAAAGAGATCGTAAGATGGAATTTTATGTTTCATGTGCTTCGCCTCGTGCATCGAATACGTCGAGTGGTGAGAGTTTTGCAGCTGATCGCGCGTGTCATCCGCGTAAGTGGGAAGAGACGTTCCTGTTCGCGACGCAATCACCTCTCGCGGTTCTTCGTAGTACTGCGTGTCGTCAAAGTCCTCGTCATCGTCCATCATGAGGGAATTTTGATGAAACGTCGGCGCTTTTATCGAATCCAGTCCAAACGCGGTGCCCCAAAACGAACCATCGTGTCGATCCCGGGCGTAAACGACGTTTGTCTTGGAAGTTGACGCCTCGACAGCTGGACTATATTGGTTCACTTCAGCTTGTCGCGCTGGAGCGTAGCCCGACGAGAAACTTGACGAGGAGCTCGGCTGCTGTTGTTGATTTTGCTGATCGGTGAAAATAGTATCCGACTGTTGGTACTGCTCGTCCGGTTCGTCGCCCGTTTGCTGATCGGTGAAAATAGTATCCGACTGTTGGTACTGCTCGTCCGGTTCGTCGCCCGTTTGCTGATCGGTGAAAATAGTATCCGACTGTTGGTACTGCTCGTCCGGTTCGTCGCCCGTTTGCTGATCGGCTTGCATCTGAACTAAAGGACTTTGACCCAACTTGGCGGCGGGCGTATTCTTGTCCGCTGGCTGCGTCTTCGGCAGGACGAAATTGCCGAGAGTGCTCTGCACGCTATCCATGCTCCAAAACGCCTCATGCTTACCAGCACTCGGCATTTTCCATCCCCAAAAGTAATTTGGAGTGTCGCTCTTGCTAAACGCCTTCAAATGGCCCTTGAATATGGCTTCGCGCTTCTCCGGATCTTCACAGCCTCGAGCGCTGTCATGGTGAGAAGCGATGGACCACTCGCCAACGACGTGTCTAATGCCATCCGGAGCGAGCACGCGCTTCATAGAATTAACGTGCGCGGCGACTGCAGATCGCACCTTCTCCACAATCACGGGCTTTGAACTTGAACACGAGAACGTACAACCTACGTCGCAGCCGTTGAAGCCCCACGCAAGATAAAAGTGTGTATCCAAGACAGCCCACGTCTTGAGCTCATGGCTGTCAAACCATGACTTCATGATCCTACCCATCTCCCCGTTTTGAACGCCACTCGTATCGATGAGATTCACATACAACGTCGGTACCCGCTTCTCATTGAGTTCGCGTGGTCGAGCAACCGTCTCGCGATAGAGATAGATCGCATCCTTCATCCACTGCAGCATGACGTCCTTCTTCGCCGGCATCAGATGCGCCGGCTCATTGAGCAGGGTGAACCCCTCAATCATATCTTTAGTTTCGTCATCCATGGCGTTGTACCACTGCATCATCTTGTGGATCGCCTGTCGTCCCGTCTCCTGTAAACTTTTGCTATCCCAGAACGCCGGCTGACGAGGGAACACGCCGTTGTAAGTGCCGACTGAACTTCCGCCCGGCATGTTGTGCATGTCCACGATAAACCTCGCTCCAGTCTCACTGTGAATGAGCTTGAGCACGTTCGTCAGCGTTCGTGGATTCACGGTGACGAACGCTCGATCGTTGTACTTTGGATCAGCGATTACGCGCGTCGGCTGATCCTCCGTACCAAAAAATGTCGCCCAAGTGATTGGAATGCGCAGCGTGGCGTACCCCAGCTTTTTGAGCTTGACGAGATCATCCTTCTTTAACCAGTTGGTTCTGTACGCATTCATGATTTTCACCGTCTTTTCGTTTCCGTGCTTCATGGCGAGCTTTGCGATGAGCTCCCCTTCACTCGCCCAATCAAACCCGAGCTCTTCCGGTGTGTTAAAGTACGGCGGCAACACCTTGCCTTGCTTCGCGTTCAACGGCGAATCCACCAGCGTGCTCTGCCCGTTGGCGAAGAACCAATCCTCGAGTTGCAACCACCCACTGAGCGACACACCCGTAGATCCACCCGTCGTCAACGCGGCATGACCCTCGGGCTTGAGCATCGGCGCCGCCGCTCCCGTCGCTGCGTCTCCCAACCGAGCCGCGCCTCGCGTCGACACCCCGAAACTCGAAATCGCCCTCGCGCCCATCGCGCACGCCGTCGCCGCGCACGCGAGCGCACCCACCGCTCGCGCGCACGTCCACGCGTGCGATGCGATGTACCGTCGCCGTTCATGGACGTCGTTCCGCGCGTCACACCCGTCGTCCACGGCGCTTTCGCGCGCACACGCGTACGCATCACCGTGGGTGTTCACCCACCCAGGCGCCCGTTCGACGTCAACCACGCTCGCGTGATCGCCCCCGCCGCCCCGCGCGCCGCCCCCGCGCCAACTCGACGAAGAAGACGAGGACGAAGACGGGTTCCCGCACGCGTGCGGCAACAGCGTCGACCGTTCGCTCGACATCGGCGGTGCCTATCGCGTCGACGCGCGTCGTTGTCACGCCTCACGTTGGGTGTTGGGAATACCCGTGATTGCCGCATTGGGCACAGTACGGTATTCGTGTACATATATTGAGACACGAGTGTCTATCATGTCATGTGGTAAGTGTGCGAGTACATATATTTCATGGTGTTAGTGTTAATTACATGACAATACGCATATATTGGATTTGAGTGCTGAAGTGGCTTTCCTCTAGCGTGGAGAAGAGCTGTCTCTGTGAAAAAGATGGACGTCGCGACGCGGTTTACACGGCGGCGCCGTACATGGCTTGCGTTGATTGACCGAGAGCGCGCGTCTCGTCGGAGACAGAGTCTTGGCGACGACGGGACACGCCGCGAGCGACGAAGCCAGACGCAAAGGCGAAGGCGGCGCCGAGAGCGACGGTCAACTTGGAGAAGGAGGACCGCGAGTCGTAGTAGACGTCGTTTTGTTCGGCGAGAATGCGAACATTTCTGTGGACCTGACCGAGACTACCGATTTTGTCGTTGTTGTCATCCTCATCCATCTGGTAGAGCTCGTCGTATTGGTCGTCACCGTAGAAGGGGTATGTGTAGTGACCGTTCTCATCAAACGCATCCGGGTGTTGAGCTGAGTACGTCTCGTAGCACGTCGGCAAGCCTTCGCCATTGCACTGGTTGCCCTTCATGCCATCATCCATACGGTGCGGTGGGCAAGTCGTCGGGTCGTCCTTGCTCTGAGAGATCATGGAGATGCACGTCTTGTCGCCGTGGTTGAAGACGCACCCCGGCTGAGAATCGCACGGTTTCGTGTTGTCCGGGCCGCTTTGCTCAGTGAGTTTCGCGCAAGTTTCGACGCACGAGGGTCCGTCTTGCGGCCACG
>Ga0255778_10000152_pt1 | contig 61117 bp, 57 predicted proteins | sample 071ome_31_FD_179976 | JGI IMG/M metagenome (GOLD analysis project Ga0255778, IMG submission 179976) | Coastal salt marsh microbial communities from the Groves Creek Marsh, Skidaway Island, Georgia - 071405CT metaG (version 2) | ecosystem: Environmental > Aquatic > Marine > Intertidal zone >...
ACAATTTCATTTTGTAACTTAGACACAGTCTTTTGCTGTTTGGCTGTGTCGTTGCTAACACTTTGAATCCATTTGTTGGCTTCATTAATCTTGTAGTTGCCTTCTTGCCACAAATCACGTTTTTTGTGTTTTTCAATTTCTAAATTAATATCAATATTTTCAAGTTCTTTGATTGCAGTTTTAACACTATTAATTTTTTTAGAATGTTCATCCTGCCATGCTGAACTTTTGATTTTAAAACGTCTGATAGTTTCTTCAATTTTTTCATTACTTGATTTAACTGCTTGTATACGTAATTCTTCTTCTTTGATATCATTTTTTGATTTTGTAATTTGATCTTTCAACAACTGTGCTTTGGTTGATAACCTAGTTATACCTAGTAATTCTTCAATAACATCACGTTGTTCTGTTGCTTTCATACTCAAAAAAGGTTGATTGTAAGTGTTTAAAGCAACTATTTGCTTGAACAATGCTAACGACATACCAAACACTTTGTGAATTTCTTCTTGTGTTAATCTGTTTTCACCTTGTGCTTCGTCTGTGTCTTTTTCATTAACAATTTCATCATTGCAAAAAAATCTAAAGTAAGTTGGTTTTCTACCACGTTCAATTTTATAACTTTTACCATCGACTTCAAATTCACAAGAAACACTCATGTTTTTTTGATTGGTTTTGTTAATTAAATTGTCTCGTTTGATATTTGTTAGTGCATCTCCAAACAAACAAAAACTCAAAGCATTTAGTAATGTGGTTTTACCTGTACCATTTCTTGATCCTTCTCCGCCAAGATCCAAGTTGTTACCAAGTATCAGTGTTAAGCCTGCGTGATTTAAGTTAATTGCCTGTGTGGCATTACCAATACTTTGGAAGTTTTTGATTGTAAGGTTCTTTAAAACTATCATAGTCTATTGTAGATTTCCATTAATATGTGATTGTCAAAACTGTCAGATTCAATTTTGCTCAATTGATCTAACACAATTTCATCAACACTTTGAAATTTAATTTCTCCTTGAAATTCTATTTCTTCTTCTGCTTGTTTGTGTGGTAACAAACTGATTTCTCGTAAACTGTACTGTTGTTGAAAACTTTCTTTGATAAAATTGGCTTCTTCATATGTTACATCAACATCAATTTTAACTCGTACATGACATTCAGTATCTAAATATGTTTCTGGGTCTTTAAGCAAATCACTTAAATTCATAACTCTGTATTTTGGACCATCTGCCCATATTTTGTACTGTGGTTCTTTGTCCCATTCCAAAAACATACAACCTCTGTCATTGTCCCATGCATCTGCATAGTTGTGAGCAAACGGATTTCCAATATAACTGATATTGCCTTTGTGCTGTCTTTTGTGAAAGTGTCCCGAAAACACTCTTTCAATGTGACTGAAATGATCTGCTTGTATTTCTCCGTGATCTGGCATTTCAACCATGGCATTCATTTTAAAATTTGGTAACTCAAAATGTCCAAACATGTATTTGCATTTGATATTTTTAATCTGTTTCCATTCGTTTCCAACTAACCATGGAATAATAGCAACATCATCTTTGACTAGTATTTCGTTAACTATTTCAATGTTTGGGATTTCATTAGCAAATATCACAGAAGAAATTTCTCTTTTATCTCTGTAAAACAAATCATGATTTCCAGTGATAAAATAAGTTTTTTCAAATGCTTTGCTTAATTTTTTTAAATTAGAAATAGAATAATTCAGTGTACTGATATTAATTGAACTTCTGTGATGATGCCAGTCGCCTAAAAATATACAAGTTTCTGCACCAAATTCTTTGGCTTCTTTGATAAACCATTCAACAAAATTTTCACAATCGTTGTTGTGTTGTCTTGAATTATTTTTTAAACCAAAGTGTATATCAGTAAAGCAGGCCGCTTTTTTAAACATAATTTTTTTCCAGTCAATTAACTAGTAAAAATATACATTAAAAGTTGTAAAAAGTCAACTTTATTTCTTGCCCTCTTTAGTGGACATTTCATTTTCCATTTGTCTTGTGTAAGAAGGACTCATGCCGTGACTTTCTAGTATATCATCTCTTAAACTTTGATGTTTTTTCTCTACATTTAAAATTCTAGTAAAACTGTTGGTAATTGCCGCAGTATAATAAGCAAATGGATTTTGTGATTTGCTTTCGTCAAACTGTAAACCAATCTGTGACAGTTGAACCAACGCTTGTGCTCTCATTTCGTCATTGTAGGTATAACCTCTCCAATTGGATCGAGAACCATATCTATCACATAATTTAAGAAACATCAACCCAAGTTTATTGGTCATTCTGCCATGATCTTTACTAAATTGATTGTGTCCAATGTGATGACTTTTACCAACTTCTTCCCAATCATTATTGTCATTTAACTTATAATGTTTAAAAGGAATAAAATTTAGTTTGACTTTTGTATCTGCTATAGTTTTTGGATTGGTTTTTCTATCCGGATCATCTGGAATGTGATCCCATGTAACAACTCTAATAATCACATCAGTATCATCCACGTGCCTTAATTTAATTTCATGCTCAGCAATTTCTTTTTTCTTTAATCCAAGTTCTTCAGCCTTCAATTGTGTGAGTCTAGCGGCACGATTTCTACGTGCTTCAAGCACTTTTGTTTTGGTAATTTTTTCAATAGGCGTGGTAATTATCAGATCATAATCTGCATACTCTGGCTTTGTGTAGCAACAGAAACTGTTCTTGCTTTTGTGTATTTCTTTTAAGATGTCTTTGTTGTTTAAATAATTTATTCTTTTTGCCATAATACAAATATACTCTCTAGATGTTAAAATGTCAACCATTTAACACAAATAAATGATTAAATACTGCTTTTATTTTATTACTAAATATTTATATGACTATCAATCACGACTTTAGAGCAAAATTACAAGCAAAGCCATTAGCAAAGCAAGAAGTGTATGGCGGTGGAAGTAAAGATTATAGAAAAAATCTGTTGGCACCTATTGCATATACAAACGGTCTGGTGTTTCCCTACACACCAGCAATACAAGTATCTCATGCACAGGTAGACTATTCTCAATATAATCTATTGCAAACAAATTTTGATTATTATGCATTTGTTAGAAGAGCATCTCCTACATTTTCTGTAACAGCACCGTTTACAGCAAATAACCTAGAAGAAGCAAGGTATTTACTAGCTGTTTTTCATTTTTTGAGATCTGTAACAATGACATATTTTGGTAGTAAAAACTTGGCCAGAAGAGGAACTCCTCCCCCGGTGCTGTTGTTTAGTGCATATGGTCCGTATATGTTTGAGAGAGTTCCTGTTCTGATTAGAACAGTGTCGTTTGGTTTAGAGCAAGACGTAGATTATATACCGTGTGGATATGGTCCAGAAAACTTGCCAATGAACAACGATGAAAAAAGATTACAGGAACTAGCAGTTATTGATACCAGTATTGATAACGATTATGGTGTAGCAGAACTTGAAGAAAGAAAAAAATTAAAAGAAAAAGTAAAAGGCAATATTAAAAGTGTTGAACAAGGTGTTTCAAAAAGTTTTGTGCCTTCACTGTTAAACGTGTTTATAGAACTTGTTTATGCACCAACACCGTCAACTGTCAGAGATGGTTTCAACTTAGACACTTTCAGAGATGGTAGTTGGTTAAAAGGTGGTAACAAAGATGGCAGTAAAGGATTTATTTAATGGCTAGAGCAAGTAACGAAAACTCACAATATTCATCAACTAAAATTATCAATGACTATTTGGATATTTTGTCTTTACCAAATATACCTCAAAGATCTGATGATGAATATTACACTATAGAAAGTAAATTTGATAAAAGACCAGATTTACTTGCACATTCATTGTATGGATCAACTAGATTATGGTGGGTGTTTATTGCAAGAAACATGGATCTGTTTGAAGATCCAATTAACGATTTTACTACCGGAACTGTAATACGTTTACCAAATCCAAGTGCTATTGCCGGATCGAGGTAATCAGCATGTCATCACACGAATCCAAATTTAAAAAATTTAATCCTAGAGCTGTAAAAAACAATAACAGTATCACAGTTGACCCAAATAAAAACGTTCATGTTCAAATGACGCCATGGCAAAAATCAAAATTAGCCAACGAACGAGCTGAATTAATAAAAGACCTAGATGCAGGAATTAATAAGACTGTTAGCACCACTAGTTCTAGTTCAACAGTGCCAATTGGTACTGTTAACAGTGCAAGATTAAGTTTTGCTGATGACAGACTTAACTCACCAAACATTAATCCTGCTGATTCATTGAATGCGTTAGATGTGATATCAGAAGAAAACTATTTTCATAATAGAAATCAAACTCAAGAAAGACTTGAATTAGCGGAACAGGTACAGAATAATAAATTTAAAAACCTTGATGCTAGTGCTACAACATCAGTTAAAGACAGCACTACAAAAACTGAAAATAAATTAAAAGAATCAAAAGTTGAAAAAAACAATGTGCAAGACAATCAACAACTAATTGATGAACTCAATGAAGGTATTGAAGCAGGTAGTAACAAAACTAATTCAAACTCAACTATTAAAAAATCAAGTAAACCAGCAGAAACAGGTGAAAAAAGATTACAGGCCAGTTTAGACATTTTTAATGACACTAATTTCATGCAAAATGTTTTGCACAATTATGAATCAGTAACTTACGATATAACATGGGCAATGGCTGGTAAAAAATTTATGAATGAATTTTTTGAAAGAGAAAATGCATTAAGATCAGGATACTCGACTAGCAATGAATTTTTTGATTATTCAACTGACAAAGATCCAAACATGTATCTTAAAGAAACTAGCGAACCAATATCAATACTGTCACGTACTGGAGAAACTATTACTACCATCACAAATTTGGAAATGGAAAACACATTTGGGTTAACAAGAGCAGACAGAGTCAACACCGCGGCTGTTATGAGATTTAGCGTGACACAACCACAGTCAGCTAACTTGATTAAACAGATATGGTTAGCATCACAAGAACTAGGTATTGAACGTTACCAACAACATCCTTTTTTAATTCAAGTTTATTTAAAAGGCAGAAAAAAAGATGGTACACTAGTTGGCGACTACAAACCGGTGAAAACTGAAGATGAAAGAAACTTAGGTATACACAATGCCTCCGGAATTGAAATACCAGGCACAAGAAGATTGTATGCTATTATGATAAGAAACATAACATACAGAGTCGAAGCCGGCGGTGCAGTTTATCAAATTGAAGCCATACGTTATGGTGATATTGGCAAAGCAGATGATCATCAATTGATTGCAGATATGAAAATATCTAACATTAAAAAATTCAAAGATTTCACAGATGGGTTTGCATCTGAATTAGCACAACAAGAACAGCACAATTTAGGAGTTACAAAGTATCTGTTAGACAAATATAGTTTTTCTATAAAAGGCTCAGATGAAGATATTACTGGAATAACAGAATCTCGTATAGTAACAGATGCTGAAAAAAACAAACATATTATATTTGGTAAAGATTTAGATAACCCAACTGTAACAACAGAAATTGATTATGATTCAAGTATTACTGAAGTACTTGAAAGACATTTGGCTAGAACAACTTTTATGGTAGACAAAATCAAAGGCATTCAAGAACAGTTGGCTGACATTGACAAAGATGCTGTGGAAAAATGGGACGAAATTGCTATAACCAAAAAAGCATTTACAATCACAGCACATGCAATACCAATGGGTTTTGACAGTTTACGGCAAGACTATCAAAGACATTTTCATTATGTTATTACAGTCAGTGATTGGGCCACAGTGCAGTCAGGAATCATACAAGAATATCAAGCACCCGAAACAAGACACAAACAAAGAGTCAGTACCATGATGGAAAATGCATTGATTAATAAAAAATACAATTATTTGTTTACAGGCGATAACATTGATGTTTTAGAATTTAATTTAGACTTCAATTATCAATATGTTTATCCTTATGATCAACTGCACGGTGTCTTTAAAAGATTACCTGAAGCAACTATGATAAAATTTCAAGAAAATGCAACCGAAGAAGCAAATAAAAAAGAAAAAAGCAATGAAATGAAATTGACTTTTAGCAAAGCGGCAGAAGACGGTGTAATATCAGGTGCTGAGCACAAACAAATATTACAAGCAAGAAAATTCTTTTTGGAAAACTACACAGAGCAATTACAAAATGGTGCAGTTGAACCCGATGCTGGCACACTAACAGCCTATCAAAATTTGATTAATGAATACAACAAAGACATTCAACAGTATAACATCAAACAAGGAGATGCTGGTATAAAACTAAAAGAAGTTGAAAGATTTAATGATCTTGGAAAGACAGCAGATAATGAAGGACTTGAAATTAGAATTGGTGGAAAGTGGCGCTTGGCTGAGAAATTGGAAAATGATAATGTTAACTTGTCCGAAGATTCATTGACAAAATTAAATGTTCAATTTTATGGCAGAGCAGTTAATACACACGACGGTATGACAGATGCTGGTTCATCTGAAAATGCAGAAGCACAACGAGTTTTAGAAAATTCTTTTGCAGGTGGTCCTGGAATAGATTTAATGTCAGTGACCATGGATATCATAGGTGATCCATATTGGTTACCAAGACCTGAAATTGATACTTTAGATAAAATACTACAAAATTTAGGTGTATCTGCTGATCCAAAATATGAAAATATGATACTGTTTCAATCAATGTATCCAGAAGAAGTTGATCCTGGTTCTGGAATGATTCCACCAGTAAGCGAAAGGCGGGATGAAATCTTGACAGGCATATATAGAATCTATAAAATAGAACATAGATTTGAAGGTGGACAATTTACACAAAGACTGCACCTACAAAGAGATGTATTAACTGATTTAAGTTTTGTTGTAAATCAACGAGGATAAAATAGGAAACCAATAATAAATGTCAAAAAAAACACAATCTTCATCAAGCAATTACAAATCTCGTAGAGATGGCAATAGTAAATCAATTGATTATGGTGTTATAAAAATAGCAGAAGTGATGAGTGTGACTGATTTAGCCAGAATGGGCAGAATGCAAGTACATATCATAGGTTCAAACACACCAAGAACTGACAAAACAAGTTGGAAAACAGTAATTTGGACTTCTCCGTTTGCAGGTGCTACCAGTACTAGTGGTTTAAGAAAAGGAGAACTAGAAGACACATATGCAGGCACACAAACATCATATGGTATGTGGATGGTACCACCATCAATTGGTAATTTGGTTGCAGTTGCATTTGTCAATGGTAATAGTAACTATGGTGTATGTATTGGTTGTTTGTTTCAACCAGGCATCAATCATATGGTACCAGGTATTGCTAAAGGTAAAACATTTGGTGAAAAATCACCTATTGTGCCGTTAGCAGAAGTAAACAGATTAGGTGATGAATCACAACTAGCAAACATATTTGACATAGAAGCTCACACAGCCAGAGGCGAGCCCATTGATAAAGCCAAACGACCTGCCCATGGTCCTCATTATCAAGGTTTAATAAATCAAGGTTTAGAAAATGATGAAATTAGAGGTCTTAGTGATTCATCTGCTAGAAGAGAATCACCAAGTCAAGTTTTTGGTATTTTAACACCTGGTGGGCATCAGTTTGTAATGGACGATGCTAATCAAAAACACATTAGATTAAGAACATTAAATGGTTCACAGATATTATTGGATGACACAAACAACACAGTTTACGTGACTAACAGCACAGCAACTGGTTGGGTTGAAATAACAAATCAAGGTAAAATTGAAATATGGGGTGCAGATTCAATATCAATGAGAACTGAAAAAGATATTAATGTGAGAGCAGATAGAGATATTAACTTTGAAGCAGGTAGAAATATTAATATAAAAGCCAATTATACACTTGATACTGATTCAGCAGGCAATTACACTCAACCTAAATCCACTAGAGATTTAGGAGATATAAAAGGTAATTTACATATTGATGTTGCTGGTGAAACTAAAATAAAGTCAGATGACGATATTAGTTTAACAACAAACAACAACACAAACATATACTCAGGTTTAGATTTAAAACTAACACAACTTGGTACATCACATATCAATAGTGGTATTAGTCACAGAGAAACTGCGGCCGGTGGTGCAGGCAGAATTGATATGAATTCTGCAGGCTTTGATGCATTGTTATTAACGCCAATATCAGGAATTTCATTTTTAACAGATGCTGATGGCAATCTGTTATACACAAACATTTTAGAAAACAGAACAGGTTCAGCAGTCAACTCACCAAGAGAAACAGAATCACAACGAGGTTCTATTACTACTAGATTCCCAACTAGAGAACCTTATCCAGACCACGAAAGTAAAAGCACAACCAATCAGTCATAAAAAAAGAGCGATATTCCTACCGCTCTTTTTATTCAAAGATCTTTGAGGTCTAAGATTTATTTAGACTTATATATGTGATATAAAATCCAAACAGCCACCAAGCCTAGTAATCCTTGATCACTAAATCCTGATATGATTGCCTGCACATTTCCAATTACAGAAATGTTTGGCCAAAACGGAATACCTTGGCCGCTGAATAACACTTCAAGAACAATCCCAAGTGCTATTAATGATACACCGACATCTGCTAATGCTGACGCCCATGATTTTACTTTGTTAATAATATCCATAATAAGGACCTCCTAACTGTTTTAAAGTTGTGCTTAATCTAACATGTTAATTGGATAAAAGCAAGACTTTATTTGTTCAATTTTATTTAAATTGTGGATAATTCAATTAACACATCATTTAATTTAAATGCAGTTTTATTGATGTTGATAAAATTTTCATAAAAAAAGGCGATGTTACCACCGCCTCTATCTTGTTTTTAATTACGCTAATGATAAATTCACAGCACTTGGACCTTTGGGTCCATCTTGTGTGTCAAATGTAATTTCGTCGCCTTCATTCAACTGTCTTAAGCCTGCGGCCTCAACTGCTGAAATGTGTACGAAAACATCTTTATCTTCACACGCAATAAATCCAAAGCCTTTAGTGGCGTTGAACCATTTTACTTTTCCTTGTTGACTCATGTTGTTCTTTCTTTAGTTTTAGTATTTGTTAATATTTGAGGAAGTTTGTATCTAAAATTAGGGCGGGAGTTTGTTAATTCTACTGCGTCTTGTCTTATTACTCTTAACTCGTCATTATTTACCAAATAAAAAAAGGGCGATATTTTACCGCCCTTTTAAGTTTTATAATAATATTGTTATTATTATGCGTTTGCGTTGATTACAGTTTTACCTGTATCAGCAAGTAACTCAATTACAGAGTTTTTGATTTGTTTAGCAACTTCGTAGTTACCAGAACCAATTACTCTTACATTGAAGTCATAACCTTTTGATACTAGTTCCGTTGTTGGAGTTTTTCTAGACATCTTTAGGTTTTTAAATTTAATAACACCACCGTTAATAGAACCAGTGTTATCAAGTGTGTTTTTTGCTTCATCCATAAACACACCAACTTTGTTTGAGACTCTGCCTTTAGCAAATTCTCTTGTGTATACTACATATTGTTTAGTTCTTGCCATTTTCTTTTTACCTCCTAGTAGGTTTTTAAGTAAGTTAAACATATAATAATATATTACTACAGGTTGTAAGAAAAGTCAACCAATAAATCCAGGTTTTTTAGCCAATTTCAGAATCTTCCAACTTTATTCCAATATTTTTAAAAAATAATGGAGCAGTTTTCATAAGTTCCTGTTTGATTTCGGCTGTGTAAAGGCTTATATCTTCTGGTTCAAATAAGACATCCACATTTTTGGACAATTTGTCATTGTAATAGTCTGTGATTGCATCAAGTAGTTTGTCTGCGATGGCTTTTTCCATGTACCACCAGTTTTTGCCAGAAGCAAAGTTTTTTAAATTAGCACTCATACATTTATAGTATATGATCTGCTAGTTTTAAGTCAACCATTTGTTTGGCTGTGAAATATTGGTCTGAAGGATTGTTAAATTTTTTACGTACTTCTGCTAATGGATATCCTGTAGCATCTCTTAGGATTTGCATTGATCTTTGCTCACAGTTTACATTTTCTTTCATTTGTGCTCTCATATCGTGCATTTTAGATTCCATTGCATCAGAATGTTGATGATTCATTATACCAGTGTTTTTACCAATGTATCTTTCACCTTGTTTGCCACTAGCAAAAATCAAAATACCAGCACTCATTACAGCACCAATGCCAACAGTGGATATATGATGATAACTGTTTCTCATTACATCTACTAATGCAAATGTTTCATATAAGTCACCGCCAATTGTGTTGACATATAATTTTAGAGTTTTTTTTGGCTTTTTATTGATGTTACAAGCAAGAATCCATTTGATTGTTTTTGAAACATTTTCTTCACAGATTTCTCCATTGAGATAATGTATATCGTCATTTTGAAGTAGTATGTCTACTCGGTCTTCTGCTGAAAATGTATCAAGTTTTTTCATTGGTTAAATAGTATATGTTAATATGTTAATAACTTATTTATTTCATCAAGTCAAGTAAATAGTTAAGTTAGCATATAAAGACAACAATAAATATTTGCAAGGAAAAACATGGCATATTCTAGTTCAACATCGCAGATCACTTCAACTGCAAACAGCAGTGAAAACACAGGTACAGCCCAAATATACAAGGGCTTTTCAACACTTTCTGGCAACAAGAGTAATATGCTGTATGATATTGACGTGGTCAAGCAAGATCTAATCAATCACTTTTACACAAGAAAAGGTGAAAGAGTAATGGAGCCAGAGTTTGGTTCAATTATTTGGGACTTGCTGTACGAACCACTTGATGAAAGTGTTAAAGAAGATTTGATAGAAGATTGTTCAAGAATCATAAACACAGATCCAAGATGTGAATTATTAGATATTAATCTTGATTCATTTGGTAACGGAATTAGAGTTGATATCAGCATTAATGTTTTACCATTTAACAAACAAGCAACAATGCAATTAGAATTTGAAAGAGAAACATTATAATGAGTCAGATAGTAAGACAAAACAATTTATTTGCCGCAGAAGAATGGAGAACAGTTTATAGAAGTTTTTCACAAGCCAACTTTACAGCATATGATTATGATTCAATCAGATCAACTATGCTTAATTACATTTCAGTTAACTATCCTGAAGATTTTAATGACTATATTCAATCAAGTGAATTTATTGCTATCATAGATTTACTTGCATACCTAGGTCAAAGTATTGCATTCAGAACAGATTTAAACTCAAGAGAAAATTTCTTAGACACAGCAGAAAGAAGAGATTCAATTATAAGATTAGCAAAACTAATCAACTACAGAATAAAAAGAAATGTACCTGCAAGAGGCATTTTAAAACTTACAAAAATTTCAACAACAGAACCAATTGAAGATTCAAACGGAAACAACTTGTCAAATTTAACAATCAATTGGAATGATCCAACTAATGCTGACTGGTACGACCAATGGTTAACTATAGCAAACTCTTTATTTGTTTCTACAAACCAATTTGGTAATCCGTCATCAAAAGGCATTGTTGGTGGCATCAACACAGAAATTTACAACGTTAATTCTCAAACTGATACCAGTGTGGTAAAACCTTTTTCAGCAAAAGTAGATGGTATCAACACAAAAATTGAAGTTGTTAAATCACAAATCAACACTGATGGTTACTTAGAAGAAAGATCCCCAGACCAAACAGATGCGTTCACTATGATATACAGAAATGACAACCAAGGGTTTGGTTCAACAGACACTGGTTTCTTTGTATATTTCAAAGAAGGTGAAATGGAATATGAAGATCAATTCTTTTCAACACCATTGCCTAACAGAACAGTTTCTATTAACAAATCAAATGTCAACGATTTAGATGTTTGGGTACAAAAAGTTAATGCATCAGGTGTACCATTAGAAAAATGGAAAAAAATTCCTTCATTATTTGGTCAAAATGCAATTTACAATTCATTGGCTCTAGCAGAAAGAAATGTTTTTAACGTGCAATCAGAAAACAATGACAAAGTTAAAATTTTATTTGCTGATGGTAATTTTGGTACAGCACCCAAAGGCAACTTTAGAGTTTGGTACAGAAGAAGCTCAGGCAAAGGTCAAATACTAAGAGCAAACAGAATTCAAAATCAAGAAATTAATGTGACTTATTTGAATAAAGCAGGTCAAGAATATGTGGCAACATTAAGTTTAACACTAACTTACACAGTCAACAATTCTTCTGACACTGAAACTAATACAAACATTAAGAACAATGCATCAGTGGCGTTCTATACACAAGACAGAATGGTTAATGCAGAAGATTATGCTATTTTTCCTTTAACACAATCGCAAACTATTCAAAAGATTAAAACAATCAATAGAACGCACATTGGTCATTCAAGATATTTAGACACAAACGATCCAACAGGCACAGTGAAAAGTTTAAATGTGTTTGGCGAAGATGGCATCTTGTATAAAAATCCAAACTTTAATTTAGACACAGAAGATATTACAGGAATAGTTTCTGATAGTTCTAGTTACACTTACATTGTTGACAATGTGTTAGAGCCTTTGTTAAAAAAATCACAATTGAAAAACTTTTATTTTGACACTTACAAAACAGCAGTCGAAACCAATTACACAAATTTAAGTAACTCTGATAAACAATTTGAAATGGATTTAATATCAGTTAACCAAGTTGCTTGGCAACCATATCCGGTTACTGGAGCATCAAATAACGGATTCTTTTACATTGGTAATGCACCAATACTAGCAACAGGCAGACCAAACACAGCTCAGTTGATTACTGTGTTTAACAATCCATACACCGGCAATGACAAATTAGCATTTATTAGACCAGGTGCAAAATTAGAATTTGTTGACAGTTATACAAATCCTACTGTTATTAAATGGTCTACAGTTGTTAGTATAACAAACGATGGTTCTATTCTTAACAGTGAAACATCAGGTTCTATCACACTTGATGAGTCAATCACTGCTGGTTTAAAAGTAAGAACAATATTACCAGCATTTAGGACAGCATTGTCATTGAATGAAAAAGCATCAATACAAGCACAAATGGAATCAGGTCTAGACTTTGGCATTGGTTATCATTTCAGAGACCCTTCGTTAAATGAAAATAACTGGTATGTTATAAACGAAGACTTTATTGATACATCGTCTGATTTTTCAGTACAATACCATGACACATTTGGTGGCTATAATTCGTTAGGTCAAGATGCATCATGGTTACTAAGAGCATCTTATGTACCTGCATCAAGTACAGGTGCAAGTGCAAAATATGTTTTCACAATTAGAGGCTTAGAATATGTTTTTGAAAGTGCCGAAGAAGTGAGATTTTATTATGTTGACAAATACAAAAATATTAGTACACAAACAGGTCAAGCAATTAAAGATACAATTAAAATACTGGACATAAACAAAGACAACACAATACTGTCTAATCCGTCAAGTACTACACAGTTAACAAATCCTGTAACATTTGAACTGGTAGAAGAATTTGTTGAACAAGATGGATACATTGATACTAAAAAAGTTAAAATTGCTAATTTAGATTCTGACAATGATGGTATGCCTGATAACCCACTAGGTCATGAACGATTGCTTGATGATTCATATTATGTATTTTTTAACAGTTACACTGATTATGACAATTACACTTATTACAAAATCAATCATGATGTATCAGTTGTGAGTGTATTAACAGGCACAGGATTAGAATTTTTAACAACTGATGAACAGTTTTATTTTAACAATACAAAACTAACAAATGGTACTGCAAATTCTTATACAAAACGATATGGAGTAAATGGTGATACTATTTACAAAGCATACATTGGAAGAACAGCAAATACAAACGAACCTTTTTATTTTCAGCACAAACATTCAGCACCAAGATCACAACGTGTTGATCCAAGTGTATCAAACATAATTGAAATGATTATTTTACAAACAGCATATTATACTGATGTACAAAACTGGTTTAAAGCAGGTAAAACATTATCTGAATTACCTTTACAACCAACATCAACTGAATTAAAATCTTCATTATTAGAATTAGAAAAATATAAAACTATTGGTGATCAAATAGTTTATTCTCCAGCTAAATTTAAGTTGTTGTTTGGTTCAACTGCAAATGTGGCTAATCAAGCATCATTTAGAATTGTAAAAATTCCTGGTGCAACATTTACAGATAATCAAATTAAGACAAGTGTTATAAATGCTATCAATAATTATTTTACAATTGGTAATTGGGATTTTGGTGATACATTTTTCTTTACTGAACTAGCAACGTATATACACAACCAGCTGTCTTCACAAATTTCGTCAGTGGTTATTGTGCCAAGAGATAGCGAATCAAAATTTGGTAACTTATTTCAAGTAAGAGCAGAACCAAATGAATTATTCTTTTCGACTGCTTCTGTTAATGATGTTGAAATAATTACCGGATTAACCGGCAACAGCTTAAATCCATCTTACACCGGTGTAGGTAGCGGGAGTTAATTTTAATGGCTGATAAAGTAAGCACAAAATTACCTGAGTTTTTACAAACTGCAAAATTAAAAAACTTTTTTGATGGCACAGTAGAACAAGTATTTTCTAAAGCTCAAAATGAAAAAGTCACTGAGTGGATTGGTAGAAAATATGGTACATATTATAACCCATTCAAAGACAATTACAAAATAGAAAAAAACAATTCTAGACAAAATTATCAATTAGAAACTACAGCAGTATTAAAAGATCCTGCAAACTTACAAACAATTGACACAGTTTTCTTTACTGAAGCTCTTGACTATATAACTCATGAAAATGGTAAAACTAATAATCAAAATAGATTATTTGGTCAAAACTATTATTCATACGGTCCGCCAATTGATTATGATAAATTTTTAAACTATGAAAACTACTATTGGTATCCAAGTCTTGATTCAGGTGTACCAACTGTTGTTGTTGCAGGTAAAACTGAACAATTTATAGTTGCCGCAAATCAAACAACTTTTACTTTATCATATCCAATTGGTGCCCATGATACGGTTCAAGTTAACGGTGTTGCTACAGTTGATTATCAAACAACAGGGTTAACTTTAGATTTTTCTTCTAGCAGTATTGTTTTAAATGCTGGTGATAATATTTCAGTTACTTATAAAATAGATCCAGATGATATTGTTGGTTTAAAAAATTATACATCACCAAATGGTATAGCATTTACGTCTGGATTATTAATTGAATTTTCATCTGCATCATTAACAAATTCAAATTATCAAGACAAAAAATATTTTATAGAAGGGATCAAAAGCAAAAATGGAATATTTTTTGTTGAAACCAGTAGTGAAACAGAATTATTTTTAGATGAAAAATTTCTGCCATGGGATCCGTCAAATACACAAGGTACATCATCAACTACAGAAGGTTGGGACTCTACAAGGTATGACACAGTACCTGCAATTGAAAATCCAGACTATATCACAATAGCAAGAGGATCAAAAGATAAAAACCCTTGGTCTCGAACTAACGGATGGGTACACAAAGATGTAATTACAGCATACAAAGACTTTCAAGAAGAAGTTACTGTATTTCATCCGTGGGACAGTGTTACATCAGTAATTAGTGGCTGGGACGATGGTTATTGGGATAGTACAACAGAGTTTCAAGCAGGAGTATTTCAATTAGATGTTAACAGAAAAGGAAAACGTCCTATTCTTGAATTTGAAAAAGATATAAGATTATTTGATTATGGTGAAGATCATGTTTACACAGTGGATGTGTTGGCAGTGTCAGACACAGTTGACAGTATAAATGGTCAAGCAAATTATAGAGTTGACGATATTGATTTGCGTGATGGCATGAAAATACTATTTGTTAATACAAATTTTCAAACAACATTAACTGAATGGTCTGGTGATAGTTACCCATGGGATCATGATATTGATCTTGACGGAACTAGTGATGTTGGATGGGATATCACTGGAGCAGACTTTGATGTATCAAGTTCAATCTGGGAAGTATCAGGTGTTGGTTCATCAATATCATTAACAAAAGTTTCTGGTATTACAGTTCAAGACTACAGTAAAGTGACTGTAAAATTAGGTTTAGCAAATGCTGGTAAAGAATACTATTGGACTGGTTATGCTTGGGATCTAGCACAGCAAAAACAAGGATTAAATCAGGCTCCGTTGTTTGCATTATATGATAGCAGTGGTAAAGCACTTGACGATTTGGTTCAATATCCTAATAGTAGTTTTGCTGGAAACAAAATATTTGGTTACAAGGTTGGCACTGGTGCTGTTGATGATGTTTTAGGTTTTTCACCACATTATTCTTTATACAATTCAATAAGCAATTATGAATTTGAAAACTTTTTAAATTCTGAAACAGCATTAACTGGTTTTAAATATTACAAGCAATACGATTATAAAAATATTTTAAATGATACTATGGAATTAGATGTTGCTGTTAATCCTGCATTTACAGTTTCTGGTAATAGATTTTACATTAACAATGTAAAACAACAGACAGTTATTTTTCAAAAAAATAACACTTACAGATTTATACTTGATGATTCATCATTTTCTAATAATGGGTATACTCAAACATATCATCCATTTTTGTTTAGTTCTGTAAATGATGGAACACACAATTCTGGATCAACATATAGCACTGGCATAAAATATTATCTTGATGACGTAGAAGTTACTGAACTTGTGTTTAAATCAAATTCATTTAATTCAGCTAAAACAAGATATTTAGAAATCACACCTACAGCATCAACTCCAGACACGTTGTATTACTACTGTCATAATCATGCTGGCATGGGTGGTAAAATTAATATAATTGATAATCAATATACAACTATTGCTGACAAAACTGAAACAAATTATTATAACGAATGGAGAGCTGTTGAAGATAAATCCAATCAAAAACTAATTCAAGAATTTGAAACTGATGAATATTCAATTAAAAATAATTTTGATTTAGATGTTGTAATAGCAAACGACAACAGTGTAGAAGTATATGTTGACAACCAATTAAAAATATTAAACACAGATTATGAAATTCGTTTAGGAAAATATATTAAATTCACAAATGATCTTGAAAATCACAAACACTTATTGATTAAATTTCATACTAACGATGTTGACACAGTGTTATCAAGAGCATACTACGAAATACCAAAAAACTTGTCTAATAATGCATCAAACAACGATGTTACTAGTTACAGTTACAGCAATTTACTTAATCATTTTTCATCTGGTATACAAAATCAAAATGACATAGTAGGACTTGCATTAGGTAATAACTCATACAGAGATACTGAAAAAAATGTATCATTGTGTGAACATATTTTACAACACAATGCTCCATTATTAAAGTTTATGACTCATGTCAATAATGATGATTTAGACATTGCAAAAGCAATTAAATTTTCACAATCTGAATATGTTAGATTTAAAAATAAATTTTTAAAAACATTAGAAAAAGTAAACAGAGACAATGACATTAATTCATGGTCTGGTAAACAAATAGTTGATGAGGCTTTAAAAATAATAAATGTAAATAAAAAATCAACTGATAACTGGGCATACAGTATGATGCTTTCATATGGTGAAACAGGTTCTAGAACAACATATCCAATTACAGCATCAAATAAAACATGGACACAAAGTTTTGGTTCAACATTATCATTTGTACAAAACGCAACATTGTCACAACAGTTAGTTGGTGCACCTGGTCTTGAAATTGATATCACTTATAACCCAATAACAGACAAAGATACAAAATCATTATATGTTTATAAAAATGATGTTTTACTTTTAATGAATGTTGATTATGTTATAGACAATGCGGACGGCACAAAAATTGTTTTTATAGGCCCTGGCAAACCAATCATTGGAGATACTGTTTATGTTGATTACTTTGAAACAAAACAACCAGTTTGGATTCCGGCTACACCGGCCAAATTAGGAATTGCACAGTCATATGTACCACAAACAATTATTGATTCAAATTACAGCAGTGGCACACAAAGATTCACACAAGGACATGATGGTTCGCTAACTTTAAAATATAATGATTATAGAGATACAGCATTAATAGAACTTGAAAAAAGAATTTATAATGGTATTGAAACTAAATTTATTGACCCAGATTATGTGCCTTCAATGGCATACCAAACTGTAATTGGCAATTACTTTAACAAAAAAGATTACAGTTATGAAGAATATGTACAAGCGATAAGAAACAGAGCATATGATTGGGGAATACAAAATCTAGTTGAAATGCGAGTAAACAGCACTTATGATTCAAGTGATTGGAAAACTTGGAACTACAGTTCTGTTACTAACATATCAGATGATCCAACACCAGGTCACTGGAGAGGCATATACAAAAAGTTTTACGGAACACATAGACCTGATTCACACCCATGGGAGATGTTAGGATTTTCAATCAAACCAATATGGTGGGATTCAACATATTCATGGGTAAATGTAGACAAAAGAAAAACACTGTTAAATGATATTGAAAAAGGAATTATTAGATTAGGCGAAAGAGCAAATTTTGTTGACAACACTTACACTGATAAAAATAATCCTTATAGACATGATAATTTTTCAAACTATGTGCCAGTTGATTTACAAGGTAATATAAAATCCCCTAAAGATATTGGATTGATATCTACAGACCCAACATCAATTGAAGCCAAAAAAGATTGGAAGTTAGGAGATATATCACCTGCAGAGTTGGCTTTTATGATTAACAGTTCATACAATTTTGCATTTACAAAAACACTGTTAGTTTTAAAACCAGCAGAATTTTGTGAAGCAATGTTTGATACTTTAAATGTTTCAACAGCAGAAGCAAATCCAAAACAAATATATTCAAGCAACAGCAGTAAACGTACAAACAACAATGTTTATGTTCATCGCGAATTAACCAATACAAACGAAGTAGTTATTGGCTACGGTTACAATCATTATGTTTCAGAAAGACTACTAAACGAAACCAAAGACATAAGCACACTATACGGCGGTAGAATTAGAAATGTACAACCACAACTAGGTATCAAACAAGCATCGTATATTGACTTTGATTCTTTAAAAGTACAATCTGAAGCATACTCGCCTGATTCACTAACATCAAGTATCTTTTTACCAGAAACCAATGTTGTTTCGTTTGTTCACCAAGGACAAGGCTTAGGTAAAAAAGCATATTCAGGAGTTATTGTTGAAAAAACGTTAACTGGTTATAAAGTGCATGGTTACGATGCTGGTGCAAATTATTTTACTACAACAGTCAGTGACAAAAATGGATCGTCAGCACCTGTTTCAGTTGGGGGTAAGCCAGTTGATACACCACCATTCTCCACAGGTACAATTTTAAGTGTTGGTCAGTATATCAAATTTGAAGGGCAAGTTTATAAAACCACAAAAGCACACACTACTGGCAGTAATTTTGATCCTAATAATTTTCAATCAGTTGCACAGATACCAATGGAAGGCGGTGCGGCTGTAACTTATTATAGAAATGTTGTAAGAAATAAATTACAAAATTTTGAATACGGTACTGAATTTGATTCAATTCAAGATCTATTTGATTTCTTAATCAACTGGGGTAGGTATCTTGAAGACCAAGGTTGGATATTTGACACACAAAATAACAGAATTAGAGAAACATATAATTGGTTATATTCAGCAAAAGAATTTTTATTCTGGAGTTTAGGAGATTGGGAAGCAGGTTCAATCATAACCCTGTCTCCTTTAGCAAATGAAGTATCATTTGAACCCACTAGCGGTATTGTAGCAAATGTTGAAGATCAAATTGGAGACAGTTATGCTATTTTAGATAGAGGCGGATTCCCAATTGAAACAGCAAATACAACTGTAATTAGAGACGGAAGAAAAATTTCAATCACTGTTGATGACAACACTCCAATTTATTTTGTAAAATTATTCACAAGAGAAATTGAACATGTGACTATATTTGACAATGTGACATCATTTGGTGATGTCATATACGATCCAATACTTGCATTAAGACAACCAAGACTAAAACAAACAGTGTTAAGAACAACTGACTGGCTTGGTAAGTTAGAAGCAAATGGTCATTTGATTACTAACACAGGTATTGTCAGTAACTTTGATACTTCTGCTAAAGATATACAAACGTATCTTGATGTGGACACTACAACCAACAACGAAGATCTCAACAAAGCAGGCTTACACACAATAGGATATCAGTCAAGAGATCATTTAGACAATTTAGAAATTATTGATGAAAACCAAGTTAGATTCTATCAAGGCTTTATCAAACAAAAAGGTTCACAAAATGCAATTGATAGATTGTTACGTAGTGACAAAGTTTTAGATAATCAAGATATATCTATCTACGAATACTATGCAATCAAATTAGCAGACTTTGGTGGTAGTGCAATTAATCAATCAATTGAAGTTAATTTAGGCAATGAAGAGATTAAAACCAATCCACAAATTATACAATTTTTACCTAAAAAAGACAATGTAGTTACAACTGATATTGATACTGATAATATTATTACAATTGATGTTGATGACAACACAAGATGGGTTAAAAAGCCACACGGTGATCAAACAAAAGAAAATCTGTTTGCATCAAGATCTGAACAGTTTGAAATGCCAACAGCAGGATATGTGCATTACAATGATGTAAATGGTCAAGCATTTACAAAAACAGATTTACAAAATTATTACTCAAACAATTATAGTTCAATTACAATAAACAATGGACATTTGGTTTGGGTGGCCAAAGATACTAATAACGATTGGAATGTTTACAGATATACACCAATTGCACAACAAATTGAAAATGTTACATCAACCGAACCATTCACAGTTACACTTTCAGAAGCAACTAAACTATTAACTGATCATGGTGATTCAGTTGAATTGGTTTTACCAAAACCAGCATCAGCCACATCAAGTATAACAACTACATATGGTAACAAAATTTTAACTTTAAATTTAGCAGATCAATCAGTGAGTAAAACATTTGATTTTGCAAATATTGGTGGCTCAGGTGCCGACATTGTTGTTGACGAAGTGTTTGACAAAGTGGCAGAGATGGTAATCTTAGTTGGTGGCTCTGGTTATTCAGTAGGCGACACTGTTACAGTGAGTGGTGCAGGTGGAAGTTCTGCTATAGGTAATGTAACAACAATTGATTCTAACGGTGCAATAACTAATATTGATGTTGTATCGGGTGGTAGTAATTTTTATGCTGAACCAGGTGACATTAGAATATTAACAGGTGACAATGATTCAGCCGGATTAAATGCAGTTGTTAGACTGAGAGGCACAGTTACAAATAAAAACATAGAACCATCATTTGGTACAGGACACACTTTATCAAATCTTACATTAGGCAGTCAATTAACAGCCAACACAATCACAACAACACCAACTATTGTCAACACAGGTCAAAATTATCAAGTTGGTGATACGATTCAACTAGCATCACCAAATGGCAATCTCACAATAACATTGGGTTCTGTTGCTTCTACATTTAACGAAGTTAATTCAATTAGTGCTACTGGTGGTGTAGATCATCTAGTAGGCGAAAATATTGTTATAGGTAGTTGGTCTCCAGCAAACACACTTGGAGTAGATTATCATTTAATTGGTATTATCTCCAGTGTAGGTGTAAGCGGTGACATTGTAACATTTACAGATGCTTCAACAAATCCTGCTATCAGTGCCAATATTAAAAACACATTAACCACTGATACTATCTCTGTTGTTTCATCTGATTATCAATCATTATCAACCGGTAACGGAACAGCCACAATCAGTATTGCTACATCAAAGAGTGGACAAATTGGTAGTGTCAACATAACTGCTACAAAAATTGGTAATCAGTCTGTAAGCACACTTAATAACTTATTCCCAGACACAGTAGGCGGAACTGTTATTGATAGTACAGCAGGTACAGATGCTGTGTTAACATTCACCGAAAGTGTTCAGGCAAAATTTGAAATAAACGGAATTGATAGTGCTAACAACAAAATTAGTATTGTAGACTTAAACAGCACTACATCAACTGTAAATGATTGTTATTCAATCAGCGGTGTTGATTTGATTGTAAACACAATTACTGTAACAAATCCAGCAACATATGGTGATGCAACATTTGGCGGTATAAAGAATTTAAAAATCAACAGTGGAGGCAGTGGTTATCAGTCTCCTTCGTTTATAGTTTCAGGCGATAACCCTGCTCAAGCAAATTTAATTGTATCAGGTGGCGTGATTACTGGAGCATACGTAACTGCTACAGGATCAGGTTACAGAAAACAGTTTAGAGGAGAAACTGATATTGAAATTACAATCAAAGATACAGTAAATGCAAATGTTGATTTTTCTGATTTATTATTAAAAACAGATTCAGTGTCAAATGTAGTTGTTACAATTAATGAAGAGTTTGATGGCACAGCACCAGCAATTAGTTTAGGCAGTACTGCTAATACATCATTATTATTCACAGCACAGAGTTTATCAGCAAATTCTACAGTAACAACATTTAATTCAAATATTACAGATAGATCAAACGTGGCGTTAAGAACAAACTTTACAGTAACAAACGGAACAACAGGTAATGCAACTGTGACAGTTAATTACAAAAAAGCATTGTATAATATTTCTGAACTTGATGGCAGTGCTACCACTGTGACAGCAAATGATTTATCAGGCAGTAACTACAGTTTATATACTTGGAAAGATGTAAGACTTGCATCAAGAAATAACGGAGTTGATCAAAGCAATGTGGGTGCGAATCTATCAGCCACAGTAAATGATTTTGTATCAAATGTTTGTTCAGACATAACATTTGTTGAAGGTGATAAAATTTTCTTAGACAACGGCGGTGACAATTCTTGGTACACAATGACTATGACTGCAAATGCTACTGTGAGAACAGCATATGATACATTGGCAAGTAATTCAAATGTTTCAGCAAATATCACAATAGGCAGTGACTATTGGATTATTAATTCCGATGTTGATTATGATGCACCAACACCAGATCAAACACTGTTCAATAGCACTTTGAGAAAACAAAGCACTCAAATTAATTCTAAATTAGTAGACAGATCAAGAATTTACAATGACTATGACGGCATAAACGAAATTGACTTAGATGTGTTTGATCCTGTCAAAAACATATACCCAGGTGTTGCAATACAAGAAATTTCATATATCAGAAACACAGATCCTGCTATTGTAACAAACACATCATCCACAGCCAACACAGCAAATGATTTATATGTGTGGGGTAACAACCAAGTTGGTCAACTATGGTGGGACACATCAACTATAAGATATATTGAATACGAAAATTTTGATACAGAATACAGATTAAAAAACTGGGGATCATTATTCCCAGGTTCAACTGTTGATTTATACGAATGGGTAAAAAGTACATCAACACCAGACAATTGGGAACTCGATGGCACTGTTAAAAGCACAACCGAATATGTGACAGAAACTGTAACTGACAAACAAGGTATTGCAACTACTGTATATTATTTCTGGGTCAAAAACAGAACTGTTACTCCTGAAAAAGAATTTAGATTGTTACCTGCACTGTCAGTTGGACGTTTGTTAAAAAATCCTACATCACAAGGTTTAAGTTGGTTTGCACCTGTGTCAGCATCAAGTATACTGGTTTCAAATGTCGCAAGATTTATATCAACTGACAACAGTGTTTTAAGATTAAATTACAAAATCAAAGACAACGACAATCCTATACACAAACAATGGATTTTATTAAAAGAAAATGATCCAAATGAATTAGTACCTGACACCGTTTGGAATAAATTCACTGATTCACTGTCAGGTATTGATGCAATAGGTAACGCAGTGCCTGATACTAATTTACATGAAAATATAAGATACGGTAACAGTATTAGACCTAGACAATCATGGTTCAAAAACAATAGTGAAGCAAGACGAGTATTTAGATATAAAACAAATGAAATTTTAGCAAATATCAATCTTGATATTGAATATCCAAACTGGGATTCAACTGTAACTACTTCAAACTTGTATGACAAAATTGATTATTTCATTCCTGGTTATGACAACACAATAATTATTAACAGAGTAGTTGATACTGCTAGTGATATTGATACAAGTGTTCTTAAAAAGAACGAAGTGATCAAAGTTAACATTGATAATAATTCTAAATGGGCTATTTACATTTATGGTGACAGAGAAAGTATCCTGGCAGGAAACATTGCAGTTGCATCAACAACTGATCTTGACACAGCAGGAACTGGAACCACAGATTATAACTCGCCAAGTACAGGAACAACAATTGGTTACACTAGTGCAGGAACACAATCGTATCATTCAGCAAATGCAACAATTCAACTAGACGACCAAGGCATTGACCCTGCAACTTATGAATTAGTTAGAATTGCAAATCAAACCAGCACAGTAGCATTAAACACAGACTTTTATAACAGCACCACAGGTGCAACAGAAATTAGACAACTGATGAATGTTTTATACAACACAGTGTTAGCTGGATCATACAAACAGAGTTTAAGTGAATTGTTATTTGAATGTATAAACTATATTTTCACAGAGCAAACCAACATTGATTGGATTATTAAAACCAGTTACTTTGATGTGTTACAAAATGATAACAGTTTACAACAAAGAGTTTCTTACAGACCAGACACATTCCAGTTTGTTGAAAGTTATGTAAATGAAGTTAAACCATATCACGGCAAATTGTTAAACTTCTTGTCTAAAAAATCAACTGCAATTGAAGAAGCAAATGTTGATATGGACGAGCAATCAATAACTTTAAAAACTGATTTAGTGTTTGACAGAATAACTAAAAGTATTGAAATATTATCAAGTGGTACTCAAGCAGAACAACTTGAAGCATTAAAAACTAGAACATCGTTGACAACAGTTCCAGATTCATCAGCAATTGAAAGAGTTGCAAAATATTATTTTGGTGAACAACTAACATCTTTGATAACTTCAAATGCAGATTCTGTTGATGCATATTTGAAACAGGTTAATAACATAATTGCTCCATTTAAAGATTTAGAATTAAACGGTACACCGTTTACAATTGACGAATTAGGCAACACTGTTGGTATTGACAAACACAGATATGATAACGATATTGGTTGGGATTCAGATGTTGTACAAACAATTTATCGTTCATTGTTCCAATCAAAAAACGGCTGGGTAGCAGGCACAAATTATACAACAACAGTTACAACAAATGCATCAGGACAAATTACATCAAACAGTTATGTGAGATACAATGACTTATCACATTTCTCTGCATGGAACGTGGCAAACACGTATGCTGTAGGTGACCTTGTATTACACAACAGTCAACTTTATAGATGTAATGTTAATCATAAAAATTTATCTTCAGAAACTGTTTTACAAAACAGCAGATGGGATTTAGTTGAAGACTATGTTTACTTTGCACAAAATGATCACGTGGCTTCATCAAGTTTTGCTACTGATTATGACGCAGGTAATTGGAGTTTAGTCACTGTACAATTTGACGGTGCTGGTTTTGTAAGACCACAACACGAAGATTATCCAGAAGAAATGGTTCCTGCTAAAGTCAAAGAAACATTATCGTTAACTGTGATCACATATGAAGAAACATCACCAGACTATGCTGATATTGATCAAGACGGTAACACAACAGAAACACACGGTTACGGTGATCAATATGCTTTCAATATTTTTTATGGACAAGATGGTAGAACCACATATATGAGATTGCCTAAAGCGACTGAAACAACTCTATCTGCTGAAATTAATTCTAATTCAAACACAATCACAGTTGCTAATGCATCTGTACTTTGGGATGATATTGATATCACAGACCCAGATGATTCATCTATTGTGATTGGAACAGTTAATAAAATTGCAGGCGGCACTGTAAATGTTAATAATCCAAGTAGAATTTGGGTTGGATCAGAACTAATAGAATTTACTGGTATTTCCGGTAACACACTAACAGGAATCAGAAGAGGTGTGCTTGGTACACCAATACAAGACCATGCAAACAGCACTGTGGTTAGATCTGCAAGTTCACAACACATTATACCAGATGCATCAACATCAGCAAGATGGTCAGCATATGATCCTGCTGGAACTGAATTAATTGATAAAACTGTACAAGCAACCTGGGATGCTACAGCATGGGACAGTGTTGGATCGTTCTGGGATGTAGCAACGTTAGATCCAACAGATCAAGCAATCTTTATCAGAGCAGGTGGAATCAGTAACTTTAACTTATACAACACAACTTATGTTGAGCCTGGGTACACAACACCACAATCAGGATTAACTGGTTACTTTAGTGAGGAATAAATAACAATATGGCACTAGCAAATATAAAACTTCGAGCAACATCGGCAAATGTAACAACGCAAATTAATGGTATTACTGCTATTACATCAGGTCAAATAACAGGTGCTCCTTTAACACACGAGCAATTAGATTTAAACTTTTTAGAATTAGCAAATTCAATTGTAAATTTATCCTCTACAGAAGGAGTAACTCTTGTAAATCAAACAACTACAAATCTAGTTGAAGGCACAAATTTATATTATACTGATGCTAGAGTTGATACAAGAGTGGCAAACATCGCAGTATCAAACATTGCCATAAATGCTGTAAACGATACACACATAGATTTTGGTACAGGTACTAATCAAGTATCAACAGCAGACATACCAGAACAAACAAATTTATATTACACAGATACTAGAGCCGATGACAGAATTGCTCAAGCATCAATAAACGATTTAGCAGATGTTGTTGCAACATCTCCATCTAACGGAGACATATTAAAATATGTAACAGCAAATTCAAGATTTGAACTTCAAGCAGATATCAACACAACTGATATCAGTGCTAACACTATTAATCAATTGTCAGATGTTGATACAACTGGTGTTACAACAAATTCTATTTTAAAATACAACGGTAGCAGTTGGATTGTGTCAACTGACGTTGATACCACAGATTTATCTGCCAACACTACAACAGATTTAAATGAAGGTACAAATTTATATTACACAGATGCTAGAGCCAGAACTAGTATATCAGTAGGTGCAGAAGGCACAGCATCAGGTGATGGTAGTGTTGCTTACAATAATTCAACAGGTGTGTTTACATATACTCCAGCAGATTTAAGTTTATATGTACAAAACACAGCAACAAGTGATATTGATTTAAACAGCAACAGTTTACTAAATGTTTCATCAGCAAACATATCAGCAATAACCACAGCAAGAATTACGTCAACTACTAACACAGTGAATCCATTTGAAACACCACAGTTCACTAGAGAGTTTAATGACACACAACCATACAATGCATTGGCTATACAAGGTAAAAATGCTTCGGACATGAGTGACGGATTTGGTGGTGCTATTGTTTTCAGAATTCAAGATGATACATCAAACAACGAAACAATTGGTTTGATCAGTACTGTTAGAGATGGTGCTGACAACACAGGTAAATTTGTTTTAGGGTTGGTTAATGCAGGTACTTACAGTGATGTATTTTCTGTAAAAGCTGACGGTTTAGCAACTTTTACTAATGCAATACAAGTGGCAAGCATGACCACAACACAACGTGATGCAATCAGCAGTCCTACAGCAGGAATGATGGTTTATAATACCACAGTCAACAAACACCAAGGATACAATGGTACTACTTGGAATGATTTCTACTAAAATGATGTTAAATACTATTTTAATCTTGACAATAAATAACACTATAGGATAATATAACAAAATGTCAGAAACACAAGATAACAAAAAACCAAATGAAACCGGCACTGTTAAGGTTGAAGGTCATATACTGATCACAGACAAAACCACAGGCGAAGTGCTAGTGGACAAGAAAAACGCTATTCATCACGGAAACATGGCGTTTGTGATTGCTTCAGCACTGTCACATCACACACTTAACGATTCTGGTATATACCATATGGGTTTTGGTAATGGTGGTTCTGACGTATTATCAACGGGTGCTATCAAGTACAAAAGTACTAATACAAGTACTTCAAAAGATACTTCTGCAGATTTATACAACAGAACGTATTCTAAAGTTGTTGCTAAACCATCGTCTACAACAACTGTACAAAGTGGTGACCCAAACAACAATATTGAAGTAATAGCATCAACAGGTGCTTATACTGATTTAAAAGTTAAATGTTTACTTGACTTTGGTGAGCCCACAGGTCAAGATGCTACTGACAATGCAACAAATGACTCAAGTTATGTATTTGATGAACTTGGTTTATTTGCGTACTATCAAAATACTAGCACTGGAACTATTGACATCGAGCAGAGTTTAATGCTTTCTCATGTGATTTTTCACCCAGTGCAAAAGAGTACAAACCGTCAAATTGAAATAATTTACACAATTCGGGTGCAAATGCAGTAGTAATATGCTAATATTAATAAATAAAGTTAGGAGTAAAGAAGTATAATGTCATACACAATTAATAACAGTAGAGGATCTGTGGTAACAACAGTTACACCGGGTACAACTCAGGTCGTAGGTGGCATTACTCTAATTGGTAAAAATTACACAGGTTATGGTGAATTAATTGCTGAAGACTTGGTTAAAATGTTGGAAAATCAAGCCAACACATCTAATCCAACTTCCCCTCTTGAAGGCCAATTATGGTATGACACTACAGAAAATATTTTAAAAGTTTACGATACAACATGGAACAGAATACAGGTAACTGTAGACAGTTCTGCGCCATCGTCACCAACAGCAGGTACTATGTGGTTAGACACCGCAAGTGATACATTCAAAATTTACAATGGTACTGCGTTTGTTTCAACTGCAATGGCTTCATCAAAAACAAGAAGCACAGCAGTAACACTAAAAATTGGAAACAATTCTTGGGCAACAACGGCAAGACAAAATGGATTTACATCAAACTCAAATGCAGAAGTTGATGTGACAGCAGTTGTATCAACAGATGGAGCAGGCAATGAAGAAGTTGTTGCACTGTTTTCTCCAGCATCATTTGATATCAGTGCTCAAACTGCCAACATTGCAGATTCATCAAAATTAGAATACGATATCTATAATAACTTCTCTGTAACAACAGCAGGCGCAGGATCAAATTCAATCCAAGCAGGTTTAAATATCAGAGACGGTTTCTTAGATCCGGCGGCAACAGCACCATTGGCTGATGAGGCACTTGGCATACAAGATGCATCAAACTCATCAGTATCATATGACAGTGATGCAATTTTAATTTTAACAAAATCAACAGCACAAGATCATGTTGGTGATATTAGACCATCATCAAATGCATCAGTTAATTTAGGTTCAAACACACAAAGATACGCAACCATATATGGTGTATCTACATCAGCACAATACGGTGATATAGCAGAAAGATATCATGCAGATATCTCCATGGAGCCTGGTATGGTAGTTGCATTAGGCGGTGCTGAAGAAATTACAAAAACTGCCGAAAGAGCAGATGAAAACGTATTTGGTGTTATCTCAACTGCGCCAGCATTTAGAATGAATGACGTAGAACAAGATGACGAAAAATTTCCTTTTGTTGCGTTTTCCGGAAGGGTTCCATGTCTAGTACAAGGACCAGTAGCAAAAGGTGACAGGTTGGTCAGCAGTGATATTCCAGGAGTTGCTGTTCGTGCCGACTCAACGGATAGTTGGAAAACTATAATTGGTAGGGCTCTAACTAATAAAACTTCTCAAGAAGTCGAAAAAATAACTATTGCAATAGGAGTAAAATAAAATGGCTTATCAACAAGGTGATACAATTACCGCGAGTGACTATAACTCATTCATCGGTGATATCAACACAGTGATTGGTACAGGTTCAGGCGACAGTGGTTATGGCTTAACAGAGATTTCTACAGTGGCGGCAGGAGCAACAATCACAGCGGCACAATGGAATTCTTTGCTATCTGGTTTACAGACAGCGGCCAACCATCAAGGTTCAACTATTACCAATGCTTCAAACACAGTTTCAACAGGTGGTAACATATTACCATTATCAAATTTGGGAACTGATATTACAACAATCAACACAAACAGATTAACTGCCGCAGGTGGTAACTTATCAACAGGCGTAGCAGGTGTTACTTCAACAAGAACAACTGCATGGACTGGCACAGTTACACACGCATTCACAGTTGCTTTTGCATCAGCAAACGCGGCTAGATACTTCTTCAACTCAGGTGGAAGAATTACAATGGCATTTTCAAGATCAGGTGGATCAACAAACGATCAAAACACATCATGGACTAACCTACTTTCAGGTATTGGTTCTGTGAGCTTTGGTCCAAGTGATACTACAGCAACAGCTGGTGGTACTTCAATTGGTTTCTATGACTTAACAGGTTCAGCTCAAACGTTCCTTACAAGTGATGTAGGATCAGGTGTATATTCACTTAACGATCTAACAGGTACAGCAAGTTATGACAGTGCAGGCACAATCACATTTACACTTAACTTTAATGATGACCATGCCGCTCAAACTGGTACATACACTGGTGGCGGTTTAGGTACTGCTCCAAATGAAGGCGGTGCTTGGACAGGTGCTGATTCAGTAGATGGTACTTTAACTTCAACTATTACATTTACAAAGGCAGATAATGCCTCTTATGTACAAGTTGCAAACCCAACATTTACTACAACAACTGGTTTATAATTTATAAATTAAGTATTGACATTATAAAGCCCTTCAGTTATAATTAAATATAACAGAAGGGCTTTTTTTATGAGTAATGAAAAACTAGAAAATGCACTGTCTTTTGCAAACTATAGACAAACACTGTCAAATCAAAAAGCAAAACTGCAAGACCAGTGTGAAGCACAATTAAACTTTGCCTACAATGGTGGGTTATTTTACATTAACGAATCGTTAATTTCATTTGTGAATTCATTTATTACTGATGGTAAAGAATCAATGTGTGTACTTGATTCAAACAAAACACCTATTGAAATCACAGATTTAAAAGATTTTCAAACAAAACTGCACTCAAGATATTTTGAATCAGTAAATGAATATTTTAGAAGTTATCAAGAACTTGCACAAAAAAGAAAAGTAAAAGCATTGGTTGAATAACATGTCACGTGGAATATTACTATTCGCACACAACAACAGACACATAGACTATGGCAAAATTGCTTTGGCAAATGCTTGTTTGATTAAAAGTAATATGAAAAACAATCATATCACATTAATCACAGACACAGGCACAAAAGAATGGTTGTACAAAAGTTATCCAGAAGAAACAGTTTCTAAAATTATTGATAACATTGTAGTTGTCAAAAGAAGATTGGTTAAAAATAACAAAAGATATTCAGACACAAGATACAGCAATGTCATTGAAACGTTTTACAATATCAATCGTCATGAATGTTATCACTTGACACCCTACGATGAAACACTAGTAATTGACGTTGACTATTTAATTTGTAATAATTTGTTAGATCAATGTTGGGATTTAAATTACGATTTACAAATCAATTCAACGTCTAAAGATATTTTATCAACTAGATCATATGATGAATTCAAATATATTTCTGACCAAGGACCAATTTTTCATTGGGCTACTGCTTTCTTTTTTAGAAAAAGTAAAGAAACTGAATTGTTTTTTGATATAGTAACAGATGTAAAACTCAACTGGGACTACTATAGATTGGTTTACAATATTGAGTATCCTACGTTTAGAAATGACTTTGCTTTTTCAATAGCAGTACATTTGTTCAATGGTAAAACAGCAAATAAATTTATATCAAAATTACCAATACCATTTTTACAACATTCACACAGTATAGATGATTTGATTGATATACCAGAGAAAAACAGTTTTAAATTATTATTAGATAAACCAGATCAACCTGGTACATATTTGGCTTGTAAAATGAAAAACACTAATGTACATATAATGAATAAATTTGCTCTCAATAGATTAGCAGATAAAATAATAGAGGTAAACAATGTCATCTAAAGGATACCTAGCAATAGTACAAAACGGTAATCATGACTATGTGCGAATGGCATACGCACTGGCTATGAGTATTGCACAAAGTCAAAAAACTGTGAGAAAGTTATCTATTGCTGTTGACAAAGACACTGTAATACCAGAAAAATATAAAATTGTTTTTGATAACATTATAGATATCCCATGGGAAGATGATGCCAAATTAGAAACTTGGAAAGTACATAACAAATGGAAGTATTATTATTTTACACCATATGATGACACTGTGATTTTAGATGCTGACATGTTGTTTACTAAAGATGTTGGACACTGGTGGGACAAAATTTGTCAAAACGATTTAACTGCACCAGGTGGTGTTTACACTTATAGAGGTGAACTAATACAAGATTTACATTATCGTAGAACTTTTTTAGCAAATCAATTACCAAATATATACACAGCATTTTTTCATTTTAAACGAGGAAGTTCATTAACTGAAGAATTTTTCAAACTGGTAGAATACATTTTTAGAAATTACAACATGTTCAAAGAAGATTTTTTAAACCCACCAAGACAGAACTGGGTCAGTGCTGATGTTATATATGCACTGGCTATTAAAATTTTAGGAATTGAAAATGAAGTTATCAATAAAAATTTACAGTACCCAACTTTTGTACACATGAAAACCAAATTACAAAACTGGAATAAAAGTTACTCAGAAGAGTGGAACAAACACATAGGTTGTTTTTTTAGCAAAGACTGTGAACTTACTATTGGTAATTACACACAAACTTTACCATTTCATTATCACACAAAAAGTTTTTTAACTGACGAAATGATTGTAAAATTGGAGAAGAAACTTGGAATATAGATACATAGTTTTTGATTTTGAATCTAGAGATATCAAAGGTATTATGAGAAACAAACCTGATATATCTGAACATTATATTGAAATTGAATATGAAAAAATAGTAGATTTCATTGAAGGAAAATTAAGCACAGCAGATTTTTACATTGATAGAACTGAAAGTGGTACATTTCATTTGGCAAGGAAAAGAATTAATATGCTGGTTAATTCAATTGACGAACGATTGTATAAAATTCCAAAAAATGTACAAAATCCAGACTTGCTAGTTGAAAATAACAAAAAACAAAGTCAACTCACTATTAAATTAAACAGTGCATTTCGTTCTTATTTGTTAGAAAAACACGGAATCAAAGATGACACACAATTTGCGAACTTAAATATACAAGGTACTGCACATTTAGATTTTTTGTTGTGTTATGACAATGATCCTCACAATAGAATATTATTTGTAGCATTACCAATAGTAGAACTGTTGAAAAATAAAGAAATGATTATAAATTACTCAACAAACAACAAAGAAAATCATTGTGTTTTAACTAGAAGAGTATATAATGATTACTGCTACAAAGAAATAGAATAATGTTAAAAGAAAAAATTAACGATAGAATGAATGCATTACAGCACTGGATGGAAACAAATTATCATTTGAAAAATCCAGATGAAGTGTATAATTTAACAACACAGATCAGCAAGTTTTGGTCAGTGTTGTCTGAAGAAGATAAAGACTATGTTCAAGCGGCACAATATGCCATTGAAGAAAAACATGAGTGGAAAATATGAGTAACAAAATAATAGACGTAACAGATATAGACATTTTTTATATTAGTTTTGACGAACCTAACATGGAAGAAAATTGGGCCAATTTGAAAAATATATGTCCATGGGCCAAACGAACACACGGAGTATTTGGTTCTGATGCGGCACACAAAGCCTGTGCTTCTGCTTCTGAAACAGAAAGATTTATCAGTGTTGATGGTGACAATATTGTTAATCCTAAATTTTTTGAAACTGTGATTGATTTTTCTCAAGCAGATGTTGATTTAGAAACATCGGTAATCAGTTGGAGTGGTATCAACAGTATTAATGGTTTGATATATGGCAACGGTGGAATCAAATGCTGGCCTGTGCAATATGTGTTAGATATGAAAACACATGAAATTGCAGAAGACGAAGGATCGCAAGTTGACTTTTGTTGGGATTTAAATTACATACAATTCAATGAAGCATTCAGTCATGTTATGAACAATGCAACACCTTATCAGGCTTACAGAGCAGGATTTAGAGAAGGTGTTAAAATGAGTTTAGACAGAGGCTACAAAGTTGATCCAGATAACTTTGAACACAGTTTACACGATAAAAATTTTCATAGATTGCTAGTGTGGAGTAACATTGGTAGAGATGTTGAAAATGGTTTATGGGCCATGTATGGTACTAGACTTGGTTGTTATCTAACAAATTTAGATCCAAATTTTAATCATGTTAATGTTAGAGATTTTAATTGGCACACTGAATACTTTGAAAATGAAGTGATGCCAAAGTTTGTTGGTGATACCAATTACTGTGTTAAATCAAATTATAAATGGGACGAAAATAAATTACTTGATGCAACAATTGATTTAGGAAATACCTTAAGAAAAAAACTTAACATACCTATAACAGAACTTGATGAGACCGGTAGTAGGTTCTTTAAAAAAGTTTATCATAATCCACCAAGAAGCAATTTAGTTACTGAGCATGATGCAGAAGGTAGAATAATATACAAAACAATATGACAAAAAACAAAACAATAGATTTGCTGTTAGGGTCTGATCACAGAGGTTTAGAAATGAAACATAAACTGTTAGATTGGGTTTGTCCTGACAACGCAGATACAACTAAATTTGACATAGCAGTGATACAAAATTTAAAACCTCATGAATCTGGACAATCAGTTGACTATCCAGATGTGGTAAAAGAGTTTGGTAAAAGTTTTGATATACATGATTATGGTATATTGGTTTGTGGCTCTGGCTACGGTGTTAGTATTGCGGCAAATCGTTTTAAAAATATCAGAGCTGTGGTTTGTAGAACAGCCAAAGAAGCAGAAATGTCTCGTAAGCATAATGATGCAAATGTGTTATGTTTAGGAGCAGACTTTACGACAATGAGTCAAGCAAAAAAAATTGTGAAAGCATTTTTTACAACAGAATTTGAAGGCGGTAGACACAAACGTAGAGTTAAAAAATTAGAAAGAGTAGGAGAATAAACATGGCAGATAATTTTAAAAAATGTTTAGAAATCATTTTACATCATGAAGGTGGTTATGTAAATCATCCCAAAGACCCAGGTGGCGAAACTAATTTAGGTGTTACCAAAAGAGTGTACGAAGAATTTGGTGGTAAAAAAGATATGAAAGATTTAACAGTTGAAGATGTTGCACCAATATACAAAAAAGGTTATTGGGATAAACTAAAAGGTGATGATTTACCTGGAGGTTTGGATTTATGTATATTTGATTTTGGTGTAAATGCAGGACCTGGAAGAGCGGCAAAATATTTGCAAACAATGATTGGTACTACACCAGATGGTGGTATTGGTCCCATGACTTTACAAGCACTTGCAAACTATGTAGAAGAGCAAGGTGGTGTTGATGAAGCAATTAAAGACTATCAAAAAGAAAGACAAAAGTATTACGAAAGTTTAAGTACATTTTCTACATTTGGAAAAGGGTGGACTCGCAGAGTTAACGAAACTACAGAAACTGCTCTTAAAATGATTTAATGACAGATGAAGTTGAAAAAATTAAAAAAACTAGAGATCAGTTAAACGCTGTATCTCCTTCTTTTTGTTTGGCCAAATGGTATCAGTCAACATTACATTTACAGTACGGACATACACACAGTTGTCATCACCCAAGAACACACAACGTACCACTTGAAGAATTAAAAACAAATCCCAGTGCATTACACAATACAGAATTTAAAAAATCACAACGTAAGTTAATGTTGCAAGGTACAAGACCCAAAGAATGTCAGTATTGCTGGAATGTTGAAGACTTAGGAGATCAACATTACAGTGATCGTAGCAGTAAGTCACATGAGCCATGGGCATTACCACATTTAGAATCTACTGCAAAAATGTCAGGAGATGAAAATGTAAATCCTACATATCTTGAAGTGAGTTTTTCTAATGTGTGTAATTTTAAATGTTCGTATTGTTCACCAGCATATAGCAGTGCTTGGATGACTGAAATAGAAATGCAAGGTGCATATCCAACTAGCGATCAATTTAATAATTTAAGTTGGTTAAAAATGGAAAACAAAATTCCTATACCACACAGAGAACATAATCCTTATGTGGAAGCATTTTGGAAATGGTGGCCAGACTTATATAAAAGTTTAAAAGTTTTTAGAATTACAGGTGGCGAACCTTTAATGAGCAAAGACACTTTCAAGGTTTTAGATTATATCAATGACAATCCAAATCCCAATTTAGAACTAGCAATTAATTCTAACGGTTGTGTAACTGACAAACTATTTGATCAATACATTGAAAAAATGAAACGTATTACACAAGATGGAAAGATTGGATTGACTAGATTGTATACCAGTGTTGATACTTATGGAGAACAAGCAGAATATATCAGAGACGGATTAAATTTTAATCAATGGTATGATAATATTTGTAGAGTCTTGGAAGAACTACCATTAACTAAAGTCACTGTTATGTGTACTACAGGATTATTGAGTTTACCAAAATTATACAAACTGTTAGAACTAATAGCGCCATTAAAAACACAATTTTACAGCAACGAAAGACGTGTACCAATTACAATTGACACTGCTATTCTAAGACACCCTAGTTATTTGAGTGGTGTTGTGGGGTCAAGCAACAATGCTCGTATGCTTGATAAAGCATTAGATGTAATGAATGCAAATGCAGAAACTCATACAAATGCATATAAAGGCTTTTTTGACTTTGAAATTGCCAAACTGAAAAGATTTCAAGACTATGTTGTTGCAGGTCCAAATCCAGGAGAAAGGTTAAATATACAACAAGTAAGAAAAGATTTTGTTAGATTTATTGACGAATATGATCGTAGACGCAATAAAAACTTTAGTAAAACTTTTCCTGAATTTGAAGAGTTTTACAAAGAACAAAAATTTTTAATTTAAAGGTTTAACAAATGAGAGCACTGCTGATACCAAACACAAAAGTAATATCAAAAGAACAGTTGATTGCTGAACTAATTGCAGACGGTGTCACTATCATTGATGACACAATCCCAGAAGTAATCAGAGTTGAAATGACAGGAAGACCACAGTTTGACACATGGTTAACTTCAGGAAAACTTGCAGGTGCTAACAGTGAAGATTATGAAAATAAATTGAGATTTCAAACAGATGCTTCAACTACAATAAATCCAGACACAACATCAACTGTAAGTACTGCACATCACAATTGGGGACTTGCGGCTATGACACAAGACAGTACAACGCTGTCAACAACATTTACATACAATCAAACAGGTGCAAATGTTGATGTGGTAATTATGGACACAGGTATTGTAGTTGGTCACCCAGAATTTAATGACTTGTCATCAAACACAACATCAAGAATAAATCAAATTTCATGGGGTGGAACACAAGGCGTAAGTTTTTACACAGATCCAGATGGTCACGGAACTCACTGTGCAGGTATCTCTGCAGGTAGAACACAGGGCTGGGCCAGAGATGCACAGATATATTCATTTACAACAAACTTAGGTGGGTTGTCACATGGATATAATGCATCATCAATGGGTTATATAACTGCATGGCACAATTCAAAAGGCACAGGCAGACCCACAGTGGTAAACATGAGTTGGGCAATAGCAACATACTTTCCACCTAATCATCCAGATCACTTTTTCTCAACAGTGGCATGGGATCCCAACAATGCTGAATGGCATATGACAAGATCAAGTTCATATGACACGCTGGTTCAAAACATGGTCAATGCAGGTATAGTTGTTGTGTGTTCAGCGGGCAATGACAATGACAGAATTTATGACACAACAGAAGCTGGCTGGAATTCAGGATACTGGTATTTCTTTGATGCAAACAATGACATGGGATACGGTATCAATGAAAAAATTTACAAAGAAGATGCATCAGCACATGATCCTGCTATACATGGAACAAACCCAAGAGCAGGAACACCAGGTGCTCCTCCAGGAGGCAGTTACGGAAACACAGTTTATTTTCAAGCAACTAATAATGGACAATCTCCAGGTAATGCTTGGTTAGATCCAACAACTGCAACAAGGTATGATATCAGTGTTCAGGCTTGTGATAATTTAAAAAACAAAGCAAGTTATTCAAACTACGGAACACCAAACATAACTTGGGCTCCGGGTAATTACATTATGAGTTCTTATATCAACAAAGGTTCAGCACAGCAGTTGGCTTCAACTGGTTATTATTATAATAAATTAAATGGAACATCAATGGCATCACCACAAATTGCTGGATTGATTGCTTGTTATCTAGATACAGATTCATCAACATTTGGTGCTGTAACAACATCAGCAAATCAGCAGTCTGCACAAAACTTTATTCAAACCAATGACAGAGACAACGACATAGTTGATTGGGGAGATGGTTTAACAAATTTACACAGAGCATATCAGCCATATCAAGATTACACAAAAACTTGGACAACAAGTGCAGGATCAATAGGCAGTGTAAATGAAAGCACTCCTGCTAGTTTTGATCTTTCATCAGCATTTACAAATGCGGCCAATGAATCACTACACACAGTAACACATTCAATACAGAGTGGATCAATACCAGCAAGTTTCACATTAGATAGTAATGGTACATTGTCTGGCACACCATCATCTTCAGAAGGTGGACAAACTTACAACTTTACAGTGAGAGCTGACAATGGATTTGATAATGAAGATCGTGCTTTTAGTTTAACTATCAATGACACATCATCACAAGTGAAAATGTCTGGTGGTGTTAAAATGAGAGGGTTAAGGTTTAGATAATGGTAAATCTTACAGCAAAAGGAGTAATTGTAAGCGGTGGTGCTAAATTGATCAACACTACAGATTCCAGTGCACCAACATACGCAATCACAGAAGATTCATCCACAGTAACAGAAGGCAATTCAGTTTCATTCACAGTGGCCACAACCAATGTGGCTGACTCTACCACACTGTATTGGACAGTGGCAAACTATCCACCAAGAGAAGATGCAGACTTTACAGCAACTAGTGGCAGTTTCACAGTCAACAGCAACAGTGGCAGTTTCAGTGTTGCTATTGCAACAGATGGTGACACAGAAGGCAATGAAACATTTAGAGTTTATGTGAGAACAGGATCAATCACAGGACCAGTGATGGCAACAAGTGCCACAGTTACTATCAATGATGGCGCTAGTTGGGATCCAAGCACATCCATAACAGCAGTTGCTTGGATAGATGCCAGTGACAGTGCTAACTATACCACAAGTGGTTCAACATTAACGGCTGTTACCGACAAAGCAGGCACTTACACAATGTCAGTGGGTGGAACACCAACTGTGGGCAGTACCCAGAACGGGTTGAATGTGTTTGACTTTAACGGCAGTGCTGAATACCTGCAAAGCACAAGTTATCTAGCACAAGCCAGCGGTGGCAATCACTGGGCAATTGGTGTGTTTAGATTTGAAGGCACAAACAGTACGCAAGATAGTTTGTGGAGTTATGAAACAAACCAATCACCAAAAAGAGATTATGCTATAAGTTCTGGAGCCAGCAACAACACCTGGCCTGGAGAACTAGACCTAGATGGGTTGAGTTCTAACAGAATTAGTACTACAATTGGTAACCTAGAGATATGGAATTCAAAAAGTTTAACACAAAACACGTATCATATAGTTGCTTGTTTCTTTAACAAGACAGGCAATCAGATTGGTGTTAGGGTAGATGGGTCAAATGCATTTACGCCAGTAAATGATTATACTAACTCAATATCAACAAACCAAGAGTTACGTTTAATGAGAAACAGATCATCACAGGAACTGGATGGCAAACTGGCAGAGTTCTTTGCTGTGGCAAACATTCCAGGCACAGGCGGCACTGACATATCAGAGTTAGAAAAAGCAGAAGGCTACCTAGCCCACAAGTGGGGGCTGACCGGCGGTTTACCTGTAAGTCACCCATACAAGAATTCAGCACCATAAGGAGGCAAATGAAAAACTACAAAGTAACTATCAGCGTTGGAGACAAGATAGCAGTTGGCAAATTCCGGAACAGTATAAAAACCATTAAGGAAATCACCATGGAAGATGGCCAACCAGTTGTTGTAACCAGTGCTGGCAAAAGAAAATTATTGAACTTTAAGCTGGTTTCAAAAACTAAAAAGAAAAAAGATAAAGAAGAAAATTATAACGGACCTTGGAATGGAATCGTCTAAAAGAAAAAACCCACGTGGAATATTTGCAGGAATGGACGAAGAGTCTTTTACAAAACTTAAAGAACTATTAGGTAATTCAAAAGAAAATAAACTTAATAAAAAAAATAAAAAAAGAAGAAAAAGAAGTAGGAAACCAAAAACTAAAGACAATTTTTTAAATGATTTAGCATCAAATACACCTAATGCTGATCAATTTAAATAGGATAAAAAAATGAAAAATGTTGAACTTAAGACTCGTATTCTGTTGATTTTTTGTATAATATTTTTATTTTGTACATATATTGGAATAATATTTTTTGATTTATTAGAGAAGTTATAATGGGAATAAGCAAAAACAAAAACGAATCATATCAACAGTGGCGTGATAGAACAATAGATAAAATATCACCCAGTTTCTGTGGAGCCAAATGGTACAATTCTACTATATGGTTAAACTCAGGATCCACTGCAAGTTGTCATCACCCGCCTGCACACAAAATACCTTTAGAAGAAGTATTGGCTAATCCTAAAGCCATACACAACACCAGTTATAAAAAAATGGTACGTAAACAGATGTTAGATGGTGAAAGACCCAAAGAGTGTGAGTATTGTTGGAAAGTTGAAGACCTAGGAAAAGAATATGTTTCGGATAGAACTTACAAAAGTGTTATATACAAAGAAGAAGATTTAGATCTCTGTAAAACCAAATACAGTTATACAGATGATGTTCCATTAAAAACATTAGAAATAGCCTTTGATGCCAACTGTAACTTTGCTTGTAGTTATTGTAACGCAAGTTTCTCTACGCAATGGCAGAACGATATTAAGAAAAATGGTGCTTATCAAAATTTAGTTTCAGATGGTGCAAGAGCATTTCAACAAGATGGCTCATGGGCAATGAAGTATGGGAAAAAGAATGAAGGCAATCCATACATAGATGCATTTTTTAAATGGTGGGATATGGAACTTAAAGATACATTAGAAGAATTAAGAGTCACAGGCGGTGAAGCAACTATGAGCCAAGACTTTTGGAGATTAATTGATTGGTGGAAAAACAATCCAGAATGTGATGTGAGATTCAGTGTAAATTCTAACTTGGGTGCTAAACCAGAACTAATGAAACGACTAGTTGATGCTACACACAGTTTTAAAAATTTTGATCTATATACATCAAATGAAAGTTATGGTGCTCAGGCAGAATACATAAGAGATGGATTAGAATGGGAAACATGGTTAAAGAATATTCATATGTTTTTACAAGAAGGCAATGTGCGAGAGTTTCACATGATGATGACTATCAATGCACTGTGCTTGTTTAGTCTTCCTGAGTTTATGGACGAAATGGTCAAACTCAAACAACAATATGGAAAACACTTTCCTACAATGAGTTTTAATATTTTAAGATTTCCAAGTTTTCAAAGCATAGTAACACTACCAATTGAAATAAGAAATGAACGTGCTAATGCATTAGAAAAATGGATAGAAGACAATCATACGAATCCATTAGTGCATGACATGGAAATAGATGGTATAAAACGATTAATTGAATATACCAGAGTTATCAAAACAGGTCATGCTTACACATCAAGTGAGATCACTAGACACAGAGACTTTAAAACTTTTTACACACAATACGATCAAAGAAGAAACAAAAATTTTTTAGAAACTTTTAAACATGCTGAACTACAAAAATGGTTTGTGAATATACCAGAAACTGAAATAAATCCTGTAGGCTTGTTTGATGGTGATGCTACCAAAGGTTCGTTGCACAAACAAGAACTTGAACAACGTGCTAAAAAAGAGGGATGGGTAATAAAACCACAAGGAGCCAACCCAGGTAGTAAGGAATATGTTGAATAAAATAATTGCTGGCGGTTGTTCTTTTACATACAACAATGACATGACATGGGCAGGTGAAGTTGCCAAACATCATCATTTGATTAATGTAGGATCATGTGCATCTGGTAATGATTACATAGCCAGATCTGTTATACATGAAATGGATCAACACAATGATCAAATATTATTGGTATGTCAATGGAGTGGTATTCATCGTAAAAGTTATTATATTGATTCACAACATATATTGTACAAAGAGCTAACACAAAGCGATTGGCCAGATTGGGCAGGTGATTATACACAATTAGACAAAGATGCTGTTAAACAGCAGGAATTCTGGGTTAAAACCGGTGGAAATAACATAGACAAGCCAGGCTCTAGTAATTTAATACATGACAAGTTTGTGAAACCATATGCCAAATATTTCTATTCAGAGGAGCAATCTCTTGTAGAATCTCTTGAAAATATCCTCAGAGTACAGTATTATTGTAATAGTAAAAAAATAAAAAACATAATGTTTTGGTGGAAAACTGAATTGGAAAATTATAAGATGTCAACGTATAGTAAAGAATTATACAACAAAGTTTTAAAACAAGATACTGTTTGGTTAGAACCATTAGGTGATTGGTGTGTCAAACATACTGATTTAACACAGCATGATCTTGATCAAGGTGAGCATCCAACTGTCACACAACATAAAAATTATGCAGAGCAAGTTGTTTTACCTGCATTAAAAACAATTTAACTATGATAATCAAAAAACTTAATCCATGTCAGTATGAAGAACTTGAGTCTGTGTCAAGACTGATACAATATCCAAGTAACAATATTGATTACGACAGTGATCCGGGTGACGATCCTTTTTGGTTTGAAGTTGCCTGTTATGGATCAGGTATAGATGATTTGTGGCAAACAGATGCAATGCAACAAGCATTGCCTTATCTAAAAAGTGGTCAAGCCAAACTGGCAATATGTTACTTGCGTGAGATACCTTTTGGGCATGATGATCATGTTGTCATGCAAAGTCGTATAGCCTGTGACGGTGTTGATAGATATGGTATTGATCCAAAACAATTTTATTATTTTTATAACAGCGATCCAAGTCATTTAGAATATCTTAACAAATATTCTTTAAACATCATACAAGTACCTTACTTTGAATATGATTTTGTTTTTAGACATTTAGTTAACAATATTGATGTTTGTTATCCTGCAGATGCATTAACAAAAAAAGCACAGCGTACTTTTTTAGATATGAACGGTAAACCAAACAAGTACATGAGATTGCGTCATGTGGTTCATTTATGGAATAAAAGATTAATTGATAATGGTGTTATTAACTTGTTGCGTACTGATGAAGACACAAAACACTATCCTGATAAAAACGATTACTATCATTTAGTCAAAGATATTATTAACGAAAAAGATTGGAAAAAGTTTTGTGAGTGGTGGCCACAAAGTCATGACAATGCAGATACTCAACAAAACTATGGAAAACACTTTAGCGGGTATCCGTACAACAAACAACTGTATATGGATACACACATGAGTTTAATTAGTGAAACACACAGCGGACATGATAGTTGTAATCCAGAATTTTTTATAACTGAAAAATTAGTAAAAGCAATTGGTAACTGTCATCCTTTTGTTGTGTTGAGTACACCAAAATACTTAGAACAATTAAAACTGTTTGGTTATAAAACCTTTGAACCATACATAGATGAATCATATGATCAAGAACTTGATACAGAATTAAGAATGGTAAAAGCAATTGACAGTGTAGAAAAACTTTGTAAAAAAGGTATACCTGTTGATTGTTTTGCTACTGCAATATATAATCAAACCAATTTATTCAATAGATTTCATAAAACAAATGAACAATTAAAAGGTATATTTTTTAATGATAATATTTGATTATCCTTTTTATAGACACACAATATCAAACAACAAACCAAATTTGGTATCTGGTAAGGCTATTGATATGCATTTTTTGAAAAAATATGAACCTGGTACCAGAATTAAAATAATAGAATTAGCAGAAGGAGATGTGCCTGGTCCATCGTCTACGGAAGATATTACTGTGTTTGATTATATACACAAAGCACTTGAAAAATATAATGTTGACTCAAACGATGTTGAAATGATACACGGTTCATTTAATTTTGATAATTTATATAAAAACTGGGCAGGAGATAACATACGTATTGGACATAGAAACAGTTATGGTTTTTATTTCTTACAGGAACAAAAAAAACATGATAGTGTTAATTACAATGCATCTAGATCAAAACATTTTATTAGTTTAAATGGTGCTATTAAACCCAAACGCATAGAGTTTATAAACTTTTGTAAACAGCACAATCTCATGCACAATTATATCAGTTTGGTTGGTAACTATAACACAACTGATCAAAACATAGAACCTATACTGCTTGATAAAAATCAAGAAACATTAGGCTTTTCAGATAAAGTTGTACCAGACTTTATGAATGATGCATATTTGAATATTATAAATGAAACACACGAAGATGACACAGTGTTTATGACTGAAAAAACATGGAAGCCTATATTGAATTATCAACTGTTTTTATACTGGGGAGTAGGTAACGCACAAGACTACTATAACACATTATTAGACAATGGATTCAAATTGTACAACGAAATATTTGATTATAATAATAGTGTCAAAGATGAAATATTAAAATTTTGTAATACACCAATAAATCAAGTAAATGAAAAATTTGCAAGTGTTAAACACAAACTAGAATACAACAAAAAAAGAGCATTAGAAATAGAAGAATTTAAATATGACCACAATTGATTTTAATGATGAAAATGTTTTATTAGCAGGTGGTGACAGTTTTACTGCTCACTTAATGGAATCAAATGTTGCATGGCCTAATCATATAAAAAAATGGATTGCTGACACTAAAGTAGTTGCAGAAATGGCCAGTGACAATGAACTGATAGCAAGAAATTTAATTAAAGGTATTGAGAAATATAAACCAACACATGTAGCAGTTGGCTGGAGTGATCCCAACAGATTCAGTTTGTATGTCAATCAAGAACATCCATTATACTTAGAAATATATGATAAAATGAAAACACATGCTGGATTCACAAATCAAATACTCACAGGCGAATGGCACTGCGACACTAGAGGTAGTTTTATAAAACCAGGTGGCGGATATGACACGTGGGAAACTGACAGTGATATCGTTAACAAAATGGTCAAAGATTATATTAAGACATACCACACTAGAGAAAATCAAATGATGAAAACACTAGAATCAATATTGTTAATACAAGAACTATGTGCGAATCGTGATATTGAATTACTAAACTTTAAAGCATGGGATCATGATTTATTTCACACAGCATATCCTATGACAAAACATTTAGAAAAGTTAATTGATAAAGATTGTTGGTGGATGTACAACGGAAAAAGTGGTCTTAAAGAATGGTGCAAGGATCGTGGTGATAATGAAATGCCTGGCGGACATCCTGCATCAGAATACCAATATTTGTTTGCTATATCTGTTATAGAACCATGGATACAAAGTGAAAATATATAAACATCCAAAGTATTACTATGATTTAGAATCTGTAACTAGATTTATCAATGTTGAATATGTGACTGATATTAACAGTGCAGATTATGTTGCTATAGCAACTAGCGAACCAGTACCAGTATTTGAAGGAATAACAAAACCAATATTGTATTCTTATATAAGAGAACATCCTTATCCGCATGATGAGTATTTAAAAATACAATTTGAAAGTTTAAAGTCTACACAAGATATTACTATTTTTAGTTTGAGCAGTTTTGATCATTTTGCGTCAGGAAGAAAAAATATTATTATTGATCAATTTGAACTTGATGCTTATCATAGATTGTTTATAGAAAAACAATGTGAAGTTGTTGATACACACATAGGATCAAATTTAAGATATCTATTTTTAGGAGGCAAAGCCAATAAAGGAAATAGAAAACCATTATATGAAGAATTGAAAAGACTTGGCGTTGCAGATGAAGGTGTTTGTAGTTTGTTTGGTGTAGTTGAAAGCCCAGACGATATTGAAATTAAAAACAATCACTACATTGGATATCCTTACGATTTAAGACTGTATAAAATTACCAATTTAAGTTTAGTTGCTGAAACACACTTTGAACACAATCAAGAATTTCATCCAACTGAAAAAATATACAGAGCAATAGCAAACAAACATGGTTTTATTGTTGCAAGTACTCCATTTTTTTTAAATAACTTAAGAAAAAAAGGATATGAAACATTCAGTAATCATTGGAGTGAAAATTATGATTTTGCTAAAGATCACAAGGATAGATTAAAACAAGCGGCATTGTCTTTGCTACAGGCTACCAAAACATCTGAATATGGTTTAATAAAACCAATCTGTGAACACAACTTAAATACATTAAAAAACAATGCACAACAAACAATTCAAAATATACTTAACGGACTAGTAAAATGAAAATAGTAACATCAGGTTGTAGTTTTACACATGCACCAGACAGTTGGGCTAACTATCTCAAAGATCAATATAATTTAATTAATGTTGCTGAAGGTGGTGGTGGCAACGAAATGAACACTAGAAATATCATACGTGCTATATACGAACATGATCCAGATTATGCAATACTTCAAATTTCTGGAATAGACAGATATGAATTAATCAGTGACGACCTTATAGATTTTGAATCAGATGCTGTTGTTAAAACAAAAAATTATACATGGTTAAAAAGCACTGGCGATATTGAATGGGCTAAAAATATTGATCCAAGAGTTGCAAAACCCATTGAAAGTTACATGAAATATTGCTATAATGAAACACATCAAATAATTAGAACATTAAGCAGTATTAAAAACTTTCAAACAGTGTGTCAGCAACAAAATATTAAATATAGAATCTTTTTCTGGATGAAAGAGCTTGGTAATAGAAGAAAACAAATAATTAATAATGATACTGAACTTACTTTTTGGTATAACAGTATTGATTGGTCACAGTTTTGGTTTCATGATCAAAACAAAGGCTTATCCGAATGGGGTATTGATTATGGATTTACTGGAGCAATACACGAGGATCATATTAATACCCCACCACAGGGTTGGGCTATGATAGAAGGAAAGAAAACAATGGTAGGTCATCCGTCAACAGAATGCCATCGGGCCTTTGCCGAACAAGTGGTCAAACAATGGTTAGTACAATAATGCATATTAATTTACTTTATCAAACACATGACGAGCAAAAAGGTTATCTACCTAATTGTATTCCTTTTTGGAAAAGAACCCCAGAACATTTTAAAAATTATGGCAACGTCAAATACGAATATCTTGAAGAACTATTAGAACACGGTAATGTAACAATTAACAAATGCAATTTAGATCATGCACAAAAAAGCACTGAAACATTCTGGTTTCATATACAACCTGAATGGATTGACTTGAGTTTCTTTTATGAAAATGTTTTTCATTACATAGATGAAGATTATATGAGAGCAATACGTATGGAGCCAAATGTCAAAATATTGTTATGGTTTCCAAGTGAAGGATTTCATTTGAGTATGCCTAGATTTATTGACGATATTCTTTACACTCTAAATGATAAAGGTATACCAGAAGAAAAAGTTTACATGGTTTTTGGAGATCTAAGAATACAAGAAAATTTTAAATATTATTGCAAAAAGAAAAAAATAGATTCTAAACTAAAAACATTTGGCATGAACATATTTGAATTGAACTATTGGGTTGAAACTAACAGAATGTATTTCAGTAAAAACAGAATGAAAGAAATTAATCCCAACAATGAAATAGTGCATCCATCAGAAGTTAACTTTGAAGAACATAGATCAAAACGTATTGTTTGTAGAAATGCTAATCCTAGACCACACAGAATATTTGTTGTCAGCCAACTTTATAAAAAAGGATATGATAAACAAGGTTACATCAGTTTTTTAAATAGATACTTCACACCTGGTGTTCCAACAAATATAACAGATTTTACCAAAGACGAAAATGTACTTGCTACTGCTGAGCAAGACATGAAAGAGTTTTTAGCACAAACACCAATTGTGCTTGATGAAACAGCAGAAACTATAGGCACAGATTTAAATCAAAGACGTATGCAAAAACAACATTACCTTGACAGTTATTGCAGTATAATTAATGAAACTGTTTGTGATAGTTTTCCAGGAGATCCATTGTTTATAACTGAGAAAGTTTATCAACCAATCCTACAACTGCACCCGTTTATTGTGTTTGGGTCTAAAGGAACTATGGAATATTTGCAAGACACTGGCTACAAAACATTTAATGGTTTTTGTTTGGTAGATGAAAAATATGATTGGGCTTCAAACTCTGCAGACAGAATGGATCAAGCCATGGAATGTGTACGAAAACTGTTTGCTTTTGATATAGAAACATTACATAAAGAATACATTAAAATATTTGATAATTTAGTATATAACCAAGAACACTTTTTAAAATTAGAAAAAGATAGATATTTTGACAAATTAATGTTATGGTTAAATACAAGTAAGGATTAATACTATGAAAGAATTAAAAACATTTGATTTAAACTCTTTTGATCACAACAACTCAACTATTGACGGTCATGTTAGATCAGCGGGTAAATGGTTAAAAGAAAATCAAAAATTCAAAGATCAATACAATGTTGTTTTGTTGTACACTTACGAAGGTGAAGTGCATTTTAATCAGAAAGATTATTTTTTAACTGCACTTAATGAAGAACTTAACACAGAATGGTCCAAAGACAGTATTTTTCTAGTCATGGCAGATGCAAATTTAAAAGATAATATTGATCGTTGGTTTGCTGGTACAAGTCGTAGGAGTTCCCCGTTAACACCTATTGCATGGCCTTTAGGATTGTTAAAAAGAACACAACAATATTATTCTAATAAATCTATTAAACAACCAAAAGCACACTCAACTATTACTAAAAAATTTATTTGCATGAACGCCGCGGCAAAACAACATAGAGCAAAAATGGTAGACTTTTTAATTGGCACAGGGCAACAAGGGAGCATTAGCTGGTTAAATCGTTATGGTAAATTAAATCACAAACAATATGAATATCAGAACTGGGACGGCAGTGAAATAAAAATGGACTATGATGCAAGTTCAATTGACCAAGGACACAACCAAGATGTACTTCCTCCAACTTATTATTATTCAGGTTTTGAAATTGTAAATGAAAGTATCATCAGTGATACAAGTTTATTTGTAACTGAAAAAACATGGAAACCTTTAATGTATGAAAGAGTTTTTGTACCACATGGATCAAAAGGCACAGTTACTTTTTTGAAAGAGTTAGGTTTTGATTTGTTTGAAGAAGAACTAAACATCAATTATGATTGGGATAATTTACCTTACACAGAAAGATGGCCAGCACTAACTGATACTATAAACAAACTACTTGAAATATCAGTTGATGAATGGAACACGTTTTATCAGAGAGATGACATAAAGAAAAAACTTAATAAAAATAGTACACTTGCTAGAACGTTAAACATACCAGGATGGATGAACCAAATTATTGCTCACAATGAAAAAAATAGATAAAGACAAATTAATAAATTCCAAAACATTTTGCATGATACCATGGACGCATTTGCACACATGGCCAGATGGTAGAATATTGACTTGCTGTATGAGTCCTAGCAACATGCCTATGGGCAATTTAAAAGACATGACACTAGAACAAGCATGGAACAGTGATCATCAAAAGCAATTGCGTAAAGATCTACTAGCAGGAAAAACTAGTAAAGTGTGTACTAGATGTATGGAAATGGAAAGAAACAATATATCTACTACTAGACAATGGTCTAACAAACATTTAGCAAATCACTGGGACGTGGTTGAATCAACTAAAGAAGATGGCACAGTTGACAAAGTTAATTTGCCTTATATTGATTTTAGATTCAGTAATTTATGCAACTTTAAATGCAGGACTTGTGGTCCTGATCTAAGTTCTAGTTGGTATGAAGATCATTCTAAAATTTGGAGTAAACCAGATCAACCTAAAATTATAAGACCGTACAAAGACGAAAAGACTTTTTGGGAAAAAGTTGAACCATATATGGACGGCTTAGAAGAAATATATTTTGCAGGTGGTGAACCACTTATTATGGACGAGCATTACAGAATACTAAAACGTCTTGTGGAAAAGAAAATGTTTCATGTCAAACTAAAGTACAATACAAACTTCAGTCAAATGACTTACAAAGATATTGATGTGATGCGTGAGTGGGACAAATTTGAATTTGTTGAAATAGGTGCTAGTTTAGATGCCAGTCATGAACGTGGAGAATATTTACGTAAAGGACAAAGTTGGGAACAAGTTGAAGCAAACAGAAAACGAATGTTTGAAATATGTCCTAGAGCTTATTTCTTTTTAGCCACTTGTTTGGATGTGTTTAATAGTTTTCATGTGCCAGACTTTCATATTGATTGGTACAAACGTGGCTGGATCAAAAACGAAGGCAGTTTGATTAACCCATTACTAACACCAGGATATTTAAGAATACAGATGTTGCCTGCACACATGAAAGACCAGCTCAGAGAAAAATATCGTCAAGCACAAGAGTGGATGGACACAAATACCAAAGACAAAAGTAAAAGATACGATGCATTGATTCAATTTTTAGATGAAGCAGACTACTCACACAAGATCAAAGAGTGGTTTGAGACTACTGAAAAGTTGGATAAACTGAGAAACGAAAATTGGCGTGACGTATTTCCAGAATTGCAAGATTTACAAAATTACGTCAAATAGTTCAAAAAAAGATTCATTTTAAGGGTCGTACAGTGGGGTCAAAGCCACCACCTGGGGTGTTAGTACCCATAAAAAATAACGATTATTTTAAATTTTTAATTTATATGTTATTGCTAAATGACCATGTCTTTCACTGTTAATTTTATGTACTAGTATATCATTAACTGTAATTGAATCACTGTTAGATAAACACCAATCAAGATTTATGAACTTGTTGCTTTTTGTTTTAAATGTAATTTCTGATTCAAGATAATTTTTTATAAAACCATACTGCTTAGATATTTTTTTATATTCCCCAGAGCTAGAAAGATGTATATCACCAACTAACAGACATGTTGATGACTGAGATTGACAATATTCAAAAACTGTTCTAACATCTGTTTCTGCGTCTACTGATGTTATGTTATCTTCAGGAAAACACGGTAATACTGAACATAATAGAATGTCATTAAGTTTAACGTAGAGTGCTTTACATCCTTGATATTCATTTTCTGAATTCATTACTTTAGAATAACTAGGGAGAGTTTGTACATGCGACCATTCGCTTAATTCTTCTGGACCGGCTATAACTAAATTCAGTGTTTTTCCATTTGATCTTTCGCGTGAATGATTTGTGTAATATACTTTTGAAAATTGTTCTTTTAAAGATGCTATTTTATATTCTGGAACACGCTGTAATAATGCAATATCGCAATTACTAATATGTTGATTAAAATAATCTTCACCAAAATGAAATTGATCTGCGTTATGCTGTGTGACTCTATATTGTTTCATTTTTAAAATACTTGTTAATTAACAAGTTGGCTAATTTAGTATTACCTTTTTTGTCAAAATGATATCCGTTATCAACAACAAGTTTGTCAAAGTCTTTTAGTTGACGTTGCACGATCACTTGATTGGTAGGAACATCTGTTACAAAACTGTTGTCAAGCCAAAACATATGAATAACTTTTGCACCTATATGTTTTACATACATGTCGCAGTACTCAACAGTTTCTTGATACTTTTCAAAAGTCAACGGATGTAATCTTTCATGTTCATACCAGTACTTGACTCTTTCAATTATGTTACCTTTTAGTAATCCGCTTTTTCTTTGAATTTCATTAAACATATGATCAGTAAGCTCTGGTTGTGTTCCGTTTATGATTGCTTCTGCCATGCCTTGAGTGAGATGATAGTAACACTGTGAGTTGTCCCACAATTGAATATAGTTGTCATACACATCATGATCTCGTGTGATCACACTGTATTTCTTTTTGTCAGAACACCATAACAACATGCCTCTGTCTGGAGTGGTGTGTTGTATCACATAAACATTTGGATTGTATTTTTTATGAATGTATTTTATTGTTTGTGGATAGTTAACCCAACTGGCTCCACTTCTACCAGCATTGATCACTTGTACTTTTTCTTTGAATTTTGGTATGTCAACATCTAGTTCGGTTATTCTTTTGTACAAACTGTATGTTTGTTTAATATCATCTGTTAAAAGTTCTTTACTTTTGTTCAACTTCTCGTGTAAAATATAAGGATAAGTATGTGTATAAGGTATGTTGTGCCCTTGGGTCCAACTGCAACCTATAAATGAGATAGTAAACATGAACAATAAATTTCCTAATAATTTTTGTATTCTACCATGGACTGCTCTAGAGGTACAACCCAATGGAACTGTTAAACCATGTTGTATGTACAAAGATACACTAAAAAAGACAAATGGTCAAGAGTATTTAATACAAAAAGACACCATGGCTGATATATGGAAAAGTGATGAATTACAAGATATTAGAACTAGATTTTTATCAGGTACACAGCCAAGAGGATGCCACAGATGTTGGATGGAAGAGTTGTCTGGTAAAGAATCTAAAAGAGTTAGAGACAACAAAAAATACAAGCAACACATCAACGACGATGTAATTTTTAACCAAGACAATCAACCAAAGTATCTTGATTTAAAATTAGGAAATATTTGTAATCTCAAATGCAGAATTTGTTCTCCACAGTACAGTTCAAGATGGATCAGTGAAAAGAAAAAATATGATCTAATAGATGGTATTCATCAAGAGTATGAAAGATTGGATTGGCCAGAAAAGTCTAAATTGTTTTGGGATAATATTGAATCAATACTGCCACACATTGAACATTTAGATTTCACAGGTGGTGAACCATTTATGATTAAAGAACATTTTGATTTGTTAGAAAGAATAAAAGAAAAAAAACTAGCTCATAGAATTTCAATACACTACAACACAAACGGTACACAGTTACCAATGAATGCTTTAAAAAATATATGGCCTCATTTTAAATCAGTTGATATTCATTTTAGTATTGACGGACTTAAAAAGCATTTTGAATATCAAAGACATCCTGCCAAATGGGACGCAGTTACTGAAAATTTATATATTTTCAAAGAACACGAATCAAAGCAATTGACATTAAGTATCTGTCATACAGTTAATGTGTTTAATGTTTTATACTTGCCTGAGTTTTTAAAATGGGCTGATGAAATAAAATACAGTGTTTACTTAAACAGTTTACACGAACCAATGCATTACAATATAACATGTTTACCATACACACAAAAAATTGAAATCAAAAACAAATTGGAAAAATCAGATATTGATTTTTCACAAGTGATTAATTTTATGATGCAACCAGCAAAGCCAAAACATTATAATAGATTGTTGAAAGAAATCAAAAGAACAGACATTGTGCGTCATGAAAAATTTGAATCAGTGTTTCCAGAAATGCAAAAACTATTTGAGGAGGTATTGATATAAAACTAAATATATCAAAAGGAGAAAGTTATGGAATGGAAAGATGTAATAGAAAAAAGACACACTACTTTTGCCTGGTCTGATGAAGTGCCAGACAAAGAACTTATTGTAGATGCACTGCAAGAAGTATATGCTCATATACCAAGTAAAAATCTAATATTTCCATATCAAGTAAGATTATTACGTAACGATGATCCTGCAATACGTAAAGAAATTATAACTATTTGTCAGCGAAATATGGAGTTTGATTATGAAAAAGACCCTGGCAATCCACAAGTACTTGCTCCATGGTTGTTGGGCTTCAATGCAAGATGGGTTTGTGATTTAGAAACACGCTATGAAAAATCCAGTATAAGAGGAAAGTATGACGGACTTGGCAAGGGTGAAAAGCGTACTAATGATTCTAGAAATGGTGACCAAGCACAGACTGAAAATATTGAAATAGGAATTTTTAGTGCTTACATTATGTTGGCTTTAGCTAATCGAGGAATACAGTCAGGTATGTGTCAGAACATCTGTAACAACTATAAAAGAGCAGAAGAAATTTTTAAAATTGCAGATGATGAAAAGGCTTTAGACTTTAGATTTTTAATGGGTGTGGGTTATGGCAAAGATAGATCAGTGAGACACAATTTTTATGATCTTAGAATTAACAAAGATAAACCAATTCCTTTTGCACCAGTTGATGTAGAAATAGCATATCCAAGACCAAAATTTGAAGATATTATAAAAGTAGATTAAGGAAATAATAACAACATGGATCTCAAAAAAACAGACAAGGATGGTAATCCTTTAAACTTGACACCAAAGGCCAGTCGTTCACAAGCAGACTATTACAGTCATTGGAAAAGTGACCCACAGAGTTTAGAACCAACTGAAGAAGATATCAAATGTGAATTACAGTTACAAGCTCTAGGAGATTTTGAACAATTAGAAATTCCATATGATCATAATTTGTTTCACGAGCAAATTAAAGAACAAAAGTTTGTTCCGTATCTTAGACGTGAAGGTATAAGCAACGACAGAGAAGGTTTGTTGCTAGTTGGGTTAGAAGGCGACAAGCCAACAGACAGTTTAAGCAGGCCTGAAGCAATTAAACGAGCAGGTCGTATGTTATATGAAAGTGATTTCAAATATCCTACTCAAGCCTATCATGAATTAACCAGCATACGTCCTCTTTTGGATTATTGGGGTACTTTAGGACGTACAATGATTATTAGAGCCAACGCAGGTGGATGGTTTCCTCCACATAGAGATAGTCCTTATCTTGCAAGAGATTGTTTTAGAGTAATTACATTTTTAGGAAATGCATCTGGTATGGACAGTTATGAATGGTGGTTAAATGATGTTAGACAAACAGTCATTGCAAATAGAACATATTTTGTAGATACTAGAAAAGTTCACAGAACACACAGCTGGTCCGACAACAGTTTACATCTCATATTAAACGTACCTAAGACTTGGGAAAACGTTATGAAGTTAATGAGCTGTTGCAAATATTATTAATGCGAACACAACAACAAATTGAAAAAATTAAAAAAGGTCAAGGCGATCCTTATTCAATTAACAATGTTGTTGATGTTGAATCACTTTATAACTATTATGTTTCTAACGAAGGCAATGTTGTTCAAAAAAATACAGGGCCAAAAATATTAAAAGTAGATCCTACAGAAGATTTGTTTGATTCTTTGATAAAGTCTTTAAAAGAACAAGTAGGAGAATTTGATGTAAGATATATGCATTACTTTGATGTTACTGATCCTCACATCATACACAATGATGATGAGTTTGAATATCCAGATTGTTACAAAGCATTTACTATTCCTTTGCGAATTTATGGAAGCAGTGATGATGTCAAGTTAATTGTTTTTGATCAATACTATTACGGAGGTCCTGCAAAATTTGTCAACGGTAGTGATATGTCAGATTATCCTGTGCATTATAATAAATTCTTAACTGACTATAATGATATTGAACAACAATCAAATGTTGAACTAAATGACGCCGAGCTTGAGCATTTGACTCATTTGCAACCTAGTTGGTTAAAAGGATTAAGTATTAATAAAATACTGCCATGGACTATAGGAAAAGCATTGTGCTTTGATAGTTTGGCACTACATTGCTCATCTGATTTTAAAAGTAAAGGAATAACAAGAAAAATTGGGTTAAGTATATTTACAACCAGGAGTAACGTATGAAACTAAATATGGAAGAAGTGAAAAAAGAATTAGATTTATTATTTCCAGAATCATACTGTGCCAATTGTGGTAGAGTGGGTCCACATGAAGATCCATTATATGAAGAATTTTTAGATGGAGATAACAAGCCAGTGATAATTGAAGTGTGCAAACACTATGTTAAACAAAAAATAAAAAAGGATTAAACATGATAAAATGGTTGAAAAATATTTGGTATGAGTTTAAAATACATTTAGCATATAAGAAAAAAATAAAAGAATTAAAAAAGAAAGATCCTTTTATTTACAAATAGGAATATAATATGAAATTAGTTTTTTATCCAGATGCGTGGCTCACAAAAAAAGTAGAGCCGTTTGATTTTGAAAAGTTAGATGCTGAACAGATTGAAAAACAAATGATAACCTTGATGAAGATTTCAAAAGGTGTTGGCTTGGCCGCTAACCAAGTGGGCCTTGATGCACAAATATTTGTTATGACAAACAAATATGGAGAAAACTTTTCAATTATCAATCCAACAATAGTTGCCGCAAGTCAAGAAACAGTCATGGGTGAAGAAGGTTGTTTGAGTTTTCCAGGATTGTTTTTAAAAGTTAAAAGAGCTCAATCACTTGCTGTTGAGTTTTACGATCCTAAAGGCAACAAGCAAAACATAGAATTCACAGACTGGGACGCAAGAGTTTTTCAACACGAGTTTGATCACTTGTATGGAATAAACTTTATCAATAGAGTTAGTAAACTTAAACTAGATATGGCTAAGAAAAAGCAGGAAAAATTAGTTAAAAAGATTATGAACGATATTGAGCAAAATAAAAAATAATTTAGATACTCCAATAATAATTCATTAGACCACCCACTAACAACGTCACAAGTATTGCATTTAAAAATAGCAGTGCTCGGTCGTGCCATAAGTAACCAACCCATGCCCAACCAATTGTACCAAACAATCCAAACCACATATCCACATGTGGAATGGTTCCTACACTTCTAGAAGCAGTTGCTATTAAAATAAAAAATACTGATACCCATTTAACGTACCATGACAGATCACCTTTGGGTGTGACTTTCTTTATTACTCTAGATGAATTTAATTTCTTTATCTTGTCGTCAAGTTTTTCTTTTATAGGTTCAATTGTCATTTTTAAATACCGGTATTGGATTCATTTTGTGTAAATTAACTTTTCTTATTTTTTGATATGTGTCATAGTATTCACTGTTTGATCCATGTGTCATGGCATGTTCCATTTGTTCATATGTTAAGCCACCTAATTGATCTAGATCAGTTCTGCCATCTTCCCACAAACCATCTGTAGGAGGTGCATCTATAATTTCTTGTAACACATTTAAATCTTTACCCAACTGCCATACTTGTGATTTCATTAGATCTGCAATTGGTGATATGTCCACTCCACCATCTCCGTATTTGGTATAAAAGCCAACTCCAAAGTCTTCCACTTTGTTTCCTGTGCCAACAACTAAACCTTGTGTGGCACCTGCAATGTGATGTAGTGTGATCATTCGTATTCTTGATTTGGTATTTGCAAAAGCATGTTGATTATTAAAGTCAATCTGCATTTCAAATTTAAATGCATTGTACACTGTGTCTAAATCAACTGTGATGTGTTCAACATTTGAAAACTTGTCTGTTAACCATTCACCGTGTTTGATACTAAGGTCATGCTGTGATTGAATTTGTTTGATTGGCATTGACACTGCATACACAGGTAACTCTGTCATTGCACACAAAGTACTAACCACCGATGAATCAATACCACCCGATACTCCTACAACCAGTGTTTTACGATTGTGTTCCGTTGCATAATTTTTTATCCAGTTAGATATTTTGTTTTGTAACATCTTATACTAATTCATTTTCATATTGTTGTTTACTAATCATTTCACATTCCACAGCATCTACTTTTGCAACATCATACAGCAATTGAATTGATTGTTCAAAACTGCTGTAATCTTTTTCCCACCAAAGCACAGTGGCTTCTTGTGTTCCTTTAGTTACATTCACTTTGTAATAACAGTTTGACATAATATTTTTTTACTGCTTTAATGGATCATACACAAACTCATATCCACTCATGTTTGCTATGTACATGTTTTTGTTTGGCATTTTTACAAACCTTAATCTTATTGATCCGTTTTCCAAAGTCATTACTATGCCGTGTTGATTACTTGAAATAACCAATGCGTCCAGATATTGATCTTTGTCTGTGCAATGGATTTTAACTGTTTCATTTTCGTAATGCATATTTTATATAATACTATGTTTTACAATTTTGTCAACCTGAGAAAGGCTTTTGTTAAACATTCCATCCATTGACTTTGTTTGTTCTATCAACTGTTTATTAAGTTCCGGGCTGTGTACTGCTTGTTCTAAAAACTTTTCATTGGTTACGTTTTTAACTGTTTCTATATATGCAGGTGGCAGTGCATTCAAAGAAAGATATGGAGGCCAACTTAACACAGCAGGTATCCAAAATATGTTTCGCTGTTCAACATATTCTTTGATGTTTTGTGTGTCATGCACATTGTAAGCCTGTATCACAGTGTGGGCTGATATTGTTATGTTGCTATTGTTGTTCCTAAAATCTAGCCATTGGTTAATGACTTCTTCTTTAGTTTTCCAATCTGTTCCTTGTCTCACATATTCATCTACTTTGTTAATTCCATCAATGCTTAACATGAGATACAGCATTTTGAATTTTTTCAATTTGTCAATGTACTTGCTGGGAAAAAAAGTAGCATTGGTATTGACTTGAAGACTTATATTTTCAGCAACATTCTGCTGTTCTAGTATCTCTATCAATGATGTAAATTCAGGTGTGATAAAAGGTTCTCCACCTAGATATTTGATTCTAGTGACATGATTCAAATCTATTGAATCAAGTATTTTTGTTAAATCTTGTTTTTCAACAGTTACATTTTTTATTTCAGCCCACTTGCTACTGTACTGTGGACTACACATTCTACAAGTGATGTTGCATTGATTACTAACACTGATTTCTAAAAATTGTATTTTGTTACCAGATAACTCTGCATTTAAATTCTGCCTCATGCTTTTTCGCACACCTGCTTGTTCTTCTTTTTTGCATTTCAAACAGCCATCGTCCCAGTTGTCATCTTGCATGTTGTTTACCAAAGACTTGTAAAATTCAGAATTACGAAATTCAGAAAAAGAATGCTCGTTGATATTGTATCCAGACTGTTTGCTGTATCTACAACAGGGCTTGAAATTTCCTGCTACATCAATACAGACATGATTGTGAAAAGCATTGCAATTTGGCATTCCTGTATATTAACAGAGAATACATAAATTGTCAATTGATAAAAAGATCTTTTATGTGTTGGTATTTTGTTTTAACAGTCTCGGCAAGAATTCAATTGCATTTGCATGTGTATTAGCAAATTTTGTATGTGCAATTACATAATTTGTATGTGTTTGTAAAATTTGTATGTGTTACACAGTTTGTATGTGCATTTCGTAAATTTTGTATGTGCTATTACATAATTTGTATGTGTATGTCGCATTTTTTACAAAACGTGTATGTGTTGTATTGTTTGTATGTGTATTAGAAGTTTTTTTAAAAAGGCGGGGGTTTTTAAACAAAATAGTATGTGCAACGATTTTTACGGTGTTAGAATCCACATCAAAGGATGCACGGTTATGCCTGTTCGCACAGCTCACAGGTACTGTTTCCACTGTGTCAAACAGTGCAGTAAAGTTCACACCCAAACACCAGGGTAAACACCGGTTTAAACAGCTTTACAGCGTCTTACAGTGGGGTGTTTGACTGTTTGAGTACAAGTGTGTGCCAAAGCTGAAACCCTGGCTAAAAACAGCAAAAATCTGGTACTACAAGTACACTACAAGCACACAATTGGAACACATTTAGTCATTGGCTGTGTCATGATCACATAGTGCGTACAATAGCAATTGGCTAGCCCTATAACCCTTGTTAAACTAGTACCATAGTGGATCACTGTTCGCTTTGCTCACCTCTGTTGACAGCCCGGCGAGTTCTGTTAAAAACACACCAAAGCAGTGTCAAGCATACACCACAGTGTGTGCGAGTGCATAACCCTGATCGCACAGTCTGTTGCTGTGTCTGAGGTTGCTAGACCACATATTACATACAAAATCCATACATAACCGCAAGTTGTATATACGCCGCCTATATGTACACCACATTTTTTTACTGCGTAATTTTTTTAAAACTCCAGAACATCAACCCCATCAAGTTTTAAAACCACTGTGTTTGTCCACATCATGCTCTAAACCAAGTTGCGTTTCCGCAACTCGTAGTAAATGCTTCGCATTAGCTGTTGCCCTTTCTTACCTCGCCGCCGCCTATGTTATAGCCCATTTTTTTTGCTGTGCAACTAGCGCCAGGATCCAGGTTTCCAAGCCCAGGCTAAATCACATGGTCGGTGGGGTGATTTGAAAAAATTATTTCATGAAGGTGTGATTGCCCAACACACCAATATACTGCTTACTGTCTGCCCAGTGTGGGTACACTAGATTGTGTGCATAGTAGAACACAGCACCATGGGTGTTATCACTGATGGTTAACCCTGTACTGCCTGCTATCATTATAGCAATCTCTACTGATTCTTTCCAAGCTCTGGCATTACCTTTGATAGTCTCGCCTGTCTTCTCATAGTTGGCCCATATAACGTCTTTGTGTCCATCACAGTACCAACTAAATTTACATCTATGTTTAACAGGATAATACACTCTGTCTGCATCTGCTAACTTGGGATCTTGTTTAGTCTTCCATGATTCTCTCACAGGACCTTGTTGCACCACTTCACAATATGTTGCAGGCCATCTTGAATCTAATACTCTGTTACGAGTAACATTACCTACCGCGGCTTTGCCCGAATATGATTCTGCTCTGGCTTCAAAGTATATGTTCTCTGCTAGACACACAACCTCATTGTGTTGGCTTTTGGCCACATCGTTTGCATCCAACTCTGTCCACAATATGTGCTTGGCCTGTGTGGTCAATTCTGCTACAGGTTCTGCCGAACGAGCTACGCCTGTTAAAGCGGCACCTGTGATTATGGCTGTGACTATGATCACACACAAGGTTCTATACCAGATCCATGCTGTGTGGTACCAAGTGGTTGTTTGTCTTTGTGTATCGTTTTGCATATTACCTCTCTGTTATATAAACATATTAGCATATTAGGGGATCTTGTC
>Ga0255778_10000159_pt1 | contig 59859 bp, 70 predicted proteins | sample 071ome_31_FD_179976 | JGI IMG/M metagenome (GOLD analysis project Ga0255778, IMG submission 179976) | Coastal salt marsh microbial communities from the Groves Creek Marsh, Skidaway Island, Georgia - 071405CT metaG (version 2) | ecosystem: Environmental > Aquatic > Marine > Intertidal zone >...
CACTACCTAAAGGGCGAAGGCTTTAGAGATTAGTCCTAGCGACTAAGGAGCGTGACACTCCAGCAAGTCACAGAAGGAGGATCGGAAACGGTTCTCCTTTTTTCTTTTTGAAAAGAGAAAAAAAATAATTTTTCTGAGTGGGGGGCCGGGGCTTATTATTACTAATAAAATCAACAACTTACAATGCCTTAATGATCACATTTTAAAAAATGGGGTGATGCAGAATCACCACCTCGAATCTGTAAGTACTTCTATATAATTTTTCGTACAGCAATTTTTTAGGGCACAGGACCCATTTCGGACTACACTAAAAGGAACCATGCTTATTGTGTAAGTACTTCCCTAAATTTTTTTGCGCACAATTTTTTTTGGGTGTAGGGAGTCTTTTCAGAGGAAAGCGACTCTTAGAACCCATTTGGTAAATATCAGTATGCAACAATACTGCGTATACACTAGAGACTTCTCACATACACAAGGTTTATTCACTGTGTTAGATCATTTTGATATCTCTATAGAACCTCACATTAATCGCACACGCTTTTGGCTAGATTTGGAAGATGCCAATCACATGTATGTGTACATGCGCTACAGCTCATACATACACTGCATAGCTCATGAAACAGATCACGCACTAGGGATATAATACGTCTTAGAGCTAGTATAAGCGTCATACAGCGACTTTTAGCACACACGAGTACTACTACGAGTGTGTTGTGCTTTAGCACACTACAGAACCTCTTAACCGTGATGTGACGATAGTCTACATCATAAATATTATTGCAAGCACTGTACGCATTCACTGATTGAACACTTGTCAGCATTTGCGTTATATACGCTATATTATTATAGCAGTCATGCTGATCGTACAGTGCTTGTGCTTGGAGCATTGATGTACGAAGTTAAACTACACTATCCTAAACACAAACAGTTTGAACCAACACTAACATATAAAGAGTCAATGACACACTGCGCTACTGTAGAACTGTTTCTGCGAGGAATATACACCAGTCAGATGAGTGCTACACGCATAGCATTTGAGTCAGAGCGAGACATGCTGCTAGGCTTGTTAATACTAAGTGATAGTGATAGTTATACTGCCAGTATAGTGTCAAAAGACTCATCTTTTTCATAATCGTTATTATAGGGGTAATCCGCCGCGTTGTTTGACGTCTGTCGCTATGGTTGTGTCAGAATGGTTCTTATATAGTGTATCTGGTATATTGATATTACCGCTACCGTAAACTGCTTCGCAGCTTGTGTTTTTGCGCTAACGCTTCGCGCTTTAGGTGCTTAACCGCAAGCGGCTGTTGCTGGCGCAAGGCGCTTCGCGCTTATAAATACAGTATGACAAGACGAATCCAACCAAAACCTGAATACACATCAAGCCGCAGTGCTACTAGAGTAAATGGCAACTACAAGGTAACCATAGACTTTGATCACAATCACAGAGGGCGAGTAAAGATGGAACAGGATCATGATACCACTGAATGGAGCAACAAGAGCTACATTCACTACACTGTGCCTAATCTACGTCAGAACGACTCTTAGGCGGAATATACACTGTTTGACCAAAATAACCCAGTTGTGGATATATGCCCTGTTTGGCTAATTCTTGTTCACAGTTTTCCAGGGAGCGCCACCAACCACAAACAGCTTTGAACAGTTTATTTTTTAGGATACTCAAAGTTATAGCTTTCATTAGGGTTGTGGGCAATCAGGCGGGCACCGTTGCGTAGGTGAAAATCCTTGGCCATGTCTGTTAGAGGACTTAGTGTAACGTATCGTTTACAGTGTTTGTAGTCACGTGCATAGTCACGTGCTGCTAGTACTATGTCTCGTCCAGCACCTCGATCATAACTCCATACAGTATAGAACACTGCTATTCTAGGAGGTATTGTTTCATCTGCACAGGCTGCTTGGCTGTAGTAGTCTAGTTCACGTTCGTTAGTGGGAACTTCATTGGTATAGGCAGCACAGATCACTGCTCGAGGCAGATCCGAAGGATCATCGAATTCTGCATACTTGTCCTCGTAGAGCACAAATGCTTCTCTGCCCAAAGAAGTTCGAAAGTGTTCGCTTAGATGTGGACGAACAGGATCATCTTTGAATAGATGCCAGAGTGTATGATCAGTGATCTTATATAACATGTTTTAATACCTCTTAATCTTCTAGGTTGTTGAGGAAAGCTCGCAGTTTGGTACTGTCTACATCTGCACGGATTTTGCCTGCGGCACCGCCTTCACTCGGGTCTTCACGAACTTCGTCTGGCGCTTTTGCAACACCTGTGTTGGTTCGTTTAAGTGCATTGGCAATAGCACTTGATCCTGTTGCTCCTGCCGTAGCAGTTGCTCCATCATCATCTTCGCCAATGTCAAAAATTCTCAGTGTATCAACATCAAATCCTAGATCAATTTTCTGTCCTACACCACTACTGCTACGTGTTTTCATCAACTGTATCTGATAGCGTCCACGCTCACGCATAGCTCTACTAGTAAAGATACCTATGAGATTGTCAGCAGTATTAATTTTACTAATACCGCCACTAATGTGGCTGTGGTCAAATTCAATCTCCTCAACTGAACTTCTGTTCAACTGCGATGCTGTAACAAAGATACAGTTTAGTTCCATAGCCAAGTTACGCAGTTCTTCTGAAACATACTTATCTTTAACAAACAGATTTTCTGCACTTATCTTAGCACCAATTGGATGCATTAGATCTAGATAGTCAATTAACAGTACGTCTACTTTGCGTCCTGTTTTGATTTCATACTCTTTTAAGTATGCTCGTATGTCGTTTGCGTTCTTGCCTGTGGGCATATACTTGACTTGGAATGCGCCCGACTTCTTGCCAATCATCTTGACTTTCATCTGTACATCATCAATTGATTTGAATATGTCTCTGCTCGGAATCTCTGATACCATAGCATCAAGACGCATACCTACTAGGTTTTCACTAAGCTCAAACGTCAAGTACATAACGTTCATACCTGCTAGACACCAGTTAACACCCAAGTTAGCCATAAACAAACTCTTACCAGATCCTGAACCACCTGCAAAGATGTTTAGTTCTCCTCTGTTAAACCCGCCAAACAGTTTCTTGTCCAAGCTGGGCCAACCTGTGCTTACTTGTCCGTTCTTGTCTTTGATTGCTTCTAGTCTTGCTTTTGGATCTGCAAAGTAGTCTGTACCTAGATCTTTTTGCAAGCCAATCTGTACTGCTTTCTTAACCAAATCCTCAACCGGGCCATACTCCCCTTTTTCCAACAGATCTGCGCTATCAAGGATGGCCTTTTCCAAAGCCTTGTGTCTGGAAAATGTTTCAAACTCCTGAAGTAGCCAGTCATAGTGATTCTCCTGTAGTTGCCCTGGGTGTTTTAGATTACTGTCTGTTGCTGCATTAACCATATCAAACGTAGGTATAGCATTATGTTCTTCTACATAGTCTTTTAAGAACTTTGCAGGTTCTTGTAGTTTACGATCAAATGTCTTTGGATCAAACACACCCTGACAGCGCACAAAGCTCTCAGCATCTGTCATAAACATCTCTAGGTAAACTTTTTGTATGTCGTATCCGTAATCTGTATTCTGTCTTGTCATCTATGTATTTAAAACCATTTCTTTGCTGTTAGTCTAATCTTGAGCGCACTGTCATTTGCCTGTGATGCTATACTATGCAGTGTGTATAATCTACCATAGCGTTGCACAGCGTCTCCTATATCATTTAGTTCTGGTGACCAATCAGGCATACTTACACTCCATCCTAGTTCAATTGCTCGTTCTACTAGTTTAGACCCTGCACTATCTCTGTCAGGTACTACTATGATCTGCTTTTGTAATCTATTAAGCAACATAGCCTGTTGGTCTGAAATTTCCGACCCTCCCAATGCACAACCTTCAACGTGTATAGCATCAAGCTGACCCTCGCATACTATAGCAAACACTTTGTTATGGCCCTGTTCATCTAAACCATAGACGTATCCAGGTTGTACCTCTGTTAGGTACTTGGGTTTCTTATCGGGTACTACTGAACGTCCAGTCCAACCCACTACCCTACCTTCAAAGTAGAATGGCACTATCAATCTATCACGATACCCTAAACTAGGACTCCAATGATAGTCTGTATCATCTAAATTTAGGTTACGACTAGCCATATACTCTAGTACCTTATACAAGTGTTCGTTTATTTCATTTCCTTCAACGGCTCTTGAAATAGGAATAGCATCATCTGGCAACGGTACAGTGTTAAACGTAGGCAATTCCGCTATGCGTGTTTGTGCTTCAACGCCTTCGTTCTCTCGCATAACCTCAAGTGCGACCTTGTTGATTATATCGTCAGGTGCCCCCATCCATTGCAGGAGCTTGCGCAATTTGTGGCTGAAGTTTCTGCCTGGTTGCCAGGATGCTTTGAAGCCGCAGTTAAAGCAATGATAACTAACGCCTCCATCGGGGTTGCTTATTAAGCCACCACGTCCGCGAGTGTCAGCCGTGTGTCCATTGTGATGGCAACACGGTGCATTAAATGATAGCCAGCCACTAGGCGTTGTTTTACGCTTAGGCGGCAAGTATGTCAGAACTGTTTCATTTACTACACTCATACTCTTATTATATGCTCGTGTAGGTTAAAAGTCAAGAAGATTAATAGATTAATCCGTATGCTATGCACCAAAGTTCTAGTCCAATTTTGTACAATAGATAGTATAGCACTGGACTTGCTATTAGCACACTTGGCCAAAACATAGAGTGTTTTAATATTTGTTTCATACTTAAAAATATACTCTAAACCCTGCTTTCCAATTACGCCCTAATTGGCTATAACCGTTAGGTCTTTCGTATTCCTTATTAGTTATATTATATAGTCCTGTAAACAGTTCTAGATTATTTTTTTCGTATTTTATTTCTGCATCATAGGTTACAATAGGATCTACAGTTATTGTTTCCCATGTCTTACTGTTTAAATCCTTGTGTTTTCCATAGTAGTTTATATCAAAGGAATACAGTATATTGTTAATAATTTTATAAATCTTTGTATTGTTAGTGATGTTAGGTCTGCGAAGTTTATCTTCACCGTTTGATTTCTTTGCACTAATTAGTGCAAAGTTGTTAGTAATATTAATACCTTCTATTTCAAAGAACAGTTTGTTTTCTATACCTTTGGTATAAGAAGCAGCACTATCATTTACATATGTTCCGTCGTAGACGATTGCGTTAGATTCTCGTGTAATAAAAAGTGCAGTATCTGAAAACTTATTTGAATACCCTACTTCGTAACTAATTGTGTCTTCTTCTTTTAGATTTGGATTACCTGTAAATCCATAATTGTCTTTGCCGTACATTTCGTACAGTGTTGGTACTCTATATCCTAGTGCTACACTTGCTCTTATGTTATCTTTGTTCACACCAAGTCTTCCTGTAACTTTTTCGCCAAACCCGTCTATAGTATCGTAGCGTATACCCGAAGCTAATACATAATCATCTAATAGAATATTTGTTTTAACAAATACACCTTTAGTATCTCTAGTTTTATCAACAGTACTTGTGTAAGGGAGTGCGCCTCTAATATTAGTTAAGAAGTTTGCATTTACATGTTCGTACTCTCCGCCAATAAGTATATCTGTTTTATCAAACTTTAGTAGGTGTGATGCATATACTGTATTAGCAGTACTGTTGTATTGTCCTTCTAGCTGATTGTCTTTGGTATAGGTTCTTTCGTGTGTTGAATTGTTAAATGCTAGTCTTGTAACTTTATTATTAAAGTCTACTTGATTATTAGTCCATATCCATTTACCGGTATAGTCTGATGTATCAACTGTTGTATCTAAATTACTAAAATTTGTTTCTTTAATATGATTAAATCTTATATTACCACTTTCACCGTTGTATAATAAATTTAAATTATAATTTTGTGATTCAAAAGGATCTGTTTCACTGCCATTTGGCACGACACTAATACTATCTGTACTTTCATCTTTGTAAGTAAAAGTATACCATACATTCTCTACATCTCCTGATAGTTGTACTTGCTTTTCTTGCAGGTTGTGTGAACCCAAATATCCGCCAATGTACGACTTTGTTGATGTATCAGAAACTAAGTTAACAACTCCACCGGCAGCATTAGGACCATACAATGAACTCATAGGACCTTTGTATATTTCAACTGTGTCAATTCCTATAAAGTTGTGTTGTCCTAAATCATCTGTACCGGTTGGACTACTATGATCTTTTATGCTAATGCCATTTAAGGTAATAAGACTTTGATCGCTATCCGCTCCTCTAATATATAAAGAGCTCATTTGTCCTTTAGGACCACTTGATACTATATCAACACTTGCTGCATCTTGTACTTCTTCAGAGTTAACTATATCATACGAGTATGTACTGCCTGCTGCTATTGTTGGTGTTCGTTCTGCGTATATGTAAATTACTAGTTCTGCTTCAGCCGGAGTCGTAAAAAAAGCAGCGAAAGCAACCGCTGCTATAGAGATGTATTTTTTAAACATAGTGCTATTATAGCACTTTAGTATTAAATTGTCAACTAGTTTCTTACAAGTATTTTGGATATTGTGTTTGCTGGATTTGCTGTTGCTTTAATACGTAAAAAACTAAACACACCATTAAAGTTAATTGGTGTAGGTTCTGTTTCACTACCGCTAAGTGTTTTTGTAGCAACGTCTGCCCAGTTAGTAAAATCTGTAACTTGATTCTCTAGTGTTGCTTGTACTACTACATCACCGGCATAACCGTCTGTGTATACTGCCGCAGTGTGTAGTGCTTCATTGCCATTAATACCGGGTTGTGCATCTATAGATTCGCTATACCAAACGCTATTATCTTGTAAGAATGTATCTATAGAGTATGTAGCACTTGGTCCAGGGAATGCTGAGCCGTTTACTTTAATAACACCAGCATTGCCAAACCATTCGTTAGCATACGTAAGAACTTTAGTTTCATCATAGTCAACTAAGTGTATGTTATAAGAAAGATATTGATCTTTCACATTTAACAAATCGTTCTCCGTAACAGTAACCGAGAACAAACCTTTTTTAGTATATGCAGTACTATCACCTTCTTGCAAGTTTACACCATCGTGTTCAATAATAAGATTGCCACTTTCATCAAACGCTTGAAACTTGGGTGTATATCTATCTACATCTAATGGTTTTTGATCTGCGTTTAACAGTTTAAATTCTAGCACATTATCAATGCCTTTATATACGTTTAAATGTCTACTATACACTGGTCTATACTCCGTGACGAATCCTGCTTCATTTGCTAGGATGGTTGTTCTATTTGATACTAAATATCTTAAAGTTTGCATAAAGTATTTATCGGAAAACATGTTACTAAAAGATATCGAAACTAACTTCCCTTATATTAGCGTTGTCCATTATGGCGGCAACGAGTACGTCGGCATTGTCATCAATCAAGATCAGTATGTAACCAGTATGTATGTGTATACAGATTTAAGTACTGAAAAAGAAAAAAGACGGCTGCTTGAGCTTGGAGATATTTGGTGGTGGGAATCAAATCGAATGATTCCTATTAACATCTTTCTGCGTAAAGAGATGGAGCATTTTAGATATGCTATACAAACTATGAACAGCAAAGATGTTAAAGTAACTATAGGACCGTGTGTAAACTTAAACAACTTGACTATTAAAAGAGTAAAGCGTAAAAGCGTACAACTTGTTAAGAAACCTAAGTAAGGAAACAAAAATGGGAAAATATATAGGACAAGAATTTACTTGTGACTATGCAGATAAAGGTAAGTTTTATAAAGGTATATGTGAGAAAATAGTATTACATCCTCACCTAGGAACACCTGCTGCTAAATGTAAAGACCCTAAACTAGGAGTGTTTTTTGTAGCACTTGGTATGGATGCTTTATCCGAATATGTAGAGCCTGAAAAAGTTAAAAAAGAACAGTCACCTATTGAACATTATTATGTTCCTAGAGATTTCGTTGGTGGAAAGGCCTTAGACAAAAAAGGTAAAGTTGTTGAGGGCGAAGTAAGAGACGATAACGTATTCTAACGTCGAAGGGCTTGTTCTACTAACAAATTCATATGTACCACTACTGCCATAGCATATGACATTGCGTGAGCTTTCTTAAAGTAGTATTCATTGTTCTCCGGTTTCGTCCAAATCTCCTTCATCACCGTAGTCCATTCTTTCCCAATCAGATAACGTTTGGCAGGACGTATCATTGCTAGTACTGCTGCCAGCTGCTCCACTGACTTTGGCTGCATGGTTCGCAATATATCTCCATGTCCGTTGACGTGAAATACTAAGTTCGTGAAGTCGTCGTGCTCCAATAGTTGCCATTGTGGTTCTTGCTCCATTAGTTGCTTTAGATGCTCTTCGCTTTTAACATCTTTATAGATATTAACATTTAAAAAATCAAGTTTAAAATATCCGCGATCCTCTGCGGTTTTATAATCTATTGTTGATAAGTTATCTACAGGATTGTGAGGTATTTCTGTTACATATACACCTGTGTTATGTTTTTTGTCTGTATCTAATTTAGCCACACGGTGTTTTATGTGCGACAAAATAATATCTCTATCTGCAAAGTCTATATCAATATCAGGCATTGTTAACCTTTATGTAGTTAAAGTTAATAATTGTTCTATACTGTTGATCTGTACATGTAGTACCAGTATGCTTTAGTGTAGATGGAAAACTAACAAATCTATTAGCAATGCTTTCAACCTTTGTTCCATCTTCAAATACAGTATATCCGTTATTAGTATTTAAGTATAATATACCTGTAGTAGCATTGTCAATTGGAGGTTGTACATCAATATGGTATCCATGTTCAACTATTTTGTCTGCCCGAGGTGTTAGATTTGCTTTAATACGTAATAATACGTTTGCTCTTATAACATCTAGTATTGGATCCATAATTTTAATAGCTTCACTAATTGTAGACGGTGCTACATAAAAGTTATGTATTAGTTGCCAATTATAAATAGGATCGCAACGTAATTCAGAAGGTGCATTGTTTTTATTACCGTATGCAACATCAGGTGTAATATACCAAGGAAATATTGGAGAAGTTAGTTCTGTACTAACAAATTCAAATACTGCTTTAGGTAAAAAGTTATCTTGTATATTAATCATAGATTAGATTCCCTTGCAACATCTTTAACTAGTTGCACATCATTAGGACTACGTTTAAAACGTAATGCCCAATGTTCTGGATTAATAACATGATAAACCATTCCTAACTGTTCGTCATTAAACTTCCCTAACATCTCTTTACCGCTAACACAATTTAATAATAGCCACGGAGATATCTTTCCGTCCTTAATGTGCCATACTGCTCTGTTTAAACTGATATACTTAAAATAATGATTCCAAGCGGCAGGTTCGTTTTCTTCTGCCCAATCCATCATTGTTTTTACACTACGCTCTAATGCAGTAGTAACATCTTCTTTGAGAATAAATTCTAATGCATATTTTTCATACAGTTCATCACGTGCCCAATGATCTAATTTAACACCACTTGTTACAACATAGTCAATATATTTTTCAGGGTAAAGAGGACGAACATTATTAATGAAACTTCCAAAACGAACAAAAGCATTATAGTAAGGAGATCCGCAAAACTCATCATAAGTTTTATCTCGCTTTGCTCCCGCAGATAGTTTATAAAATCTTTGAAACGCATAAAAGCCATAACGTACCCTTTTCTCATCTTTTTGTAATGCTCGTCTTTTCTTTTCACACATATGAGCTGCAAGAGTTTTCTCTTTCATGTAGCCGTTGCCACAATACTCACATTTATATGGCTTTTCAGAGTTTGGTATCGATTCCATATTCTTCAGCCAATTCTTTGAGTTCTTTTTTTGTAGATAATCTAGCAAGTAAGTCTACCTCGTCTTGTTTCATATTAGGATAAATTTGTTCAAGTAACTTTTGTGCATTATTGTTACCCTGCTTCTTTTTAAAACCTATCCATTGATGATATTCAATTTTACCTGTGTTTCCTGATTGACATAACAACTGCCACTGTAGTTTAGGATGTCTTGTTCCTAGCTCGTTCCAGTTTTTGTTGTAATACTCGTTTGTTTTAAATACAGCAAGTTCTTGCGCATCACGATTGCCTTTAACACTTGATACATATCTATTAAGCAACCAAAAGTTTACTTGTTTCTTTTCTTCTTCGTTTAATTCATCCCATACATTCTTTGCACCTATATCAATAGCTGCTAGTATGTCTTTTACAGGGAGCGTTTGTTTTGATGCCATCTGTCTACATCCTCAGGAGTGTTAATTTCTATACCTTTATAGTATACACTCTGTGTTCCTATTTGCCAACCGTTTTTGAGCCACCTAAGTTGTTCAAGTGCTTCAATATCTTCCTCAGTTGTTACTGGAAGATCTATGTATTTTAATAACGCTTCTCTAGAATAACCATATATGCCTAAATGGTGTACACCGTATTTGGTAAATCCTCTACCAAACCAAAGTGCAGTTCCTGCACCATTAATTTGTTTAACTACACTAGGATCTAAACGTCTGTCAGGAGACATATCAGTGTGTGCTGTTGTTACTTCATATTGATTTAAATTATAATATACGTGTTTTATAATGTCAGCAGTTACATCAGGCATGTCGCCTTGTACGTTAATAAATCTATCATATAACTTGCCCCATTCTGTTTCGGCAAATCCTGCACATCTTTCTGTTCCATTTTTATATGCTTTACTATCAATCCATACTTCATTAGGACTAAACAATTCTGCAATACGTTTATCATCTGTTAGTACACGAATGTCAACATCTAATGATAGTGCAGCTTTGCGGCATCTTTCAAACACCCATCTTATCATAGGAACGCCATCTAACTTAACTAAAGGCTTTCCTGGTAGTCTTGTACTATGATATCTAGCCGGAATAAGAATAACGGACGATGCCATCTACTACCTCTTCAAAGTTTTTTAGTTTAAGCATATTGGGGCCATCGCTTGGAGCGTTGTCAGGGTCGTTATGCACTTCCATAAAGAAGGAACTAATCCCCAAAGCAGCCCCAGCGCGAACCAACCCAGGGACGTAATCACGGTTACCACCGCTACTAGAACCCTGTCCGCCCGGCTTTTGTACTGCATGAGTTGCATCCAGCACAATAGGAACATTATAATGATCAAGCATATACTGTAGCCCAGTGAAATCCACGACCAAAGTGTTATATCCAAAACTAGTACCCCTTTCTGTTATCCATACTTCTTTAGCACCGTCAGTCTTACTTAGTATTCCTTCAACGTCCCAAGGTGCTAAGAATTGACCTTTTTTAATATTTACAATCTTTTCCGTTTCGACTGCTCTACGAATTAAATCTGTTTGTCTACAAAGGAACGCAGGAATCTGTAATACATCAATTAAATCCTCATAACCTTCAATAGCATTAATTTGATTGGTAGTATGAACATCGGTAAGTATTTTTAATCCGCGGATTTCTTTCTTCATCTGTTGAAAGTCTGATAATGTACTACCTAAACCTAATCCACGTTTACCGTTAATGCTTGTGCGATTAGCTTTGTCAAAACTTGCTTTAAAGTAATATTCGATATCGTATGTGTCGCACACACGTTTGCATTCTGTTGCAATTTCTAAACTTTGTTCTAGTGTCTCGTGTTGACACGGTCCTGCTATAATTCTCATATTATTGGTATCCAATGGTTATAATTGTTTATACTAATTTGATGTCTAAAACAGATATCAAATGCTATTGTAATTCTTGGCTCTTCTGTATTGTCCCAAGGAGTAACTCTGTGTTCCATACCTCCCGGACTCATAGTTAGCCAGCCGTTTTTATTTTCAACTGCTTTGACAAGTTTATGTGTTTCATTATCTCTGTATAACGTCTTGCTAGGTTCTCCATTAACACAAAAATACCCATGCCATCTTCCGTCAAATGCATTACCCATTCCAACACCGTGTGTATGCCAGTCTAAAAACCCGCCCGAGTTATATACGTTTACCCATCCAGAAATTGCATATTTTTTATAAGTGTCTGGATTCTTTTCTTTAAAAGAAGTTACAATCTTTTCGTATAACATAGTCATTTCTTGGTAATGACACAAAAATATATTGTATGCTTCGTATAGTTTGGTGCTATTACTTCCGTCGGCAAATTTCATCCAATTAGGTTTTTGCTCACCTAAATAGTCTCCCCAAACTTTCTCTACAGTGTTTGAAATGTCAATAGCATATGGTTTAATTCTGTCGCAAAAAATTTGATCAGCTATTTGTTCATGATAAATTGTTTGATCCATAATTACTATCCTTTACTGTATAATAAGTTGTGACTAACTGATTTAAAAGTTTCTTTAATGTAGGGTAATTAAGTGACATCTCGCAAAGTTCTTGCCACTCTGCATAACTTAATAAATCTCCTTGTGCCCTTGCAACACCTGCAGGATCACCGCCTACTATCCATCTATCTATTTCGGGCTTGTTTGAATATCGAGCATATACAACACCGTCTGCTCTTTCATATATTAATGGTTCGTTTGGTATTAAGTTACCTCTTGATGATTGCGACATCAAACTTTCCTTTATTTGTTAATTCGTTATACACTATTTCTCCGTCAATAAACTTTGAAAACTTTTCCATCCACCATTCAGGAGATTCTAAAATTAAGTGTGCGTTCCTACCATCATTAAGTTTTTTACGTGCAGGTATAGTGTCTATACGCAACCAAATATACTTACTAGACAATTCGTTTATGTGTGATAAAACACTATCTAAAAAGTTTGGTTCAATATGTTCAAGCACATCATTTGAAAATACGCACTCGTATGTATTAAAAACTTTTTTATTAAACATAGGCACAGCAGGGTCATATCCTTCGCATATTGTTTTAGGATATGCATCTTTTAAATCTGCTAGGATATGTCCTTTGCCGCAGCCATAGTCTAGCAAAGAGCTAGGGTTCCACTCTTTCATAAAGTTATGGAATTTACCCAGCTTCTTCGCCTTACCGCCAAAACCTTGCCGACGACTAGCATCGGCATGAAGGCCTTGCAGTTGAGTTATATACTCTTTAGTATACATTAACCTTGCTCAGAGTCTGCCATTTTACCTTTAAGGTAACGTAACAGAACACCGTATGCAGGAAGGAATACAATTAAGCCTACAACAATCTTAAGGACTGTTTGTGAGCCTGCGATTTCCATCCAGTTTGCAGCCATATACTCGTCTGCTGAATTGCGGAATGCAACAGCAAAAAATGTATATGTATCAATAATGTTTGCTGCAATAGTTGATACTGCTGGTGCTAACCACCATGCTTTTGCACGTTCGCGAATTGCCTGAAATACATAAACATCAAGTAGTGTACCTACAGCATATGCAGTTGCTGACGCAAATCCAATACGTAGTGCTACGCTTTCTGGTGCTCCTTCTGCTAGTACAACAGCAATACTGCCAATGATAGCAAGTGGATACGCCGCTGCAATAGTTGCTCTTGCAATTCCTTTTCCTAACAATCTAACTGTTAAGTCTGTTGCTAGAACTACTAGTGGGAATGTAAACGCCGCCCACGTTAATTTAACGCCTAAAATTTCTACTGGAATGGAAACTAGTGCGTTTGAAATAGTAATCACTACAACATGCAATAGCGCAAGTTTTAGCATCATACCTTTATCAATGTCTTTAAACATTTATTTTTTTCCTTTCACTGCGGTGCCGACTGTTCGACGAACAATGTCGTCGTGGTTAAATTCAGCCCAGTAGAGTTCAAAGGCGACACCATCCTCAACTCCTTCAAACTGGTGAATCTTCCCTGGCTTCACTTGCGTGAATTCGCCTGGACCAAGAATAGTTTCATCAACTAATCCTTCTTGGTCTGCATCTTGCCAAACACGAACAATCATCTTGCCCGATTCAACAAAGAATCCGTTCCATTTATATTTGTGTTCATGCTCTGAACATTTGTATCCTGCTTTATATTCAATACGGTGAAATTCTAATACACCGTTGGCGTGGATCAATTCTGTTTGACCCCATATTTTACCTGCTTTCATAGTCATATGCTTTCTCGCTATCTTTCTCTCTTTGTAATTGGTACATTGTATCAACACACGTCATACATTGAGTACCTGCTTTTGTTATAGACATTATGCCTTGTACATCTGTATATTTTAACATTTCCTTTATTGTATTAGATGTTATATTTTTGCAAATGCAAACTATCATAGTAAATTTGTATAATCAATTGTCTCGCTTTGTCTGCTAATGTCTTTAATAAAGTATGCACACAAAGGTTTATCACCACTTGTAATTGGCACACCTAATAGTTGTCCATTTTTAACTTTAGGAAAATACCATTTAACATCACTATAAAAATTTGTAATATTAATTGTACCAAAGTCAAACTTGTAACTACTTAGAGGATTAAAAAGAAATGCTTCAAAGCCTCTATCATTTATACTAGTTAAAGGAAGAACTTCTAAGTCTCCGCCTGACCAGCTATCTCCAACAGCAATGTGCCAATCTACAGGCATCATTATTTCGTGTCCGTTTATTTCTAGCACCATCGCAGGAGCACTAAAAGATTCTAAAAATATCATAGGTACAAAAAAGAAATCAGGATTCTTAGGGTCACTATTATCTAAGACTGCAAAACGAACTTCTTCTTCTAGTTCATCTGGTATTTGTTTTAACGGAAATGTTTTGTTATCTAATGTTAGTATTTGCATATTAATTCCAATCAACTTTTTCTATAGTGAACGGATATTGTGCTTCCTTATAGAATTTTTTTCGTTGTGTTAAATGTCGTTTGGCAAACTTGCACGTTGAAGTGATATCCCAAATTTGCACAAAATCTTTGTCTTTTGCCTTTCTTACGCCTCTACCTATACTTTGGATAACTCTTACAAATGACTTGCCAGGCTCAATAAGGACGAGATTAAAAATCCTAGGAATATTGATACCAACAGCAGCCACCCCATATGTTGCGATAACAACATGGTTAGTCCCTTCATTAATTTCGTCATATGCTTCTTTCCTATCTTTTAATTTAACATCGCCTTTCACAAATACTGATCCGGGTATAAGTTCTTGTAACATCTCGCCTGCTGAGATTCTATCTACAAGTATTAGAGTATTGCCTGATTCTTTTACGTTGTTTAATAATTTGCCTATATACTCAATCCTGCCTTCGTTAGTGACAAGATATTTTAATTCGCTTTGATAATCTGTAAATGCTTGTGTATCCATTAGTTGCACAACATTAACGTGACAGTTAGATAGTACACCTTTGTCCTGTAGTTCTTTTGCTGTGATGCCACCTATGACGGGGCCTAATGAAGCGTGGATGGATTCAAACTCAAACTTTTCTTTTGGAACAGTTCCAGTAAGACCCCATCTAATAGGAGCATTCTTTAAGTTCCTTGTTAGTAGATTCTTAAGTACTTCTGCTTTTGCTTGGTGTACTTCGTCTACAATAACAGCACTAACACCATCTAAAAATTCTGCTAGTGATAATACTGCTGTGCCATCCTTATGCTTTTTGTCTAATATGTTTAGTGATTGCCACGTGCAGATAGTATGAGTTTTACCTAACTCTTTTCTGTCACCAAAATACACACCTACATCTAAACCACAGTTAATATAATCTTCTTCTGTTTGTGTAACCAAAGACTTATTAGGAACAATAACTAGACTACGTCCGTAAGGTTCACATAGATGCGAAAGTGTAGCGGTGGTAATTGTTTTACCTGCACCAGTAGCAATTTCTTGTAAGCATTGTGGGTTTTCTAAATACTTGTTGATTGCATCAACTTGGTAATCACGCAAAATGATTTCTTCGCCTTCTGCTGGATGTCCTTTAGGCCAACGTACATTTTGATCTGCCCAGTAACGTTCTGTAATAGTAGGAAAGTTAAACTGTACTGGATGTCTGTTGTCTTCAATGTCTACAATAGAGACATTATTTTTTTCCAGTACACTAACAATAACATCAAGATGATTAACGTAGCCTGAGCCGCCAATACCAAAGAAAGCAACTTTACCGTCCCATCTTCCTAATTTATACTGGGGCATGTATCGAGCATAAGGCACTTCAAACTTAAGAGCATTTGCGAGTTTTCGTCGTACATCTACATCAAGTCCTTCCAACTTTATGTTTACTTCATCTTCAATTATTAGTTTACAACTAGGCATTAAAGTTTCTCAATATTTTTCGCCTTCCAAGGACTAACTTCGTCATCGTAATGAATTATTAAATCTACTTCATCTAGATAATCGTCTACCTTAGTACCTCCATAGTTTCTGCCACTAAACGTTGTTATAGCAGCACTAGGAAACCATTCACTTTGAAGTAACGGTTTTGGAATTTTATTACTACTAATATACACTATCTTAGTGTCTTTGTCAACCTTATTGTTTAAATTATTTCGTTTAATATATTGATTAAAACTTGTTCCTTCTTCATTATTATCTAATCTAAATAAAACTGAACAACTTTCATCTAGTATAATACCGCTAAATGCTTTATGTATTTGAACTATTTCGTTATAACAATTCTTTTCATTTAATACTACAAGTAAAGGAAATCTATAAAGTTCTAACACAATTTCTGCTAATGTGTTTACATTATGTTCTTTAGAACTTAATAGTACTTGTTTCTTTTTTCTAATTGCAACTTTCTTAGCAATTGGTGAAAGAGAATTTAAGCTAATTTCTAAATCTTCTTCATCAAAGTGATACAACCCAAACTTTTCTTTTTGATCGTAAAAATGACATAAGTTATCAATGTCAGGCTCACCTATACTACTAACTGCATAGTCTAAACTTTTTTCGTGTAGGTTTCTTAATTTTAATCCGTATATACCCGGCAAATAATTTTTCTTATTGTTTTCCATATCTACCAATTTTTCATAATAATTTTTTAGCTCTTCATCAACCTCAAAGTTATTTTCTTCGTTGAAGTTAGAAACTATTTCATAAACTGTTTTTTCATTTAAAGGAAAATAATGAACTTTGTTTTCTTTATCATATGTTCCTTCGCCAATGCTTCTTTTAAGACGGTCAATATTGGCAATAAGTTTTTTTTGAAAAATAAATCTTACAGCAATCCATTGCCCGTCATCTGTAGGTGTTAAAGGCCTAACAGCAGCATCTGATTCAATAATTTTAACCCATCTACTTCTATCAATCTTTCTTAATTCTATTCTTAGTTCACAGAGGGCTAGATCAATATCGTATCCGTTATCTTCAAATTGTTGCCTATAGTGGAGAACTTTTTCTTGAGCTAGTTGGTGTTGCCTATCAGTGTAGCCAATGCCTTTGAATGTTTGTCGAGCAAGACTTGTTACTAGATTGTAATCACTACGCTCTAGTTTAAATTCGCCGTTACGCTCTTGCATACCGGCAAGAATTTCAATGCAATCTTCTACTGTTTTCATTGTATTAGTATAACTTAAAACAGCTTAGAAGTCAAGCATTTAAGTGGCAAACCTGCAGAAATTTCTTCTACTGTAAATTCTGTCCAAGCGTAATCGTTTAGCCACTGTGTTCTATCGGGCATGTTAGGATTTTCTATTTTTGCTAAATCTGTATTAGCAACATCATATGCTAAACTACTAGGACCTACAAATGCAGGCACACCATTAATAATTGAATGTATACCTGGATTACTGCTCCAACTTATTGTTGCATATATGTTATCAAACTGTATGTCAAAGTCGTCATAACTTCCAGGAGTTTTACGTGGCTCTTGTCGTATAACATTTTTAAATTCGTGTTCTATATTAGGTAAAGGACATCTCGGATGTGGACGAAACAGTATAGGACGTTTACTATACTGTTGTATAGTTTCTATAGTTTGCATTACCCATTTACTCATACTAGGCATATTTTTCCACTGCAAACTTTTATCATGTTGTCCACAGATAAGAATATATTCGCCTATTTCTTTCCAGGGTTTTAGTTCGAGTCCGAGTCGTCGAGCCCTATTGCTATCATTACCGCCATCGCCAAAAAAAGCATCTCTATTGATTCCATTTAAACCTACTTTCCATGTTGTTCCTCTTTTGATGCCACCGACCTCAAGTACGATGGTCGGTTTGGATTGTGAAATGTTTCTTTCCCAGATGTTTTTATTCGGAGCCATTCTGCCATTGAAAAGCACACTCCAAATAACATCAATGTCGCCGCCAGGAGTATTCCAAAGAACAGTATGCCCAGCAGCCATAACACTGTGAGCAAAGGCATCAAAAACCGGTTTACTATTGAGTGCGCCATATTGTTTCCAAATACTAAATTTCATAGTTAAATACTCTTACAAGCATACTTATACAAGGATACATAATGAATAACATAACTGTGGTTACAACATTTCATAAGCCAGGATTACGGCTTTATGGGCAAAGATTTTTAGATAGTTTTGCAGAACGTGTAGATCCAAAAGTTAAGTTATTAGTATATGCAGAAGATTGTTCTCCTATAGTAGATCCTATGTGTGAAAACATTACAGTATTAAATGCAAAAGAAGCATTACCAAAATTAAATGCGTTTAAAGAACGTTGGAAAGATGTTCCTAAAGCAAATGGCATTCCGCCAGATGATATTAAAGCACGTAGACCAAGAGATTGGAATAAAGCATTTAAATGGGACGCTGTGCGTTTTGCTAACAAAGTTTATGCTGTATTTGACGCTTGGGAAAAAAGCAGTGGTTGGATTGTATGGATGGATGCAGATACGTTTATTCATAGTCCTTGGAAACATAAAGACTTTAAAAATTTATTGCCTGAGAACTCGTGGCTTACATATGTAGGTAGAGGTAAAGGAAGTCAAACTTGGCCTGAGTGCGGATTTTACGGAATGAATAAAAATCATCCTGTATGTCATGAGTTTATGAAAGAATTTGAACGCTATTACGAAGATGCTGACAACGGAATATTTAAACTAGAAGAATGGCACGATAGTTTTGTATTTGGACACATACTAAACAAATATAAAAGAGAATTTCCTTTAGCACATGATTATAGTGCTGAAATGTATTTACGAGAGGCACGTACTGGAGGCGGTGGACATCCTTTAATTAATACTGTACTAGGTAAGTGGATGGACCATATGAAAGGTGATCGTAAAACTGCTGGTAAGTCTAAACGCTCAGATATAATGGTTACTCGAAAAGAGGAGTACTGGCGATAGTTTTTGCCTTTTTAACACGTTCTTTCATTCCTGCTTTATGGTGTTCTAAATAAGGCTCTAGTATACTTTTTTTAATCGGAGTCTTAATTTTATCTCTTACAGATAAATTCATCATTCTAAAACCAGAACAAGTTCTTACAGTTTTTCCATATATTTCGCCATCATAAAATCTACGTAACCCGTCTGTTTTATCATTATAATAAATGTCTTTATATGTATTTTTAAATACTTCAAATCCTTTATGACGTTTGTTTAGTACAAAGAATCCTGTTTCACAACTATAATAATCAATACCCTCTATGTGATGCCAAACCATAAAGTGTGTGCTTAGTATTTTGTCGTTAGTTATGTCATCTAATATGTTTGGAGGTATAGGACTTTTAAAAATTACATCAGCATCTATCCATATTAATCTATCACAGTCTATGTTATCCATAGCATGTATAATACTGAATCCTTTTTTAGAAAATGTTTTTACCCTATTGTTTTTATGACGTTCTTGAAATGCTTCATACTCATTACCTAAATCCCAACCCATAGGTTTAAAAAACTTATCACCTAAATCGAAGTTGTCTTCATTATAAACGTACAACTTCATTAAGTGTCCCCATTTATCTTTGAAAGTTTCTAACATAACTTTCCCACATCTATCATAGTATTCTTTATTCATACTAGTTATTGCAGCATACTTTTTCATATGTAATCCTTAATGATATTCCACGCAACACCAGTATGTAAGTCACTAAAACTAAAATGACTCATTGCAAGTTTTTCAATCCATTGTTGTCTTTCAGGACGTTTAGGGTTTTCAATATCTTTTAAATCAGTATTACATACATCATATGCTTGACTTATTTGTGGAGTAGGATCAGTAACAAATACAGGTATACCTTCTATTGCTGCTGCTACTCCTGGACTTGAATTGTATGTTATTACAGACCAACATTTATGAAAGTCTTCGAGTATAGATGATTTATTACTAATTGTTACATTAGGATGAGTTAACTTTAAATATTGTTGTGCTCGTTTATCTCCAGGATGTGCCCTAACAACTATAGGTCTATCTGTATGTTGTTTAATACGCTGTATAGTTAAGTTGCACCATTCCATTACATCTAAACCGGCCATACTCCAACCACCATTACGTTGTAAACATATAAGAATGTGCTTACCTTTGTTAGTCCAAGGTTGTAAATCAAAACCGATAGTAGTTTTAAGTTTTTGCCATCTACTTGGATCAACATTGTCTGTAAAATAATTTCCTGTTGTAGGAAAAACGTCATCTAAACTAAAACGCAAATATGTTTTTGTATTGCCTGGATCTCTATATAAGAATAAGTTACTATCAATAGCAAGTGTATGTTTACCAATACGCTTTTGCTGTTGTATAATTTCTCGTCTAAACATTAAATGCGGTGTGCGGCCACTGTTTGCATGTACCCAACCTTGTATTACTGCTAAGTCACTCGGTTCCCATCTTGGCTCGCGTATTTCTTTACTGATGCCATTAGGAATACCTAGGTGAAAATTTCTTAACACCATTTCTTTTTCTTTATTAGTATTCTTAGCAGGAATACCTGCATAATATATTCTTACACTATTCATTTAGATAAAATCTGATCTACTAATTTTTCTTTATTTGCTTTATTAATCCAATGTTTAAAATAAGGATCAAATCTTGTATGTTTTAATGCGTCAACGTTATTACATACACTGTTACACAAATTATACATTCCAATTTTTTCACCACGTGCAAAGTTTCCTAGTACGATTGCATCATACGGTCTATGCAAACTTTTTATAGCAGTTATATTATTCCAATATGCAGCATATTTGTTAGCCCATACAGTTAACTTAATATAGTCATTATTAAAGATTACTAATCCGGTCTCGTAACAATCTGCCGAATGATTGTTACTTTTCATCATTGCTACTGCTTCTTCAAATTTAAAATTAAAAAGACTTTCGTCAACAGGTTTTAATTGTTGAACATCTGCATCCAACCAAATAATACGTTCGTCTGTTTTTGCATCTCTATTTTTAATTGCATGTATTTGAGCGCAACTCTTTCCCCAAAATTTTCTTACTTTAGTGTTAACATCAAACTCTTCACCAAGTTGTAAAGGCGGAACATGAAGTAATAATTTTTTATAGTTTATATCGTTAAACCATTCTACTTCGCCTTCTTCTTGATCTATATAGATAACTAATTCGCCAGGCAAGTCCCAACTATCAATACAATGTTTTCCAACACCGTACCAATATTCTCTTGACACACTTGTTACAAATTTTAATTTCATACTGTTCCTAACAAAATTCTATATGCTGTACCATTTTTTAATTCGTCATTATGAAATTGCCCATATGCTAAATGACAAGCCCATTTATATATTTTATCTTCGTCTTGTAGCGTAGGGTTTTCAATTAGACTAAGATCCTTATCACATACAGGATCAGCTGCTGTAGGCGCTGCTGTAAACGCTGGGACGCCATATAACACACTTTCTACTGCTGCAATACTTTGATAAGTCACTAGTGCATGACAGTCTTTTAGATCGTCAAAAATTGTTTTAGTTATACGCTGCTGTCTTGGCGCTTTGTCTCTTACAACAATAGGCCTATCAGTATGTTTTTTAATTAATGATATTGTTTGTTCTACCCATAGATTTCTGTCTATGTTATAAAACTTGCAGGGTTTCTCGCTAGGAGTAACAAGTAAGATATGTCGTCCTTGTTTTCTTTTTTCGATAGGATAGTTTAAGCGTTTCCATCTATCATCAGATCTGTTTATTATTTCGTTATGCTGTACATCATCTTTAACAATACGGTGCCATAACTTCCAACCATAAGGATTGCTTTTTGATTTATAGTTACCAATGTATCCGCTGTCCATATAAAAGAAAGTTCTTTTGTTATCCCAACAATCATGTATTAACTTTCTTTTACCCATACTTCTAATAACTAATGGTCCTTTACTAGGATATGGTTCGTCGTAGTCGTATATAGGAAGGTTTGCACCTTGTGCAAACATATTAACATATTCGTCTACTTTATTTTTACTTAAACATATCATTTCATCATTTCGAAAAGATTTTCTTTCCACAAGTCTGCAAACTCACAATTTCTATAATTTTCAAACCACGGTCCGCCTTCGGTATAATGTATAAGATTTGGTTTTTCGATATCATTGTATACACCAACAAGATAATTCCAAGTATGACTTAACTTTCCAACTTCTTCATCTTTTAGCCAGCTAAAGCGATGTAAGTATGCTCCATTAATTTCAGAATGGTTAACTAAGTCCTGTGTAACAACTTTATTACTAGGATGACCACAATTCCAAAGAACAACACTTGACCAATTTTTACGTGGATAGACTGTCTGTTTCTGCCCATCCATTTTATAACCTTCTTTAACTTTGTAATCATGTTGTACACACATAACAGCATACTTGTCGTCCGCTTGATCAAATAATTCTTTAATGTCTGTTGTAAGGATCATATCACAATCCATAAACACTGCCCAACCTTCAAAGTTAGTAAGTTCGGGGATAAGGAATCGTGTAAATGTAAATTCAGTTGAACCTAATTTATCTATAGGTCTTTTATACCAACCTGAATCTCTTAGTTCTTGTTGCCTTAGTGGAATAACATCTGCTTCTGGTTGATGCTTTAAAATGCTATGCTTACACACTTGATAAGCAATATCTTCTCTAGTGTCATATCCTACAAATACTTTCATTAGTCTCTTCTTTCTATATCATCTTCAGTAAGTTCGTTTCCCATCCAAACTTCGATAACTCTTGCTGTTTCTGTTCCTACATTAGTTGCTTTGTGCCATGTTTTCTTAGGAATGTCTATACTTTCACCTGCTAAGTATGTTCTAGTAGTTTTATATTCGTTAGCAAACTCTAATTCCATTCTTATAGCACCTTCAACAACATGCCAGTGTTCTGACCGTTTAAAATGCCTCTGATCACTTAATGCTCGATTAGGATAAAATGCAAGTTGTTTAACTTGCCAGCCATCGCCTTTATCAAGTATAGTATATGTACCCCATGCACGTTCTACAGTGGGTTGGCTCCACTCTTTAAGTATCCAGCTGCTACTGTTTTTCTTATCTTCGCCGCCTACGCCAAATGCAAATGTTACATCGGGATGATTATTATACATTTTATATTCTAATGTATTCTTGTTAGTTCTGTCGCCGCCGTTGGCAAATACTACTTTCCATTGGCTACCTTTAGTTGCTAATACTTGATAAATTGCAGCACAGGCGCTGTCGTCATCGTCATTAAATCCAATAACTTCATCTACACATTCTAATGCTTCAATAATAGCAGCCCGTTCTTCAAAAGGCATAAACGGACGGCCTTTTTTGCGTGTAAGCCACGAATCACTATTAACACCTACTACAAGGTGATCACCGAGTTCTTTTGCTGCTTTAAAATAGGCAATATGCCCAGAATGAAGTGGATCAAACCCACCAGTAACTAATACGACCTTCATATAGATATTTACTCTTCCTTTCTACTGTTGCGCAATAAGTGTGATTCAACTTGAGCCTTAGTCATATTAAACTTAGACTTAAATCTTTGGTTATATTCTCTTTTATTGTTTTTATAATATTCTTTTGCTTCAACTCCTGCTCTTCCATATCTATGTGTTGAGTTACGCCACCAGTCTGTTGTTATGTATGGAGTAGTCCATTCGTTCCAACCAGAAGTTAAATTATACATTCGCATATCTTCTGTTGCACCTTGTCCGTTAACATAGTGTTCATCAAACCAGCCATGTTTTAGTTGTTTAATTTCTTTTAGGTATTCTACATTCCAAATAGTTAACAACGGCTGTGCATGAAAGGGATTTATTACCCAATCTTTTACTTGAATTTGATCTGATATACTTTCTTTCATATCACTGTCAATATTGTTTATGTTTCCATATATTGCAGACCATTTGCTATTACTTCTAGATTTTATTGTTTTATGAATTCCTTTTAGATAGTTTAAATCTAATAAAATTGCACTAGTTGTAATAGTTACAATAAACTTAACATCTTCTTCAATTGCCTTATTGAATATATGCCTATATGCTCCGCTTACTTTTTTGTTTACAGGAATACGAATTGAAGTGTTACTGTAAATTAGGTTGCTATCGGATCCATTATCAAGCACATGTATTTTATTCGTAGGAATAGATTTTTCTAAAGCAGTGTATATTTTATGCACTGCTTCAGGCATGTTATAGTTTATGATGTAAATGTTAAAAGAGTCCAACATTGTTTAGTACGTCAAAAGGATCTGATCCAAATGTTGCTTCAAACTTAACAAGCATTTCTTTTTTAAGTGCTTTCTTTGCTTCTTCAAACACAAGTGGCCATTTTTCTGCAGGAATACAAACAACACCGTCCGGGTCACCAAAAATTATATCATTGTTTCTTACGGTAACTCCATTAACTACTACAGGCATATTCATTTCTTCTAGTGTGCCTTCATAACGGATATCGTCTGGCATTCTAGTATGTGCAAATAATGGTAATCCAATTTGTGTTACTCTGTCTACATCTCTAGTAGGACCGTCGACTACTACACCCACTGCACCACTGCGATATGCAAAGTGAGCATTTAGATCTCCAAAGTATGCCTTATCTTTTACATCAGTCGATACAATAATAACATCGCCTGGTGCAACAAATTGATAACTTCCTAGTGCGTCAAATATTCCTTCCCAATGAGGCAATGAAGGATCTTTTTCTTCTTCTGGTAATTCTTTTAGTTTTAAAGTTTTTGCGTATCCTAAAAATGTACCATTGTTCATAGATTTGATCTCTGAACTTAAGAAATGTTTTATTCCGTTTTCTTTACAAATATCACTTAGCAAACAACTACTAATAGTTTTACTTAACATTTTTAGTTGCTGTACTTTCTTTGCACGTTGTCCTGCACAAATATCTTTTGCAAACTCTAAATCTTCTTGATTGTTAATATCTACTAATTGTAATGGAGTAACTGGATACAAAATTGCATTATTTGTATAACGTTTTTCTACGGGCTTTTTATCAGTTTTTACCGCATAAAAACTCATAGCTTCAATTGTATGCACAGGCAAATCTATACTGTTTGGAATTCTATCACCATATTCTGGATATCCGTCTTTCCACAAATATAATTTTTGCTCAGAAACTGCAACAAGACTTGTTGCTTCACTTTCTTTTAATTTTCTTAAAGCAGGATCAATTACATTTTTATCTATAAAAGGTGCTGTACATAACACTTGTACAACAATATCTGCTTCTGTAACTTTTGATTCGTTTGCAAACATTCCATGTCCGTCTGTTGCATTAGTTGCTAATTCAGGATCTCTGTAATGATGCTGTATAGGCAAATCGCTCGCAAGATTGTGTATTTCTTCGCTTTCGCTATCTAGCCAAACTTCGTCAATTTCTTCACACTCTAATAGTTGACGTAGTTTACGTTTGAACAAATACTCGCCGTCGAGTATTTGTAAATTTTTATTTTGTATTCTTTCGCTGCTACCTTTAGCAGGAACAAATGCAACAGTTTTCATACTGCCTCCTCTACTGTTGTGTCACGTCGGCCACGATGATAATTCTTTTTGTTGGCTTTAGTGACCCAATGTCTCAAGTATTCTTTTAGCTCTGTATGCATAAACGGCACTATGCTATCTACTGCTGTTGCTAAATGTTTTACTTTAGAACCTTGATCTTGTGCTAGATGCACTGCTTGCCACCAAACTCCTGTTTCTAACCTTCTACTTGCTTTTAAGATTTCTAAAGAGTTATGGCAGTTTACGTAATGTTTAATTACTGTTTGAACATTACGATCCTTCATGTTTAGCATAAAGAAGCCAGTTTCGGCTTCCTTGCCTTTAACTTTTCCTCCCGCAGGAATATCAACAGACAGCGTATCTTCAGGCAATAGATTTTCAAAAAAATCTAAAGGTATTTTTTTATTTGTAATTACATCACTATCTAACCATATAAACACATCAGCATCACACTCTTGCATAGCATTAGCAATTACATGTCCTTTAAGCCAAAAAGGCTTATACTTTGTAAACATATCTTTAGTGTTTGGATCGTTTGGTACGTAAGGATATATTAAATCTAAAAATTTATTTAAACCTGGTCTAACTTTTTCAAAGTCTTTTATAATTAATCTGTCATCTTTAATATCTGGTTCAAAGCCTTCGGCCCATAATTCCATAGTAATATTTTCAGGCCAGTATTCTAAAAAACTAGCAATACAATCTCTACCAATTTGGTTATAATAGGGTTCGTGCTGAGTTGTTATTACTCGATATGTTCTCATGGGGATCCTTATTCAATTAACTACGTATATTTAGTTTATAAATAACTACGTACTTAACATTACGGAGTGTGCAATGAAGAAACGTGCTTTAATTACAGGTATTACCGGACAAGATGGTGCATACCTAGCAAAGTTGCTATTAGACAAAGATTATGAAGTTTATGGGTTTGCAAGTAGACGTGTAAACCAAGATTATTCAAATACAGACTACTTAGGCATTACTAGTAGAATTAAATTTGTACACGGCGATATAACAGACATAAGCAGTGTCAATCATGCAATTAAAGTTTCTAGACCGCACGAAGTTTATAATTTAGCAGCAATGAGTTTTGTAGGACTTAGTTGGCAAGAGCCTATTCATACAGCAAATGTTGATGGGTTAGGTCCACTTTATATGTTAGAAGCTATTAGACATCACTCTCCAGATACAAAATTATATCAGGCTAGTACTAGTGAAATGTTTGGAAACAGTTATGAAGAGAATTACACACAAAACGAACTTACTGCATTCCGTCCAAGATCACCTTACGGTTTTGCAAAAGTATTTGCACACAATGCTATTATAAACTATAGAGAAAGTTATAGTATGTTTGCATGTAGCGGCATATTGTTTAATCACGAATCTCCCATTCGAGGAAAAGAATTTGTAACTCGTAAAGTTACTGATGGCGTTGCTAGAATTAAAGCGGGCTTACAAGATACTATTGAATTAGGAAATTTAGATCCACGTCGTGATTGGGGATTTGCTGGTGATTATGTACAAGCAATGTGGATGATGATGCAAGAAGAAGAACCAGACGATTATGTAATTTCAACAGGCGAAACTTGGAGTATTGAAGATCTATGTCAAGCAGCATTTAGTGCTGCTGGAATTAATAATTGGAAAGAACATGTTGTTCAAAATCCTGCATTTATGCGTCCTGCAGAATTATATCATTTAAAAGGCGACAGCACAAAGGCTAAAGAAAAACTAGGCTGGGAGCCTAGTGTAAAATTTGATCAACTAATTGAAATGATGGTTGTTGCTGATATTAAAAGATATTCTTAAACTTTTTGATAAACTCTATCTTGCTGTTTAGTATATACTAAGTTATAGCCTATACTAGACATAAAGTTATGATATGTAGGATCATCATAATAATGACCGTTATTATCTTCAATACAAATATGGTTGATATTATATTCGTTTAAATCTATTGTTTTTAATATTTCTAACTCAGATCCTTCTGTGTCTATTTGAAGGTAATCTATGTGTTTAGGGATAGGTAAAGAACTAAATTTATAACTAACAACTTTAATAATACGCTTTGCCTCTTCAGGTGATTTATGGGTTTGTTTGATTCCTGTTTGTCCAGGAATACCAACATCAATCATTTCTACCATTCCGTCAGAAGACCAAACAGCACCTTCAATTAATTTTGCTCGCCTATTATTCTTTTTAATTTTTTGAATATTTTCAGGCATAGGTTCGACTAATAATCCGTCCCAACCTGAGTTTTCTAATACTAATGTAGTGTTTTGTGTTTTACCATTAAACACACCTATCTCTATAAAGAAACCATATTTTAAATGTTTACCTATGTTATTATAGTACCATTCAGTTGCCATCATAGCGATGCATCTTCCATACCTGCAACACGTAGTTTAACTACGTTAGTAATTTGCCACTGTTTTTGATCAAGTGCTTTAAGAACTCCAAGCCACTTATTTCGCATAAGAGCAAATTCATTGATAATCTTTTCATAGTCAACAACGTCTGCCTCGCCGTCAACGTATTTTTCAACGTCACGGCTAGACAGAGCTCGTTGATAGTTTTCAAGATATTTTTTGAAATATGAGCTACGAAGTCTACGTAGCTCTATGTTTAGATAGTTTAGGATTGCTTCAATCTCTTGTAATTGATTAAATCGGTGTTCAACAATGCCAGGCATTGCTGCCGCTGCCTTTTCAACATTGCCTGCAAGTTTAACTTCCTTTTTTGCTTCTATAAGTTCAAACTCATAGTGTGCTACTGCATCAGGAATTTTACTTACATCACGAGAAACCTCGCTATACCAACCCATATGTTAATCCCAATCTAATTCTTCTTCTAACACATCATCTCCGTCAAGATCTAAGTAGTAGTTGATTGCATTATCTAATGCTGAATCATGACCTAAGGCAGCAATAAATCGGTCATCTTCTGTACCAAAATCTGCCATTAAATCTACAAAACGTTCAGCTGCTATCTCAACATGTTTTTTGTCAAGATACTCTTTGAACATTGTCCAGATATCAACGATCTGTGTTTCATCCATAAAATTACTCCTCGATTGGTTGCAATTCGTCAGCTTCATCTAAGTTGACTTCTTCATCAGAGGTATTTACCACAGAAGCTTCTTTAATGAGATAATCTGACATAACCTTATCGAGCAGTTCGCCTGTCCAGTTTTTACGGTATTCAAGTAGTTCTTCATTTTCACTTGTAACATACTTTAACCGGTTACCAGACTTTTCAATAACACCTTTTGCTTCAAACAATTCTACAAGTCCACTATATGGATTCATACCTGTTTCGTATGGAATCTTAACTTGTACACCTTCAAATGGTTTTGCATAACGTGTCTTCATAACCTTACAGCCTGCACGAATACCTCGTACTTCACTGATCTTGTTACCATCTTCATCTTCTTTTAGTTTCAATTTCTTCATTGCAACTACAATAGATGACGCATAGATAAATCCTTGTCCACCTGAAATCTTATCATCTGGATCAAACATATCTTGTGATGCGTATGTATGGTTAGTACATACTAAGCCAACATTGTGTGAGCCAATCATGTTTACAGTGTTACGAACAAGTGAAGTCAATGCCTTAGGCTTACGACCCATATCACCTTTCATATCACCCTTGTTAAACTGATCAACATCAGTAGGTGTTAGCAACATACCCAAACTATCGATAACAAAAAGAACCTTTGGACGGTCTTCTTCTGGCATTGCTTTATAGTCGTTCATAAACACACTAATAGTTTTAGCAACGTCATCAATCATTGACATATTAAGTTTAAGTAGTTTTTCTTCGCTTGTGTCTACGTCTAATGCATGTAGCCAAGCCTCATCAAGTGCATTTTCTGAGTCAATAAGAACTACAAAAATGCCTTGTTCTTGTGCGTATTTTACAATGTTACCTGCACAGATATAACTTTTACCTGCACCAGATTCACCTGCAAATACTGTTACCTTACCCATTGGAACACCTCTATGGAAGTCTCCTGAAATAAGATAGTTGAGTGCATAGTTACCTGTACTAACCCAATCAGTTGGATCGTTAAATCCTGCACTCATACCTGTAATGGATTTTGTTAATGCTGTCCTAAACTTTGTAGGATCAAACGCCTTAGTTGCCATAATGCCTCCTATCTAAAAAGCGTATGGGGACTGCTATACAGCCCCCATATAGTTTCTTATTGTCCTTGACGTGCTCTAATCATTGCTAGAATGTCTTGAGCATTGCCACCTTCTGCAGGAGCTGCTTCAGCCTCTGGTGCTGGAGTTGCTACTGGTGCTGCCTCTGCTACTGGAGCAGGTGCTGCCGCTGGTGCTGGTGTAGGTGCTGCCGCTGGTGCAGGAGTAGTAGCCGCTGGTGCTACTGGATCGCCTGTACGTGCCGCCATACCTGCTGGACGGAAGTAGTTACCCCAACGGTCCATGTCAAATGCTTCACCGTCTACTGACGCTTCAAACATTTCTTGCATTACTTTGAGTTCTACTTCACCTGGCTTTTTAGGTAGGAAGTCACTTAGATTAAACAAGCCGTGTGTGTTAACTGCCTGCATTTCAGCATCGTTAAGTGGACGATCTCTACGAGCCCAGTTTGATGTTGAGTAATCTGCATACCCGCCTTTAGATGTTTTGTTAAGACGGAAGTCTACACCTGCTGTGTAATCTGTTGGCAACTCTTCCATATCAGGATCCATTAGAGCCTGTTTAATAATTTGGAAGATTTGTGGACCAATAATAAAGCGTCTGATTGGATTCTCAGGTGCTTCATCGTCCGCTAGTGGATTATCCACAACAAAGCCTTGGAAGATATATGAACGCTTCTTCCAGTACTTACGACCCATATCTTCTAGTGATGGATCTTTGAACCAGCCACGTACTTCATTAAGAATGTTACATGTCTCGCCATACATTTCCATACATGGAATTTGTACTTGTACCGGACGTGAATCAGTTTGACCTTTGACGCCTGCAAATGGTAGTTTAATTACCAAACGCTCTTGCCAAAAGAAAGTGTTATCAGCGTTGCCATCAGGAAGGAAACGTAGCGTTGCGCTATCGCCTTCTTTAATATTCCAAAATGGGTAAATGCTGTTATCACCACCGCCTGAACTGCGGTTACCGGATGCGTTGTTTTCTTGCTCTTTGAGCTTTGCTCGGATTTCTGCTAATGATGCCATAGTTGTGCCTCCTATTGTTATGCCTATGTGCTTTGTGCCTATTTGTTTGCAGCACAGTTCTTATTATATGCTATACTACAAACAATGTCAAGTCTTTTCTTAAAAAAACTTGCAAAAAATCAATGGATTATCCATCCAATTTTATTTATCTAAGTCCTGCTAGTTCTCTCATTCTTTCGAATTCTGGGTTTACTTCAGGTTCTCTGTACTGCTCAGTTACTTCGTATACACGCATAATAAACTGTTTAGCAGGTTCAATAAATTTTTCACCGTAGTCTTTCTCTACCATAGTAAGTACTGCTGTTTCGCCTTTTGGAAACTCGCCTGTTTCTCTGTCGTAGTAACTTAGTATAAATTCGCCTAATGGTGTCTTTTGTTCTTCTTTATCAGCCTTTTCAATGCCGCTGTCTGGTGTCATTTTAACATCAATTGTATCATCGTCTGCTTCACCGTGTGCATATTTGTTATCACGTGAATCCCACATTTCGTCCGCATCTTCTTGTGCCATTTGTAGGAGTTCTTTCATGTCTTGCATTTCAAGATCCATGTCAGCATCAAAACCTAATTTGCTGTTACCGTCTTGTTGGCAATCAATTGAAATTGATTTAGGATCAACAACTGGTCTTCCCATGTCATCAACCTTAGCTGTATAACTTACTGTACATGGAGTAGTTTCGCCATCGTCGCCTACACCTTCATACTCAAACTCGCCTTCAAATTCTTCTGGGTCAAACCCTTCGTCCATATCTTCATCGCCTACACCGTGTCCTTTATTGAACCAAGATTCTAATTCTGCTTGTAGTTCTTCTGGGTCTTCAGTATCAAAGTATGTAAAGTCGTCTGCAACTTCTTTAGTTTTCCCTTCTGGAGATGTAATAATGAGTTTATGTTTTGTATAACCATTTTCTTCACCGTTATATTCTAATCTATAACTGTATTCGCCTGCACCTTCTGCAAACTGACCCATTGACTTTTCAAATGCTGATTCTAATTCTAGTTCTTCTGGTACACAGTTAGGAACTTCTTTGCCACCTTTTTTCTTCATACCAATTTGCTTGTAGCCTTTCCAGCAAGGATCTTTTTCATTCATTAAATCTTCAGCAGTTAGTTCTTCTGCTTTAGTTGCTTCGCTTACTAGTTTGTAAATGTAAGGGAACACGTCTGCTAGTTCTTCGTTAAACTGTTTAATAGTTAATTGATCGATCCAGTTTTCAGCAACATCACTAGGAACTTCTTCTAGTACAGCAGTTTCAAAACCTTCAAATGCTTCTTTGTAGTATGCTGGCTTTTGTAGAGATTCTAGTGTCTTTTTAACTGTGGCGATACGTTCTTTGACAACATCCATGTAACCTGCTAGGCTTTCTGCCATTACTGCTGATCGTCCCATGTAAGTTTTAAACTTGCGTAGTTTGTTCATTTCTTCTGACATACTTACAATATGCTTACCAAAATCATCATAAGCATTGCCGCCTTCTGCAACGTGGCGTGCCATTGCTCTTGCGCCTGTTAGATGCTTGTAAGGATATTTGAATCTTTCACCTTCTGAACTTTCAATATAAAGGCCGCCGACTTTCTTTGCTCTGCCTCCTGGTGCTGCTTGATCAATACTTTCTGTGTGTTTGATCATCAAACGTGCTCCATCAAAATCTTGATAACTTACTCTTGATGTGCCATACATTTTAGATTCTGTCATGTTCTCTTCCCCGCCACGGTTTTTTGCTAAAAATTTATAATCTCTACTATTTAAGTTTGACTTTGTAATATCTCTAGTATCAAATGTTAGTGCTCGCTTTCTAGCAAACATACGCAATTCTTTTAAAAAGTTATACCAATTGTTTTTAGTAATGTCGCCTTCGTTAGCAACTAAATCTTCACCGTATACAACTGCTATATTTTTATTATCTAAACTTATACTAACTTTACCAACAGGGCGACCTTCATTCATAAAGTTAAAATCAAAATAACGAGCTAGTTTAGGCTCATTGGTTACATTGCCTTCCTCGTCACCAATAGTAACACTAGGAAAACGTCCACGTATTTTGTTAAAAAGTTCGTCTGCTATTAAGTCTAAGTTCTGCATATTGTATTTATCATATGTTACTACTTATGAAGATTGGCATAGGCATTTCATAATCTTCAATATGTTCTGCTTGATTAAACGTATTATACACTCTTGGATCCCAATCTTTTAATACTGCCATCATTCTTATAGCAAGTAGTGTTGCACTTATCAAATCGTCAGTCATTCCTGATTTTGCTTGATAACTTGATCCTGTAGCAACATAGCCTTTTAGTTCTGATATAAAAGGCTTGCTGTGTATAATCATTTTATCATTTTCTACCATAGTCTTTAAGCGACTACAAGCAGTAATTTTTGTTGAATGTGTGGTGTTAAAGCCTTTGCGGAACTTCCTAACGTGACCCTTTCTTATGGGTTCACTAACGAACAACCCCGGAATGTTCTCTTCCCCAAAATCGTTTATAACGATTAGTGCCGCTTCGCCTATACCATTATTCTCAACACTCCAATATATGCTATTTGCTGATTTAATTTCTTGTTCTATATACTTACAAATATCACTTAAAATTCTTATCTGCCCAGGTATACCTGTTTGATTGTGCTGCCATTCAGCAACTTGTTCGTAACTAGGTAATTCCCATACTTGTATTGCAGCATAATCTCCACCTGTACCCATTGAAGGATCAAGTGCTACTGCATATGTATATTGACTGGTAGGTTTTTTATACCAACGTGTTTGTCCCATATTAAGTATAGGACTATTACCTTCCATTGCAGCAAGTTTAATTGAGTTAATGAGTGTTTCGTCAAATACTAAGAATTCACATCCGTATTCACGACGGAACTTTTCTTCACCAATACGTCCAATCTCATCATCACGCCATTTTTCATCTCTATCAGGATGTTCTTCCCAACTTGCCCTAAATGCATGGAATCCGTTTATGCCTACTTCGCTTTCGTTTCCGTATTCATCAAACTTTTGTTCTGCTTGTTTCCAAATAGTAGCGAATGTATCTTCATCTGAGTTAGGTGTGCTAGTAATAATAGCACGACCACCTGTTGCTAGTGTAGGAGATATTGAAGTCCAAAACTCTTCCGCAATGTTAGGTTGCACAAACGCAAACTCGTCACAGTATAGTAGCGAGATAGACATACCACGTCCTGTGTTGCCTGTAGTTGTTTGACTTACAATACGTGATCCATTTTCAAATTCGATGCTACCTTTGTTATAACTTGTAACACCTGCTCTAATATGATCTGGACATGTTTCATATACATAGCGAATACGTGCCATAATTTCCTGCGCACCTGTGTATTTGTGTGCAGCAATTAGAATAGTCTGATCTGGATTAAACATAGCATACCATGCCAAATAAATTGCAGCACAAGTAGTTTTACCTGTCTGCCTAGGCATCATGTTAATGTTAAATCTATAACTATGATATGAATGCATTAACCGTAATTGGTATTCGTAAGGGTCAAATAAAAGTTTACCTTTTACTGGATGTTGAATATATGCAAACTTACGTGCAAAGTGAAGATAACCTTCATCAGGATCCATACACTTTGCTAGGTCCTGTATTTGCGCTTCAGTATATGTTTCTTTAGTATTGGCTTTTTTGGTTAATACGCCGTCTAAACTCTTACTCATGCTAGTATTTAACCAAAAGAATAGGGCTTGAAAGCCCTATTGAATTATGATGGATTTATTATACAGTAGTTGTACTGCCTACTTTAGCACTTGCACCTGTAACAGGTTTTTTATTAGGTTCTTCTGGATCTGCTGCTAGAATGCCACCGTTAGGAAGAGCAGAACCACCTACCATAATACTTTCTGGTACTAGTCCGTGATCTGATTGTAGTTGTGCTTTAATAGATGCCTCAACATTTGTCTCGCTGTCATCTACAGTTACAAATGCTTCATGAGGTTTATCTTCAACTCCTGGACCCCAGTCTATTGTTACCCAATATTGCATAGTTTATCTCCTAATACCTTTTTATTTACAACCACAACTGCTACAAGCCATTAATTTTTTCTTGCCTGGCTCGCCGCATTCAGGACATTCACCTTCTTCGTCATCAGCTTCGTCATCAGCTTCTTTAAAGTTTGCGTATTCGTCTTTTAGTGATTTAAGAATTTGTTGTTCTAGTGTTTCTTCGTCGTCTTCTAAAGCCATTGGATTGTCACCGCCTGCTGTTGCAGGATATGATTTTTTAGACTTGTGTAAATCATCACCTGAATCAATTATATCATCAATTGACCCGTAACGCTCATCTGGCTCGTTATCGTATTCTGCTACTGCTTCATCGTCATTTTCAATAGAATCGTTGCAACTGCTCATACCAATGTGTACTTTGCCACATTTTGGACAAGGTTCACTTTGCATGCCTGGCTTTAGATCGTCCATGTCTTTTGGACCGTCAACGATATCACGTAGTCTTTCCATATCTCTGCGCATTGGTAACATTTCTGCATCTGCAGGTTTTGCATCACTAAGACCTGCATTCTTCATCATATCGATTAAGTCTTGTACATGATCTTTACCACTTGCATTGATGCTTACATTCATTGAAACAGGAGAGCCTTCAGTTGCTGGCATCGGTGGCTGCGGTGCCATTGGCATTCCTTCCATTGTTCCACATTCGTCTAGAGATTCTAGTATTTTTTTCATTTCCATTTAATTTGCCTCCGGTGCCGCTGCACTTGGTTCGTGCTCGCGTTCTTTACGAGCTTTTTCTAACTCTTTAAGAAGATCCATAACACGGTTATTGCCAACACTTTCTTGTGCGCTTTCGCCAGCCATGTCTTCTTTGGTTAATAAGGTTTCATAAGTAGTATCTTCTGGCATTTCTTGATACTTTTCTTGCATTTCTTCTGGATTACGTACAATGATATATGCTTGATCAATATTACAGCACTGTCCAATATATTCTTGTAATACTGTTTGTGTTGAAGGATAATTTAACTCGACTTCAAAATATGTAACTTCCATGTTTTCTAGCTGGGGGAAATCTAGTGGACGTTCTTGTATTGGAGTCTTTTTACCTTTAGACATACTAGCAACACTATACTTTTCCAAGCAAGTTTTAATGCTTTTTTCACAGCCTTCTGGTAGCTCTCCTGCAATACCTATTTTAAAATTGTAAGTCTTTTTAGACTCATTTAATATTTCTTGAAATCTTGTTTCCATTGTACATATTTCCCGTTATATGTTATTTATCTTTATCGAGCCCTTTAAGTCTCTCTAGTAGGCTGTTGCGATCAGTAACTACATATCCTTCGCCACTAATTATACCTTCGTCTGAGCCACTATCTTTATCCATTTTTTCTTTTTTAAGTTGTAGCTCAATCATTTTTAGTTTTTTATCTAGTTTAGCAGTTTTGGCATCTAGACTAGTTTTAAGCATACTACCAGCAACTTCAAAAACACGACCACTATAGCGACTTTCAACATTCATGCCTAAGTCCATTAAATCTTCATATGCTGTTAAAGCACGTTGGGCAATGTCTTCTAATTCAGAGTCTGCTTTGTCACCTAAGCCTTTTACTTGCGGTAATGCTTTAGAAATTTTATCAAAGTCTTCTATATCGCGAAAACTTTCTTCATGTGCGAGTTCGTGTTTAGCCTGGGCCTTTTCTTGTGCTTCGGCTTGTTTGATAATCTCTTTAGAGTCATCCATGTTAAGCAAATCTTCTAGTTTTTTAGTCATAGTCCTTTACCATTATATGCTACTATTATTTATCGTCGCTTGCCGTTGTGAAAAATATCTTGTTCAGTTATAATTCTAAAAAATATGCCTTTTTGTTTACAATATGCTCTTGCTGCTTCCCACTTTGCTTGATTAACTATCCAAGCAGCTTGATTAGCTCTACTTCTACCTAGTTTTTCTTTAAGTGTTTGATTTTCTGGCTTTACTTCTATAAGCTCTACACGTTGTTTGCCTTTTCTATCTGCATATGCAATAAAAAAATCAGGTACGTATATTGTATGTTTACCAGTTAGTGGATTTTTATAAGGAATTTTAATTGCTTCTGAAGCCCATTTTGCAACACTAGGGTGTTCGTCGCAAAACTTCATAAATGTAAATTCCCAACTTGAACGATAAGTTGGTGTCTTTGTGCCTACATACTTCTCAGGATTTTTGAGAGTAAATTTTCCTTGTGCAAATCGACCCATGACATTTTAGAAAATAATATTTCTCTTCTCAAGTTTTTCATATTTAGATGACACTTTAAATCCAAGTGTGCTTGTTTTTTCTCTACTATAGTTTAATATATTAGTAACAATATCACTTAGTTGTGTTTTGTTTAAACCTTGTAAAGTGTCAATTAACTGAAACACTTTAATATTATCAATTTTTGCTTGAGTTAATAATGCTGTTGCAACTGCAATAGCACTAGTTTTTTCAAAGCCTCTTTTTTCAAAAAAACCAATTACGGCGTCTACGTCATTTGCAGGATAAGATACTGACTGTGTAAGATACTGATCAAAAAATTCTTTTACTTCTGAAGCACTGTCGTTAGATTCGTATTTTGGTAAATTTCCTGCTGTATTGGCCATTATGTATTTCCTATTGGATTTTTCTGTGCAGCAATAGTATTATTGCCAGATTGTGTTTCAACGTATTTATTGAGTAGCTCGTTGGCTATAGACACCATTTTGGGATCTTCTTTATCTAATAAAGCAAATACTTCTGCTTGAATTGTTTCTTTTTCGTTTACTGTTAAAGAATCATATGCAGTCAAACTTTGTGCTGCACCTACAGAAAATGCAGTAACTGATCCTGCAGCAACCCCTAGTGCAACTGCGCGACTAGCAACTTTATCTCTTAGTTCGGCATTTTCATTAAGTGTAGTTGTAATTGTAGTAATTGGTAATTGTTTATTAGTTTTTTGTGTAGTTATTGCTTCTGCTTCAGTTACTTGCGAACCATTTCCTCCTGACTTAGGAAAACTTGTATTTGCTAGTCCACTTACATTTGTACCTGTTGCTGTTCTAATTGTTTGTCCTGCAACTTGGAATGCTTCATTACGTATTCCATCTTTTGTAAGTGTTTTTGCATTTCTAACAGTACGTGCTGCTGTTAGAATTGTTCCTAAATCTGCCTTGCCGCTTGCTATATCACCTAGCACACTAACACCACCTGCAAGTACGCCCGAACTTCCAAATAGGCTAGATGCACTACCTGCACTAATAGGACTAGGTGTTGAATCGTAATGTACACTTCCAAATCCTTTTGGAGTACTACCTTCTTCAATTGGACCATCTGCATAGAATACTGTTTCGTATGCTACAGTCATTGAACTTTGCGTAGGTTCAGCACTTACACTATTATCTAGTGTATCATGTTGCCAACCTTCAATAATTGGATTAACAAGAGTCATAGTTAAGTATTGATGACGTGCAAGTTGACTAATTTGTATGCTAGTAAAGAAAGGTTCAAATTGATTATTGTCTAAACCATATCTATATGAATTTGCATCACTTCCTTTGTATGTATTAAATCTATCATAAGGACGAGCACTTTGATTTGGTGCGCCTGCACCATCTCTGCTGCCGTATGTGCCATCTGCAAAATAATAGTTATAATATGCTGTCCATAATTGTGTTACAATACTATTATTATCATCATGGAAAGTAATAGTACAAGGACTATAATCTATTCTAGTTTGTAGGTTCTTTTTACGGTTATATTTGTTTTTAGTTTCTACTTGTATATCAAACTTTGGCATAGTTATATTTTTTACAAGCATATTAACTTCATTACTATGTCGTTGTACCCATCCTGGTAAAACTTTGTTTACAACATTATCATTTAAGTTAAGAGTACAATGAAAAAGAAACTTTTGCTTAGGAGCAAGACGAAAATTATCATCAGTAAATAGTCGTGCAGCATGAGTCCAGTCGCCCATGTTACCTTTAGGTGCTAATGCACCATTAACTAAATTATCAAAAAAACCATTGAATATATTTGCCATACTAATATTTATCCAATGTAATAAAGTGCGTATATAAAGAAATAGGGGCTCGAAGCCCCTAATTCAGTTTGACGTGTTGACTTAAAAACTAATATTAACCAGTTACTTGCGGAATAGATGCTACAACTTTTCCGAACGCACCGCCTACACCAACACCTGCGTTTTCGCCTGTTTGGATAGCGTTATCGTACTTAATAGTAAGTGAAACTGTTGCTGGCTCGTTAGCACTGTATGCTAGTGAGTTATAGTTTGCACTTTCCACATAACAACCGTATAGTTCAAAAGTTTCTAATGCGCTTACTGCATTGTTACCATTACCACCGTCTAGAACTTCAATTCTAGTTACAAATTTATAATCTATACCAGATGCTGCACTTGATTGTTCCATGAAGTCGAACTGTCTTTGTAACTGTTCGCCAACTAGTCTTGAAACTTTTCCTTCTGCATCATCTCTTAAGTTTAATGTAATAGCTTCCCAGGTATGTTTACCTGCAAGATAAACTCTTGAGTTATATACGTCAACAGTCATTGTCTCGAAGCTCACGTTTGGTCTAGTAACATCAACAACTTGCTTAGTTAATTCAGTAACTTCGCCCGCCGAAACACCAAAGTTCTCCAAGCTCACTCTAAAGCGATATTGAAGTTTTGGCATAAGCAATCCTTGCGATGAAGGACTGCTATCGGTAGCCAATGGTACTGTGATTCTTGATAGTGATGAAATAGCCATTTAATTTGCTCCTATGTTAATATTATTTATCATTTTTACAAGCCTGCTATTTCCCCAGTATTTTTCAAGCGTAGTGGAATGTAAATAAATTCAACTGCTTTAACTGGCTCAATCGCGATATCTAAGTATAGCTCGTTTCTATCTATACGTGCCGGAGTGTTGTTGCTTTCGTCACATACAACTAGGTAGTCGTATAGTGCTCTTGCTCCAACTAGCTCTAGCATTAAACTCTCTGCTGCCTGTTTGATCTGATCACGTGTGATCTTATCATTAGGCTCAAAGATATATGGTTTCGCTAGTTTGTTCAACTGTCCACGTAAGTAAATTACTAAACGTGCTACGTTGATTCTATCTAGTGAACTTGCGCCTCTTGCACGAGTCTTTTGACCGTATGCAACTAGACCTGCTCCATTGATAAATGTAATCGGGTTAACGTTTACACTGTACAGTGTGTCACGTTGTCCTTCGTTAAGTGCAATGCTTACAAATTCGCCTTCGCCATCAATATAACCTGTTGCTGTTGCGTTTGTAATACCACCGCGTCTTGTACCTGCTGGTGCAAACCATGGATAGCTAACTTGATCACTTAGTGCAATAGTACGTAGCATCATGTGACTTGGAGGAACAACAACATTGTTACCTGCGTTGTCGCTTGTAAAGCCCCATGGGTAGAAGATACCTAAGTATTCATCTCTACTTACTAGTCCGTCATCATTGTCTTCAACTGCTAGTGCAACGTTCTGACCCCATTCATTTAATGAAGTAGCGTCCGAAGTTAATCTTGCTGGAGAATCGCCAACAATAAATGCACTTAGTCCTCTATCATAGTTTAGACTGATCATTTCACCAATTAGTTCTGGATAACCTGGTGTAGCCATTAAGTTAAAGATACGTGATTCATCATCTCTAATGTCATCGTTACTATTAACTGTTGCTTGTAGTTGTTGTACAACAACTTTACGCTGTGCGTGTCTACCAAATGATCCGCTACCATCTTCTTGGTTAGCAGATTCAGTAACCCAACGATTTGCATCATAAGATGCCATTGATACGTCATTCATTCTTGGGTTATCAGCTGTTTTGTCAATGTAATTGCGTACAAATTTCTTAACGTTAAAGCCGCTTCTACGCATGTTCCAAAGTAGCATACCTCGTGGGTAAAGTGCTGGATCTGGAGCATCTGGATCTAAGAAGTCGCTGGATAGTAGTTCATCAATAGTAGCTTCTTCACTGCCACCTGTTGTATTCCAACGTGCATCTGCAAAAAGAACACCATTTTCTGTAGTTTGATCTGACTTATCAATTAGTCTCCATTCTTGAGCATCATTGTTCCAACGTCTAATAGTTGGATAATTTTCTAAGTCTGATGTATCAACCCAAATGTCTTGATCTACTGGACTGCTTGGCTCGCTTGCTGCAACGGTAGTACCATTACTTGAACTATGTAGTGTGTTATATCCTACCCAAGTAGTACCATTGTGTACCATCATGTCAACTTCGTCTACAACTGAGCTGTACCATAGTGTACCGTCTGCTGTTGTTGAAGTTGGAGCATCTGCTGAAGCAGTAAATGTTGTTACTGGTGCCCAGTTAGAAATAACTAGTTCATTAGTTGAGTCACCTGTTGGTGCATCATAAACATTATCAGCTGCACTTGTAAATCCTAGAAGTGTTAGTGGGCTAGTAGCCGAACCATCATCTAGTCTAATGTCGCCGCCTAGTGTATGCTCAATAACAACTTTGTTATTTGCATCTACTGAAGCAACAATATTAGTAAAGCCTGCTGCGTTAATAGCATCTGCCATTGTGTCTGCGTCAGCTGCTGTACCTGCTGCTGTAAAGCTAACAGTTTTTTGTGCGCTTAGAGCACCGCTTTCGCCTACTTTAGTTTCTTGTGCTTTAAATGAATATGTAGTTGCTCCTGTTAACTGAGCTGCTACTATTGCACTTGTAGCAGTTGTTCTGCCACTTGCTGCTCTTTTGAATACTTTAAAATCACCTAGTTTACTTGCTGCTTCAGTCCAGTTGTACTGTACATAAAGATCGTCAACTGCTAGGTTTGCTCCACCGCCGGCTTTATCTAGGCCTTCTAATGCTGCTTGGTTAGTAGCATAAATTGGTGCGCTAATTAGATCCCAAAGTTCAGTGTCAGCGTTCCAAGATTTAATTCTCCATCTTGCACCACTGTTTGGTTCTGTAGTTTTAATCCATATACTTCCTGTTGGACGTTCTGTTTGACCTGAACCTGATGATTTCCATTGTGGAACACTTGTATGAGGATCAATTGCTAGTGCTGGAACATTATATGTTGCTCCGCCTGCTGTAATACCTAATGTTGCTGCTAGGTTATTGTTACCTTCTGTAACTGTGAAACTTGAAGAAACACTACCGTCATTGTAAATTACTAACTGGTTGTTAACATTTGCTAATGAAACACCTGTACCACTTAGTGTAGTATTTGAATCAGTAACAATAGTATCTAGTGAAGTTGCTGATCCACCGCTTGCTGCTGCTGTAACATTGTAGTTATTGCCGCCGACGCCAATAACAAATGCATCAGTGTCAAGTAGTGAGCTTGCTACAGAACCTGTAACAACAACTGAACCAGTTACACTAGGAACGCTACCTACCCAGTCAGTTGAGCCAACTTGTACCCAAGTACCGCTTTGATTTTTATACCATACTCTGTATACAGTTGAAAGGCCTGCTGTAATAGCGTAGTCGCCAATTGCGCCTACTGAACCTTTTGGTGTATATGGAGTGCTACCGCTTGTTTTAGCAGAATCAGTAATTACAATAGGAGTCTTTACAGAAAAACTCTGTCCGCCTGCTGTTGACGCTGCTGCGCCATTCCACTCAAAAATACCAAATGCAGATGAAGCAGTATCTACCCAAAGAGCGCCGTCTGCTGGATCGCCTGCTGGTGCATCTGCTGTTGCTTGTAAAGAACCTAAGTCTACGTCTGCTCTGACAACCCATGCTCTGTTAGAAACACCAAGTAATGAGTAAGCTGCTTGTAATCCGTATTCATTAAGTTCTCCTGCATGAATTGGATTGTTGTTGTTATCAGTATAAAATACTGGATCTCCAAAGGTCTCTGTCAAATCGCGCTGCGAAGTAAGCAAGTAAGGCTTACCGGCATTTGCTTTTGTAGTACCTGGAGCAATACCTGTGCCAGCGCCATTAGTTTTGTTTTCGGCGGTGGCTACGAATATCATTGGAACTGTACCTGGCTCCGCTGGTGTGTAGAAACTTTCGTCTACTACGGATACCTGTACTCCGGGTGATGTTAGTGCCATTATATTTCTCCTATTAATAATGTTTGAGCGTTTGTTATAGTTATTTAGCAGACTTTGAATAATTTAATGGTATAATCACCTAGAAAAAGGCACCGAAAAGGTGAGGTAAATACAGTATGAGACCATTATGTAAGTGCGGACAGCGTCCTGCTGCTATAAATTATAAAAAAGACGGCAAGACATATTATCGAACACTATGTGAACGTTGTTTACGTAACGGCGTAGGGCACGGAATACCTAAATGGAAACAACGAGGGTATGAGAAAAAAGATATTTGTGAGAAGTGCGGATTTAAATCTAAACACACTGAGCAATTCAATGTATTTCATATTGATGGAGATTTAAATAATTGTCGTCCGACTAATCTGAAAACAATTTGTGCAAATTGTCAGCGTCTTCTTCAAAAGGACGGGGTGCGTTGGAAGCAAGGTGACCTAGTCCCTGATTTCTAAAGATAGTACGAATAAGAGTATCGACATTTCTTTCTAATCTTTTTAAGTCGCCATTATTGTCAATAGTGTAATCGCACATCCATTGTTCGATGCTCATTGAACTTGGATCTTCTGTAGGCAAATGATCTGTACGATCTATCCAAATAGCATAATCAAAAATTTCTTCGTTTTGCATGGCGAAGAATTCACGCTTGTTACGCAAGCCACAGTATATTTGATTTTGAGCAAACAGGTTGCGTCCAAGGCGTGCCAAATCATCTTTACAATAGTCGTGTATCATGTTGTACCACTCTGTACGATGATTGTGTCGATCTGCGTAACACTCTTCTTCGTTAGCGTAACCGTACTTGTCTTTTAGATCGTTGAATATAAACAACTCAGAACAGAATTTTGAACTTGACTGGAATGTGTAACCATATTTTTCTAACATTTCACAGACAGTATCTTTACCATGTCTGCCGTGTCCAACAACAAGTAGTTTAGGTAACATAAGTTAAATTATCCTTTGTATAATATACTTTACAGTATATAGAATAATTACGTTTTTGTCAAGTATTTTTTACTTTTTTGAGCTTGTCGTTTTGCCCAGGCTGCTTCAAAACCAATCTCATGCTGATATGCTTCAATGTTACCCCATAATCTTTTTACATAAGATTCATAAGTAGACATTATATCTTTTTCCTGCCATGATTCAGGGATGAGTTGACCTTTTACAATCCAATACAAACGATTTGCTTCTTTAAGTTGGAAGTATGTCATACTGTATTTACAGTAGACTTAGATTATAGCGTTAACATTAACCAATAGTGAAGCCGTAGCCGGCACCACCAGCAACAGCCATTGAAACATCTGCTTCTAGTTTTTCCATTTCAGCTTGTGCTTCTGCTTTTAATGCATCACCGTTAAGTGCAGAACCACCTTGTGGGCCAGCAATAGTAGCAAATTTACTACGTGCTTCGCCTAACATAAATTTACAAGCAGCAAGCGTGTAATCTTTAATCCATTGGCTTGCTAGATAATCGTTCAGTAGTTCACTATCAGGACGATAGTTGTAAACATAGAGAAGTAGATTTTCTTCAGTGCGTGGACGTTGTAACAGAGTTAACTTTTTACTAGTTGTATTCCATTTAAATTCAATAAATGAACCAAACATTCTGCCTACAAGTTCTTGGTATCCTGCAAACAGGTCATATGTGGCTAGACCTCCTAAATTGCTGCTTGACAAAAGATAAGTGTTTGTGTAAGCAAGATTGAATGGTTCAAATAATGTGCCGCCGTCACCGCCACCGCTACGTGAGCCAATGCTTCTACGGAATAATTTACGAACTTCTACTACTTCGTTTGGAAGTATGTATTCGTTTTGATCTTCAACAGTAGGCATAAACAAGTATGACTCTTCAACACTATTGTCCGAACGCTGTCTAAATTTAGCAAATGCTTTTTTTAATGCAGTTTCATAGTGGATAGGATCTAGCTCGACATCTACCATTCCTCCGCCAAGGAATGCATTTACATAGTCGAAAACTTCTTGTTTTTGTGTTTGCGATACTGCCATTTATGTTTCTCCGTTATAGTATTTATCTTTCGATAAATATGTGTATGCCAAGACTTAGTTTATATAAACCAGAGCGCGGTGCAGACTATAAGTTTCTGGATCGACAAATTAACGAAATGTTTACCATAGGTGGTACAGACCTTTTTGTCCACAAGTATATTGGTACGAATGACGGAACAACAGAAAAGGATCATACACAAATCCAAGATATGTTGTTTTTAGAAAATCGTGATAGAAAATACGATCCAGATATCTATACAATTAGAGGCATTTATAATGTACAGGATATTGATTTTGATCTTAGCCAATTTGGATTGTTTTTAACTAACGATACATTGTTTATGACTGTGCATATTACAAGCTCAGTTGAAGCAATAGGACGTAAACTAATGCCTGGTGATGTAATTGAATTACCTCACTTAAAAGATGAATATGCACTAAACGACTTTAGTGTAGCACTAAAACGTTTTTATGTTATTGAAGATATCAATCGTGCTGCTGAAGGATTTTCGCCAACTTGGTATCCACATTTATATAGACTAAAACTTAAACAGATTGTTGATAGTCAAGAATTTAAAGACATTCTCGATTTACCTGCAAGTGAAGATCATCCAGAAGACGGCACATTGCGTGATGTATTAAGTACGTTTGAAGCAGAAATGCAAGTTAATGATGCTGTAGTTGCAGAAGCAGAAGCAAATACACCTAAGAGTGGTTATGCTGTAGATGAAAATTATTATACCCTTGCTGTAGATGAAAATACAGGCAGGAAAAAGATTCAACAAACAGATAGTCAAGGTAATGTTACAGATAAAGCAACTCCGACAAGAACCGGTTATAGTGGTCTTCTTATTGGAGACGAGTTTGCACCTAATGGCAGTAACTTTAGTAGTGGTATTAGTTTTCCACTTAATGCTGTTACAGGCGATTATTTTTTAAGAACAGACTTTTTACCACAACGTATGTTCCGCTATGATGGTAGACGTTGGTTAAAAGTACACGATGTTAAGAGAGCTCCAATGGACAACGGTACTACACAAACATTGCGTGGATCATTTATTAATGATGTAGACACCTACATCTACAACACACCAATTGCACAAGATTTTGTACGTCTAACTGTAGGACAAACTGTAATTAATACAGAAATTGCATACACAACTGCAAAATATCTCCAGATAGAATTTACATCAACTACAGGTGACGGATATATTAGATTACCATTTATAATTGAAGATTATCCTGGTATGCTTACAAGTTATGATGACAATGGAACCGAACGTGTTAAAATTACATTACCAGAAGATGTTGTTAAATATGAAGGATTATATAGTTTAACACTACATAATGTACGAACACAACAGCGTCAGGCGCTTTCTCAAGTATTAAGACCTAAGGCGGATAACTAATGGCTGAACACTTTTATGATGGACAAATAAGAAAGTATCTTGTACAAATGATGCGACTGCTTAGTAACTTTAGTTACAAGACAGGCGACGGCACTACTATACAAGTTCCAGTTATGTACGGGGATATGACTAGACAAGTAAGTGCTATCTTGCGTGATAATTCAGAAAATAAAATACCTAGTGCTCCTAGAATGTCTGTATATATTACAGGTTTAGATATAGACAGAGAACGTACTTCAGATGCTAGTTATACAAATAAAAGACATATAAGAGAACGTGTAAAAGATAATAGCGGTAATTATATTGATGATCAAGGACGTCAATATACTGTAGAACGTTTAATGCCTACACCCTACAAACTTACAATGAACTGTGATATATGGGCAACTAATACAGATATGAAGTTGCAAATAATGGAGCAGATTTTAATGTTGTTTAATCCAAGTTTTGATATACAAACCACAGACAACTATTTAGACTGGACAAGTTTAACTACAGTCATGCTAGATAGTGTTAACTTTAGCACTCGTACTATTCCAGTTGGCGTTGATAGTGAAATAGATGTTGGACAAATGACATTTAGTACACCAATTTATATTAGTCCTCCTGCTAAGGTTAAACGTCTTGGTGTTGTTACTAATATTGTTACTAGTATTTTTGACGGTGACGGTTATTATGACTTTGAAAAATTACTCGAAGGTACTAATCTGTTTAGTATTGGCGGATATACACAGTCGTTCGAAGACGGCGGCACACAGAACGAAGTTGTAGATACTGGTGCATTTCCAAATGACGGTGACGGTATATTAACTCCAAGAAAACAAGTTACACGAGTTAACAAACCAGTTGTACAAAATCCATTACAAGAAAGAATTCTTATCTTAAACGGAGATGCACAAATATTAGATAATGGATTACCTAGTAATTTTAAATGGAGTGATTATTTTACAGAACTTACAGGAAAATATCAAGCAGGGTTAAGTATAATATACTTAAGAAAACCGGATATACAAGGGTTAGTTGCTGGTCGTATTACTATTAATACGCTAGACGAAACTAAACTTTCTATAGATTGGGATAGAGATACACTGCCTAGTAATACTACAATACAAGGTCCTGCAAGAGATGCAAATCAATATTCAAGTGTAGACTTTATTATTGATCCGTTGCGTTATGATCCAAAATCAGATACAGGAAAAGCAGGTGTTAGATTACTACTATTAGGCGCTATAGGTGACGCTTCAAATACAGACGGAAGTTATGCTTGGAAAAATACTGATAACTCAGACTTTGTAGCAGGAGCTAATGATATTATAGAATATGACGGTGCAAATTGGCATATTGTGTTTGATGCAAGTAAAGAGTACTTGCCATACAACAACGAAACTATTACAACAGTATATACTACAAATCTTAACACAGGAGTTCAATACTACTGGGACGGTGATCAATGGCTATTAAGCGTAGACGGTGAATATGCCAAAGGTGACTGGACTATACGTCTAGACGGATAATTACTTGTATGAACAAGATTATCTGTAGTGGTGCTCTCTTTTACGCATTAAATACCAAAAGATTTTTATTCTTACACAGAGTAAACGGTAAAACAGCCGGTACTTGGGGTCTTGTAGGTGGCGGCACAGAAAACGGTGAAACACCATTTGAAGGTTTAAAAAGAGAAATACAAGAAGAAGTAGGTAATATTCCTAAAATTATAAAAACAATTCCTTTAGAAACATTTGTTTCTAACGATTCAAAATTTAATTTTCATACATATCTTGTAGTTATAAAAGAAGAATTTTTACCAACGCTAAATTCAGAACACAGCGGGTATGCATGGGTTGAATTTGGTTGTTGGCCAAAAACTTTACATCAAGGCTTAAGAAATACACTACAGAATAAAACCAATTTAAATAAACTTGAAACAGTATTTCAAGTAATTAATCTATTAGAGGTTTAAATGAAAGACAATATAAAACAACACGACTGGGGCTATGAAATAGCTTGGGTAACAAAAGATACATACTATAGTAAAATTATTGCATTTAATAAACCTGCTAGAACAAGTATGAGCTTTCATAAATTAAGAAATAAGAGTTGGTTTATAAATGACGGACAATTTAAAATTAGATGGATTGATACTAAAACTGGTCAAGCGTATGAAAGCGAACTTAAAGAAGGATTAACTTTCGATGTTCCTGCACTTATGCCTATAAGTATTGAGTGTATAAGTCCTACAGGAAGTTTTACCGAAGTCGGTGATGTTTCAAAAACTGATGATGCATATCATCTTTCTCCAACAGGAGTAGCAAATGATTCCACGCCTTAAGTATTCTCAAAAATATATAAATGAATTAGAAAAATTTAAAGATGGTGTTGAAAAAATTACCAATCAAGATTCTAAAAATAAAGGACAATTACTTCTTAAGCAACTTCAAGATAAAGTAGATCTAATAGATAGTTTACACAGTGATACAGGGTTTACTAATCTTAAGTTAACCAAAGAAGAAATTGCTAATACTGTTAAAATAAGACACCAGTTAGCACAACTAATTAAATAGTTGAGAATCTTTTAACTTGAATAGATCCTACCATTGCAGGGTGTGCTGTACACTGATATCGATACCCTCCGGAAATGTTTTCTGGAATTCTCCAATATAACGTTCCGTCTGACCAACCTTGAGCTTGTGATCCAGTCAATACTCTGCCTTCATTTGATACATGAAACACTCCGGTATTGTACTGATTGCCTAATGGATCTTGTATTTCAAACGGGTGTCCTGTTGCGTTAGTTAAGTCAAATGATACTGTTGTTCCTGACAATACATAGATTGTTGGGTTATTTGCAGAATAGTGTGGTTGGAAAGTATATGCTGTGATGCCAACACTACCTACTTTAAATTGTACCAATGTAGGTTCTACAATGTTGTTGATTGTGAAGAATCCTGTATCGCCTCTAATAATATTAGGAAATGCATTTTCCCATTCAGTACCATTCCAATATAAAACAGAACCCTTTGCATCTAATGGCGCATTTTGTGCCCAAGTAAATGCAACATCTGATAAATCTTCAATTGAAGTAGGTACAACAGGAGGTGTATAACTAAACACACCTGATGTATTATTATATGTTAGTGTTCCACTGCCGCTTGCTGTATTCTGTGTAACGCTTAAATCAGTTAATGAAATACCTCCGCCGCCGCTTGCTACTGATGCAGGCTCCCAAACACTGTTAGTTGAATTCCATGAAAGTACTTCACCGTTGTTAGGAGCCGATGTTGTTGTGTCAACATCGCTTAATGCATCTATGCTAATAGAGTTTAGATCTGTTGCACTAACGCTGGTAAGATAAGAACCTAAATCACTTATTTGACTTTCTGTAATACTTAATGCACTTTGGTGTTGTGTTACTGAACTTTGTGTAATGTTTGCATTAGGTACATTTGCCCATGTAACTGCTGCTGTTAAATCGTTTGTTTCTGTATAACTTGTTAAGTAACTTGACAAATCAGGTGGTGTATAACGGAACACACCTGTTGTATTATCATAACTAATTGCACCGTCACCGCTTGCTGTTAGTTCGTTACCTACACTAAAATCTGCTAGTGTTGCAACTGTAGGAGTATTAGTAAAGTTATTGTAGTCTAGATAATATGTACTGTCAAATCCGTCTAATGTATCAGCGTCTAATCCACTACCGCCAGATGTTACGTCAAATCCTGGTGCCCAATGATTACCGTCCCATTTAAGAACTTGTCCAACTGCCGGTGCAGATGATGTTGTATCAACATCACTTAAAAAATCAATACTAAATGATACTAAATCTATATGTAGGTCATTGCTGTCTGTAGTGAGTTCTGTAGCAATGTTTGTTCTACCCAAAACATTTAAAGTATCTGAACCACTTGCTGCATATTGTCCATCGTCTGTAACAACAGTACTAAAAGCATTAGTAACACCACCTGTTACATTTGCATTAATAGTTAGCGTATCACCGGTGATTGCTGTTGTAACATTTGAGCCGCCAGCAACAGTTAATGTGTCGTTGTTTATATCTGCTGTTGTGCTTCCGGTATCTGCTGCTATTGTATTAAATGTGTTAACATTTACCGATACTTGTGCTGGAACAACATTCCATACAGTGCCATCAAACTCCCAGGTGGTTCCGCCCGATGTATATTGGTCTCCTATCGAAGGACTATCTGGAAAATTTAAAGCCATGTTGTTTTTATCCTCTTTATCATATTTATGCTATAATGTCTAGTGGTTCGTTTACCAAGAAACCAAAAGAGTTATTTACGTCTAATTCTAAAACTGTTCCTGTATTAGCACTAACATTTGACACTGTTGTACTTGCACCAGAATTTCTACCTTGAATATTAAATGGTGTTGCAGGATTAGAGGCAAATACAGCAGTTACTTGTATAGCAATACCTGATACAATACTGCTTACTGTTACGTTTGTTCCATTATCATCTAACCAAGCACTTGTACTAAGAACTATTCCCCTGTCATTAACAGTGGGAACAATTCCTGTATAACTCATAGATCCAACAGTGTTATAAGGATTAGTTACTCCATATCTACTATAAATTATACGTTGTGTTGACCCCATTAAACTTCTAAAGTCGTTGTAATCATTTGTTAATCCTGTTGTTGCTACTACACTTTTTGCATCATTTAAAAGTTTATTTTTTAAATAAGCAGGAGATACTCTTGGATTAGCTTGTAAATGTAATGCTAGTAAACCGGCTACTTGAGGAGCAGCCATACTTGTCCCCCCAATACTCATTATTTTATAATTTGAATTACCTGGATAATCAAACGTAGTATAACCAGATGCTTCATTGCTTGATGTACTCATTATACTTTCACCAGGTGCCCATATATTAACCGCAGGACCTTTTTTACTACTTGTTCTTGGTTGATCTAAACTACTTCCATTTACAGTGCTATCAATGTTACCTACAAAAAATGCATTATCACTATACGGACTACCTGGGCGATGATATAATCTAGAACTTCCGTCAAAATTAGCAAAATTATTATAATCTGTTCCGGTTGCTAAATCAGCTTTATAGTAATCATTTCCTGCTGCAATAGTAATATGAATTCCTGCATCTATCATATCTTCAACTTCTGCATTTGAAAAAGCATTTTGTGCTGGAAAAATTCTAGTGCCGCCCAATGGAAGCATTATTCCATAATTTAATAAAAGGTCAGCATCTGATTGACCGCTGTATGTCCACGGAGTACCTTGATATGTTCCTCCTGTTGGAGCTGATGTAGAAGTATTTAAATACCCCCAACTCATGTTAACAACAGTAGGACGTCCACTTACTTTATTTAAATGCCACAAACGTATAGCATCAAATGCATCAGCAATTGGAATGCCAGTACCGTCAGTGCCTGTTGGTGTTTCTAATCCTTGCAATTTCATTGAATATATAGCAGCACCTTTTGCCCATCCATAAGTTTTACCTGCTGCTATACCTGCACAATGAGTTCCATGTCCGTCTCTGTCTCTGTAAAAATCTACACTTTGAGTTCCGGTTAATCCACTTAATCCATACCAATCAATTTGTACAAGTCTTGTAGTTCCTTCTGAACTTTCCCATTCTGGATGTCCTGGCTGTATACCGCTATCCATAATAACAATATCAACGCCTGACCCGTCTAATACATAATCATAATTTCCTGCTACTGTTCTACTAGAACCGTATACATTTGTTGTTTCTATACTACGTCTTAAACCCCAATTAACATCATTAACACTACTAAACCCTCTATAAAAGGTTCCTTCTTGATATGATCTAAACCCAATTTCAATGTCGTCTCTTTGATCTGGCGGTAATTCAACTGCTTCAATCCTAGGATCGTTTTCTAATTCTCTTGCTTCTTCATCTGTAAGATACCAATGAGTTATGCGGTTTGATCCTAATCTCGGATTTGCTATTTCTACTGTTCTATTTGGTATTGATTCAACACCGTATGTTGCAGACATTTCTGCATCAAGTTCAGCTAGGTTTACACCACGTTTAACAATGACAGCATATTCTTTTTCAACCATACTTAAAACTCGTATATCAATATTATTACATCGCCTACATCTACTGAAGCGCCGTCGCCTTCTCTATAAAGTATCATATCAAAGCTAGATGTACCTCTTGTAATTGGAATATAAACTCCTGTAGCATTTGTATAATCATTAATAGTTGCTACTACTTGATAATCGCTTACTGATGCATATGCTGAACTAAAACTAACAGTATAGTCACCTGACGCATTTTGTGTTACACCACTGATTCCTGAACTTCCTGTCCAGGTAGGGGATGCACCTAGTGTTACATATCCTCCATGAACCGGAGTAGGAACACCGTTAATTGTAACACCGTCTGGTGCTGTTATACTAAATGAACTTGTGCTATCAATTTGGGGTGTGCCAGCATTTGATGTTTCTAACGTATCAACAGTTAATGTGTTATTAATTGTAACAGCATCATTTGTAGTTGCACCTCTTGCAGTAATATTTGCTAGGGTTGATGTTTCTGTATAACTTGTTAGATAGCCGCTTAAATCTGGTGGAGCATAACTAAACACTCCAGTTGTATTATTGTAAGCTAAAGATCCGCCGCCATTAGCGGCATTCTGTGTTACACTTAAATCAGTAAGTGCTATTCCGCCGCCGCCACCTGTTGCTTGTAAATCAGCAGCAGGCGCCCAACTAGTTCCATTCCATTTTAAAACCTCGCCACTACTTGGTGCAGTTGCACTAACATCTGTTAAGTCTGACAGTGTAGTAGGTACAGTTGGTATAGTTGGTGTGTTTGTAAAATTATTATAGTTTAGATAGTAGGCAGAACCTTGTCCATTGAGTGTACTAGCATCTGACGAACTACTACTTCCACCACCACCAGTTGTTGCAGGTTCGATCCATTGACTACTAGTTCCATCGTTAACATAAATGTATAATTTACCAGTTTCTGTATTAAGCCATAAATTACCTGAGCTTGGATCACTCGGCACAGTGTCTGATACGTCTACTGTTGCGCCGCCACCGCTAAGATCTACGTCTTCAGGCATAAAGTGTTCGTGTTCCGCACTCCATACTAGTATTTGACCTGGAGTAGGCGGAGTCAAGTACATTACATCGCTGAATGCACTGATACTAATTCCACTTAAATCTGTATTTTTTACAAATGCACTAGTATCAACGTTGTTTAAGTCTGCTCGTGCTAATTCAAATCCAGCGACATCTTCAGATCTTCCGCTATAAACTCTTAGTGAATTTGAATCTCTAGAAAAGAATACTTCACCACTAGAACCAACGTTTCTGTCAAGAAAGTCTGTTGCTCTAGGAATTATTCGTATTCTGTCAACAATAGGTGCTGTACTCGATCCTGCCACATTAATCTCCTAAATCTATACTGTATTTATTTAGAATCAGTAGCGTCCAACACCTAGTATATAAACTCCATTCCACCAACCGTTTTCGTTTTCAACTAATTCTTCAAGAATAATACGTTCAAAATGTATATGTAACCCACTTTCTTCTAATGCTTGTTTGGCGCCTTCTACAGTGCCATCAAAATTTGCATCGTCAACTATTACTATTGCCTGATTAGAAAGTGCAGGAGCATAATGTTTGATTGCAGCTTTGGTTTCATTTTTGCCGTGAGGACCATCATAAAAGAAAACATCAATAGGTTTAAAATCTGAAATGTCAACTTGATATAAATCACCATCGTAAATTTTAATATCGTTATCACCTTGATGTGCTTGTATGTTTTTAAGAAAATCTTCTTTACTGTTTGGTGGTAATCTTGGATGATCCTCTCTAACAGGTTGAACGTTTTCTTCCCAATTATCAACAAAATATGCAGTTAACTTATTACCATCGATAGCAGGAACAGCAGTTGCTCCTAGATAACATCCTACTTCTAGATATGTTTCGGCGCAACTACAAACATTGTGTAGGAAAGATTGTATTTTATGAGATGTTAGTCCGTGTATGCGCCACATATCGATTCCACTATAATGTTATTAATTGTATATGATTTTTGCCCGTTTTTAGCTTCATAAAGTTTATCACACTTGTTACAGTCCCAACAATCAAACTTACAGTTTTTAATAAACTGTCTCCAAGCATCTATTGGTTTACCTTTTAAATTAGTGTTATTAATATATCCGTCAAAGTCAGAAAATAGTATTTCTTCTTTATTTTTATACTTTTTAATAATATCCATAGTAGAATATAACTGTGCTATACTTTCTCTACCATGCATTTTAATAACGTCTACATAATAAAGCATTTCAACCCAGTCTTGTCTCCAAGGAGGAATGTTTGCTGTCTTAAGTGGTGTAGCAGGATCTGTTACGTCCCATTTAGGACAACTTACTCTACTGATTGCATCATTAAAATATTGAGGACCTGTAGTACGTGTGTTATTAAAATGAAAATGTTCACCCATTACTGGACAACTTCCTAGGCATCCTTCGTTACCTAAAAGTGCAATTTTAATACCGTACTTTTGTTTAACTTTTTTAATTTTAATAAGTTCGTCTTTATTACGCATTAAATCTCTATCTATGTTAATATAGTGAAATCCTGCTTCTGCTTGTTTTGCAACATCAGCTGCTGTATTCACTTCTCTCAATATAGTATTTTTAATTTGTAATTGTGGGAACTCTTTTTTTATTTGTCCTGTCATTACCCAATGGGTGTGAGGAATAGTTGCAGATCGAATACCTTTATGATGATATAAAGGTTTAAAATTTTCAATCCACAAATCAAGATTACTTTGATCAGGACGGACCTGCATGTTGTTAAATGTTGCTGATAGCGGTATTCCTAACTTGTCCTGAATAATGAGTGAATTTTCAATTAAGTCGTTAGGATCATTAACAAATACATCTCCCATCGCGTCCTGATCAAATGGGGGTATACGACTTGTTATATAAACATCGTATATTAAGTCTTTATGATCAGCGCAAAATTGATAGAATTCTTCAAATTGACGCTGATTTAGTTTTGGGTTTAATGGTACACTAAACATGAAACTATCTTATTCTTCTTTGTCTTTTCTATTAAGGATCTTTTTAGCAAGTAGTTTGTCTGTAACACTAGGCACATCATATTCAGGAATTGCACCTTTATTTTCAAGCAATCCTTCGTGTACTGCTCCTGCAATTTCTTTAAGTCCTTGTGTTAATCTTTCGTTATACTGTATAGTTGTTGCAAGTGTTTCAATTTGATCTTCTTCTGGCATCATTGCAATTGAATCCATATTACCTGAACCAATTCTACCATATGAAATCATATCCATTGCTGCTTGTTTAGCCATACGTGTAACCCAGTACTTGCGTTCTTCTTCGTGATCGTAAGTATATGCCTTTTTAAGCATTTCTTTGTCACCGCCTGAAATCTTTTTAACTAAGTCGATAAAAACTTTTACTTCTTCTGAAGCTTGTTTAATTTTTCTATTCCAGACTTTAACATCATGTTCCATGTCTTCAATGTCAACAGAAATAAGTTCTTTTTGTAATTCATCTGTTGTTTCTTGAAGTTGTTTTTTTGCAATTTTAATTTCAACTAGTTTTCTTTTTAGACTGTTGTTAATGTTGTGCCAAGAGTGATGACGTGTTTCTAGTTCTAGCAAACACTGTTTTAGTTTTCTGTATGGGGTAAGTTGCGAATCAGCAACAAAATGTTCTGATTGATATTGAGATTGGCCGCTGTTTAGGTTCAATGCACCGTCTAAAATCTCATGCTCTAACTCGTCTAGCTGAAAAAATTCTTCAAACCCTTCATATGGCGAAACCCGTGTTTCTAAAGCCATATGAGCATTTGCGTTATTTTTCTCTGCTTGTGATTGTTCACTCATTTATTTCTTCTCCTTTAAAAAAGTTTCATTGGACTATGTTTATTTACAACAAAACTTTTTTTAAGGATTAGAAATTGAGTTTGTTACCAAATCTTGGGTTATTTTGATCTACGTATGTAACACCGTCTTCTTCATAGATACGTACACCGTCTTCATCCATAAGACCCATCGAAACTGCTTGTGCTGCTGGCATCATAATACCAAAATATTCTTCAAACAGAATATTCATTTGCCAAACATTTGGGGCAGTTTTAAATTTCTTCACTAGAGTCTGATATTTTACTAACATTGTAGACAGGTTATCTTCATATTGTTCTGCTTTGCTAAGGATTTTGTTAGCAAGAGCAGTTTTATCTAAAGATCTTTCAGCAGCAAGGTAATCTAAAAATGGAGTTACATGCGCAGGATCATCGCCGTAAGTTAACCATTCACGTGCTTCGTGTTTTTGAATTTCCCAACTTGCTTTTTCTACTTCTGTAGTGTTATGTAAATGACGGAATCTAAAATTGTATTCTGTATCAATAATTTCTTTAGCAAAACGATACATGAAAGTTCGGATTTGTTCTTTAATTTCAGGAGTCAGCGTAAAAGGAACTTTGTCTTCTTCAGGAATAGCATCAGTTTCTGCCCAACCTTGATCATTATTCCAAATTTTCACTGTATCTCTAATTTCAGAGAAAAACAAACTTCCATATTTTGCTTCTTCAGCTGTTACTTCTTCATAACCTGCTGGTATAGTTGGATAAATTGTATCAAACAAAGGTTCTGCAATTTCTACACAGCTTAAATCAAAAAGAGAATATAAGTCTTTGCAGTAAATGTTTGGGTCGTTTTCGCTCATACCAAAATATGGTCTCATAGCTTCTGTTTTTGTAATTATATATTTCATAGTTTAAAATCCTGATCCTGCTATTACTGTTGCTGCTCCTGTACTACAAGCACCTGATGATTGTCCGTAGTGTCCTTTAGGCATAGCATTTGCACCTAAAGTAATTTGTGAGTCTGAGGTATAACTTTGTTTCACTGTATGGTTATTTTGTTGTCCATCGTAGTGTCCCATTATATAACCCCAATCTTGTCCTTCTTCTGAATTTTCTTCTCCATAAGCTCGGACTTTGTTAAATGTTGATAATGTTGCTCCGTTAGCATCATTAAATTTAGCAATACCACTTGTAACATTGTTGCCACTAAATGCATAATGATATCCGTATTTACTTCCTAGGTTCTTAGTTTGGTAACTAGTTTTACCGTAGTAACCTCCTTGATCCCAATTTGCTGTCCAAGTTGCATTAGCCCAAGTTACGTATTGATATTCGTTTCCATTGTGATTAAAGTAGCCTCTAAGTTCGCCTCCAACAGCATCGCCTCTACCACCATAGTTAGAACCCCAACCGGTGTACATAACTTCTGTTGGAAAATGCATACGGTTAGTACTGGAAGGACCGCCTCCAGTTATCCAACCACTTTGTCCTTTCATATCTTCAGTTGCTGCTGCATCAACACGAGATACGTCCATTTTCATACCACCAACGTGATTACCAAATCCAGCAGTACCATAACCTAGTCCTTGGTTCTTTGGATCATTGCCTACATATCCATAACTAATACCGCTAGATGAAAACCCATCTGCTGTAAACATTCTAATAGATCCGTTTGCTAAACTGTAAGAACATATTTGATCATGTGAGTTAGCATATCCATTAGTTGAACAGATATATGCGTGATAATCACTCCAAAAACCATTTGTATAAGCACAATAGTTTGATAACTGTTCGCCGCAATATACTGTTGTATCAGTTTGGTGCCATGTTTTGTTTACACTGCGCCAAGGAGTAGATCCTTTGTATCCACCTGCTAGGTATCCGTGTGTAAATATTGATCTGTAACGCCACTGTGCGTTGTCTGGAGTAAAGCCAGTAAACCCGCTACCCATGTAGCCCCAGTTTGTGCCGTCACTACCGTTTGATATCAGTTTAGAACCTCTAGAATTTGCGTCTGAAGTTGGTACTGGTGTTACTTGTACTGCTCCTAGATAAAATGCCATGTTACATTCCGCTCCCTACTACTGTTGCTGCTCCAGTTGAACATGCGCCTGATGATTGTCCATAATGTCCTTTAGGCATTGCACCTGCGCCAAGTGTTACTTCTGAATCGCTTGAGTGACTCTGTTTAATAGTATGGTTATTTTGTTGTCCATCATAGTGACCCATTATATAACCATGATCTTGACCATCTTCTACGTTATCTTCACCGTAAGAGCGAACCTTGTTAAAGTTTGCTAATGTTGCACCAGTTGCATCACTAAATCTTGCTTTACCTGAAGTAACATTATTGCCAGTACCAATGTAATGATGTCCCCATTTAGTAGACTGTATTTTACAATGGTTATCTTTACCCCAACCACCGCCTTGTGGCCAGTTGGTTGTCCAAGTACTATTACTCCATGTTACATATCTATACTGTGTTCCCGACCACTGGAAGTAGCCTCTTAGCTCACCAGCACCTGCTGTGCCCCTACCGCTTTGACCTGAATCCCAGCCTGCATACATAACTTCTGTTGGGAAGTGCAAACGATTGGTAGTAGTACTGCCGCCGCCTGTCATCCAACCGCCTTGTCCTTTAATATCTTGTGTTCCGGCACCGTCTACGATAGCTGTGTTAAGTTTCATACCACCAACGTGATTACTAAATCCGCCCGATCCGTATGTTAAGCCTTCGTTCTTTGGATCATTGCCTTCGTAGCCATAAGTTAATCCAGATGATGAAAATCCATCAGCAGTAAACATACGTATTGTGCCATTTGCTAGACTATAACTAGAAATACTGTCTCCGGCGGCATTAAATCCGCCACCAGTTTGAATATAACCGTTGTAGTCAGAATAAAAACCATCGCAGTATGCTTGTGCAAAACTAATTTGTTCACCTAAATAAATTGTAGTATCAGTTTGGTGCCAAGTTTTATTTACCGAACGCCATGGATTAGAACCTTTATATCCTGCTGCTAGATATCCATGCGTGTAAATTGATCTGTAACGCCACTGTGCGTTATCTATAGCACCACTACTAGTATTACCCATGTATCCCCAAAATGAACCTGAGGATCCGTCTGAAATAAGTGATGCTCCCCTTGATGCATCATTGCCTGGAGGAACAAATTCTAATGTAACAGTTCCTAATTTAAATGCCATTATCCGTGTCCTCCTAAAACAGTTGCGGCAGCAGTTGAACATGCGCCTGAACTTTGTCCGTAGTGTCCTTTAGGCATACAATTAGCACCCATTGTTACTTCTGAATCAGTTGAGTGTGTTTGCTTAATTGTGTGGTTATTTTGTTGTCCGTCAAAATGTCCCATAATATAACCATGATCCTGACCGTCTTCAACATTATCTTCACCGTAACTTCTTACTTTGTTAAAGTTTGCTAGTGTAGTTCCTGTTGAATCGCTAAATCTTGATTTACCTGAAGTAACATTGTTTCCATTACCAACATAATGGTGTCCCCATTTAGTTGATTGTATTTTACAATGGAAGTCTTTACCCCAACCACCCCAAACACCGGTACCAGACCATGTTGAGTTTGACCAAGTTACATAT
>Ga0255778_10000164_pt1 | contig 59124 bp, 37 predicted proteins | sample 071ome_31_FD_179976 | JGI IMG/M metagenome (GOLD analysis project Ga0255778, IMG submission 179976) | Coastal salt marsh microbial communities from the Groves Creek Marsh, Skidaway Island, Georgia - 071405CT metaG (version 2) | ecosystem: Environmental > Aquatic > Marine > Intertidal zone >...
GTCGACGACGCGCGAGGTCGTCCACGACGCCCCCGCGGCGCGCTCGAGCACCGACGCGCGCGCGACCCCGTCGTCGTCAAAGTCGTCGCGTTCGTCGTCAAAGTCGTCGACATCGCGCCGCGCGGTCGGGTGTGACGATCCTAAATCCATCGCGAATGGAATCTCGGTACCCGAGACCGAGACCGAGACTACGCCAACATGTGAACGTGTGAAGCGGTCCGTCTTCACAACGCGACGACGGATCCATCGACGACGAAACGAACGATGGGCGGCGCGAACGGACGAGGACGAAGGGTTGGAGTGTGCGTGGCGATTTTGGCGGTCACCGCGGCGGCGCTGACGACGCGCGGCGTGGATGCGCGACGCGGGAAATTCGATGATGACAATGACAATGACAATGAAAGACGAAGACCTTACGACTGGGATTTGAACGGCGGCGACGACGACGATACGAAACGGGACATGATGCGAGACTTTTCAAAGGAATTGATGGATGATTTTTCGTTCGACATGGTGGACGAGACGAGCGGTGAACGAATCCGAGGTGGGATGGGAATCGTCGCGCCGACGTTTGATCGGAACGCGGTGCTCGTCGGGGTGTTTTTACCTTCGGGATTCGTCGATGGGGAGGTCTCCGCGGACGGCGGTGAGGCGTCGTCGGAGGTTGAAATCTCTGTGTGTGAATTTTCCAAACCGGAAAATTGTCTCAAGGAGGTGCCGTATCCGGGCGCGCCGGATGAGTTTGCGTGCGGGCTCAGCGACGAGACGCGCGACGATGTCGGCTTTGATTGCGATACCGGAACGGCGGCCCTCGAACCCGATGGCGATCTCTCCGTCGAGATGGAGGTGAGCGAAGAAATCGACGATGAGGATCGATTCGACGATTACGATTACGCCGCTTCGCCGTCACCCGCGCCGTCACCCGCGCCGGCGCCGATGCGTCGAAAATTACTCGCGATGCGTCGTCTCGCTTCAATGTCTCGCATTGGACGCGCAAATCCGCGTCGATCGAGAACGCTTCGAACGACAGGCGCGCGAGGTTACTCGCGGGGCTAACGACGCTTCTCTTTTCTCTACGTTTTACGCTTTACGAATGACTACCTTACCGTACATTTACTCAAAATTACACCGGAGAAAGAACTCCTCTAACGACGCGCTCGGCGCTCAACTCAACGTTTTACGCTTGACGCAATCGCGAAGCTGATAAAGCAGCTGCGCCCCTTCCACTTTACTCGCCAACACGGAGATTGATTTACCCTTGGTGCCGCGTCCGAGCCACACGGCGACGGCGAGCGCGTTCGCCTCGTCTTGCGTCGCGTCGCTCGCCGCTTTGGGAACCAGCACGACGCATCCGTCGGACACCTCCTTGAGCTTATCCACTGATTTGCCGTGCGTAATCTCTTCGGGAATCGCATCCGACGCCGAGCGGTTGGACGGACTGCCCTTTTTGAGTTCGTCTTGTTGACGCGCGAGAATGGTTTCGAGTTCGTCGGCGCGAACGCGAACCACTTGTTTCTTCGCGTGCGGAAGGATGGTTTGCAATCCCTCTTGCGTCAGCCGGTACGGGCAATCGACCCCCTTTACGATTTGTCGCTCAAAGGCTCGAACGCCGCACGCAACCACTTGCAAGCCGGCATTCTTCCCAGACGCGGAAGACGCGGTGAGCACGCGCCGAGCGCCCTCTGATATGTAGTACAGACGCTTCGGACTGACGCCCGGAAGGTCAGAGAGCTGACGCGTCATAATCGATCCGTTGAGTCGCAGCGAATCGCGCAAGCCGTAATGCTTGGAGATACTCTTGACAATGCTCTCGTCTTGAACCGGCATGACGGGCGCAACGCGCTTCTTTTCGTTCCACTCTTCGTTTTCGCGCGCCATCTTGTGCGCGGTGTGCGCGTCCACCGTCGGTAGCGCTTCCATGTCTTCGGGGAGTTCCTTCACCTTGCGAAGCGCCGTGATGAAGAAACCACCCGTGTCGTCGAGGTGCGGGAAAATTCTCACGCAACGTTCGAGCGGGTAAGACTCGTACTCGTCGTCCCAAAACATCGTTCGAGCGATTGTCTTCTGCCGTTTTCGGCCCGTTTGGTCGTACGAGTCGTGCCAGCCGAAGACATCACCGACTTTCCAGTGCTTCATGCCCGGTCGACGCTTGAGCTCTGGAAGACTCTTTGACACGTCGACGAGTTCGACACTCCCCTTGGCGCGCTTTAACAGCGCAGCGACGACGGATTCGTTCTCCAAAGGGTTGAGCGAACACGTACTGTACACGAGTCGACCGCCAACCTCGAGCAACCGCAAGGCGTGCGTCGCGATTTCTAGTTGTAGCGTGTGCAAATCGACGCCGCTTGACGCGTTCCACTTGCGCCACAAATCCGGAGACTTTCTCAACGTCCCGTCACCGCTGCACGGCACATCTGCCAAAATTCTATCGAAGCGCAGCTTGTTACCTTTTGAATCGTAGAGCATCGGAAAGAGTTGCGCCTGGTGATTCGTCACGACGAGCGCTGGCGAGTTACTCCGCTTGCACTGATGTGTGAGCAAATTCGCTCGCTGCAGCGACGCGTCGTTCGCCACCACCACACCGCTCGGCGCCTCTCCAGCCGCCGCGTGCAACATCTCCAACAACTGCGACGTCTTTGAACCCGGCGCCGCACACATGTCAATCACTCTGTGCTTTGGTTTCACGTCCAAAAACAGCGGAGGAATCATGCTCACCAACTCTTGCCTCGTCAACGCCCCCGTCTCGCCCGCCTGCTTCAAAAACTCATGCAACGCCTGAATCCCCTCTGAAGTGCTCTGCCGCATTGACGCGCTCTGACTCACATCAATCTGCCACGCCAACCCATCCGGATACCACGCCACGGACTTTGGCGGCGCCATACCCGGCTCCTTCTTCAACACCGGAAGCACGCGTTCCTCCAGCCGTCTTCGCACCGCTCGCGACAACGCCCCGCTCGCATTCACCCGAAACGTCAGCGGCAGCGGCTTCCGAAAACACTCCATCATCGCCGACATGTCTGCGTCGTCGAGACACACCCCTTGCGTCGCGTAGTACTCCTCAAAACGTTCGTTCGACAGCGTAACCGGGCGAGAGCTCCCGCCGCCGGACGTGGTGGTGTCCGCGTCATCCTCGCGACCGCGCTTATAGTTTTCCCGCGACATCGACATCGGCGGCGCGATACCCCAGAAAAGTTCTTCTTCTTTAAATCGCGACGCGTTTCCTCACCGTCGCGCGTCGAGTCGTCCGCGCGACGGCGTCTGATGCGTTCCGACGGGCATCCTCAGGCAATACTCGAGTTTTCCCGCGAAAAAAATGCGATTCAAACGAGATGTCGACAGACGCGCCTCCCCACACGCCGATGCGCTGACGCTCGACGAGAACGCGCGCGAATCAAAACAAAGAAAATGTTTCGCTCGTTATCCACCGACGCACGGGTGAACGCGGACGTCGCGGGGGACGCAAAGAAGCGTCGCGCGAGTGCCAAGTCCACAGCCACGCCCGCGACGCCGGTGACACCGAACGACGAGAACGACGAGAACGACGCGCCGCAAACGCCGATGGATCGGTTTGAGTCCCCGGTGGCGAAGAAGACAAAACGCACGCCTACGTCGGCGACGTCGACCGACGCGTCGCCCGCCGTCGCGACGCCTGGGTTGTCGAGTCGGTTGTTTTCAATTTTCGCGCCATCTGCATTGTTTAACCGCGAACGCGTTGAGAAGCCCGACGCTGAGGAAAACGCGCGCGCGCTGAGAGTGGCGCTACGAGAGCGTCGGGAGCGCGACGATGAAAATCTTCGATTGCACGCGGAGATCGACCGGTTGCGGCGGGTCTCGGTCGATATGACGGGGGAGAAGATGGCTTTGCAAAAGCAGGTGCGCGAGCTCAGCCGGGAGCTCATCGAAGCTGCAAAGGAGACGTGGACGCTTCGAAGCGAGCTCGATCGCGAACGCGAAAAGGTTACAGAGGCTGAAGCCAAGACGGAACAACTCAAGAAGAAGAAGAAGAGTACGAAGCGCGAACGCGAATCGGGTCACGACGGCGACGGCGTTGCTCGAGCGAAGACGTTCATCTGTGAATACTTTGCCAACCGCAGAGTGGATAGCGCCGGATTGGAAGAACTCGTTGAGAGCAAGCCGGATGGCGTCGAACTCGTCGATTTGTTTCTCGCGCTGCACGAGCGCGCGGTCGATACGCCGAATCAGTCTGCGTCACACATGGTTGTCGTGCATCAGATTTGAGATTTGCGCGCCAACGCGGGCGAATGGATCCCGTATCGAGAACGTGTGCGCTGCTTTGCGCCGCGACGTTGAATAAAAATGTAGAACCAACCGGGTGCGTGTGTACGTGTACGTGCGCGTTGCGGAATTTTGTGTATGAATAATTTAAAACACGTGTTTCTTTGCTGCCACTTACAAGAATGTTCACAACGTCGTGATTACAATTGATGATTGAAGTTTTACGCAGAGCGCACAGCGTCGGCAAAAAAGCGCTGGAACTCGCTAAAATTACGCCCTGTGCCGTCGCACTTAACGGTGTACGTGACGCTCGGCGGTGAAGAGACGGCATCCGCGAGCATCTCGACAAGATAAGTGTCGCGCGTGACCGAATCGATGGCGTAAAAGTAAAACTTCATCGCATCCGGTTCGCCACCGCTCGCCATGGTGACCACGCCCTTGGGCGATAGATGTTGCGTGAGCGACGCAGTTCCTTGGCGCGAGAGCGCGTCGGTGCTCAGTCGCGACTGAATTCCAGACGAGACAAAGCTTGCGGACGCCCACTTGGATTGAAACACGGATGGATCAAGCGAGGGCGTCGGTTGCAGAGCGAAACCTGACACAGCATTCTCCGCCTTGGGCGGCGGCGCGTCTATGTCCAACATGGAGAGTAAATCCACCGTCGAACCGCCGGAAGCGGACGCCTTGTCGTCATCGCCGAAATCAATCATATCGGAGTGGTCCAACAACGAGGCACCTCCGAGATCTTCCGTCTCCTCGTTCAGATCGTCGTCGTCGTCGTCGTCGCGTCCTCTGCGCAATTTCGCGCTCGGATCGACAAACGTCTCCGCAGGACGTTCGAACAACACAGACAACGAGTTAAATTCTGCGAAAACCTTGTCGAACGTCTTGTCCTCCGAAAGCGTTTCCTTGAACGTGTTGACGGCGTCGCGCTCGCGAGAGTTGACAACCCTTTCCGCGGCTTGTACGTTCTTCTCGAGCAAGCGATAGTACAAATGCGCGGCGTCGTGAACATCTTGGTTCAAGTCGCGCGATCCCGCTAGCAACGCGGCGCCGAGCATCGCTTGCATCTCTGGCGGTCTCTTGAAGAAGAGTTGCATCGCGCTCGTCAGCAACTGCAATCGAACCTTGGCGGATGACTCGTCGCGGAGTTGCTTCAACACTGGCTCGAGCTGATACGGAGCCGACGGGATGTCTTCGCCGTATTCGCCGTAAATCCAAACGAGCGATGCTCGCGCGTCGGGCTCCGTGACATCGATCAATTCTACGTTTTGCATCGCCTGGATGCATTGCTTTGCGTATTCTGGACGCTTGCGAAGAATGTCGACGGTGACGCCGATGGTCTCTGCCGTGACGTAATCGATACCTAAGTCATAATACTGTAGTAGCCTATCAACGATACCCTCGAGATCGTCTGGTGAAGACAACGCAATTTCCCCGACGGCGCGCACGCTCGCGCGAGCGACGTTGACGTCCACATCTGTCACGTACTCAGTGAGCTCTGTCACGATCTCGTACGTGTTTTGGGCGTCAGCCACGGCGGTCAACATGGACAACTTGAGGTTTTTCACCGCGCTCGAATCCGAGGCGCGAAAGTAAAAGCTCTTGTAATCACTGAAGAACAACATTGGTGCGCGCTTGACGAGCATGCGAATGTGCGCCCAAACCGCGTACGACGTCTCAGCCAAACCGCTATTCGCCAGCGTAAAGAGCGGCGCCTTGATGCGTTCTAACACTTGTTGATGCACGTCTGGCATATCCAGAGTAATCTGTAAAAACACCTTGACCGTAGCCAAGACGATGGCGGAATTTGGTGCGCCTAACCGAGACTCCAACGCGTTCATAATGTCAAACGTCTCATCCTTGCCTTCTATGCGATACGCGCCCACTAATTCTAAAATCAACGCCTGGTTCCACTCGCTGAACGATTTGATTCTGTTAATCAGCGCGTACACGATTGGCTTCGTTGCCAACGATCGAATCCCATCGATTTCTTTCAACACAATCAAACAATTCCCGACGACGCCCGCATCCGTATCCGACACGAGCATCTTACGAAGCGCGTCGAGCAGCTCCGTCTCGCGAACCGCCTCTGCATTTAAATCGTAAATCTTCAAAACCCCCATCGCCGCCACCCTCCGCGGGTACGGATGTGCATCCGTCAACCCTTTCGCCACCGCATCGATCAAGTACTCGCTCAAATCCTCCACTCGCAACGACGCCATGCTTCGAATCGCCAATCCTCTAATCGTCGCGTCGGCATCCGAGCAATCCTTTTGCAACGTGTTCACCGTCAACAACGCCAAATCCGCCTTTTGTCTCGCGTAATGCGTAATGTAATGATACAGCATCTTTTTACACGCCACATCCGACGTGTGCGAATTCATGACGACGTCCGGGAAGAGCGCGGACGCGTCGACGTTCACCGTCAACAGCGCTAAAACTTTTCTAAATAACGACCTACGCGTCGCGTTCGCCGCCGCACCGGACGCCCCCGCGCCGTCCCCGGGTTTGCCCGCCACCGCGCGAAGCGCGCGGGATAACTCTCCAATCTCGTCGCGTTTTCTTGACGTCATTTCGTGTCGCACACTCGACGCGCCGCGCGGATTAATGAGGATCGGACTGCGTCTGCACCCAACGCCACACGCCGACGACTCGTCGCTCGTCGAGCAGTCATCATGCGGTCGACGGCGACGCGCGTCGCCAGACGATGCGTTTTGCAGCGAGAGGTCGTCCGCGTCGAACGCGCGCTCTCGGTGACGTCGACGTCGACGTCGGCGCGGGCGAACGACGGGGACGCGTCGCGTCGCGCGAGTCACGCGCTGCTGGCATGCTCGGTTAGGACGTTCGCGTCGACGTCGACGACGACGAAGGATAATCAGCGTAGCCGCGGCGGCGACGATGACGGGGAGGTGCGACCGACGCACGCGTCGCCGCATCATCACTCGTGGAGCGTGAACGTCCACGACGAGGGAGGCGTGGGATTGGGCGTGGCGTTGGATTACGACGATAGAGGCGACGAAACGCGCGTGCGTCGAGCGGATCACAGTTACGAAGAGTACGTGTCATCTCTCACGCCGCGAATGGCCAAGGTGGTGACGGTGCCCGGGGATCTGGAGAAGACGACGGGGAAGTACCGGGTGGAGGTGACGACGGGGAGACACAGAGGCGCCGGAACGAGCGGACGGGTGGAGGTGACGTTCGTGGGGAACGACGGATTGACGTATCCAGTGGCGCTCGAGTACGAGGTTGGAACCTCGCCAGGGTTTTCTAGGGCGTCGTCGTTGCCGTTTCGGATCGCGAGTAGCGCGAGGTTGGGGGACTTGAAGCGAACGAGGGTGCGGTTGGTTCCCGAGCTCACGTCGGTCGGTCGCGGGTGGTTTTTGGAGGATATTAAAGTGACGTGCGAGAGCACGGGAGACGAGTGGTTCTTCCCGTGTAACGGATGGTTCGGGCAGAGCGATTCCGGGGATGGGCGTTCGGGGCCGTACACGCAGGATCTCGAGGCGAGATCACCGACGGAAACGCAGGAATCGATGTGGACGGAGGGCGACATTCGTCGCGAACGCGGAGAGTTTGAATGTGTCGCAAGCGGTGCGGCGGTTCCACATCCCGATAAGATGAAAAAGGAAGGAATACGTGCGCACATCCGTCGCACGCACGGACACGGCGGGGAAGACGCATACTTTACGACGGTTGGGCCGGAAAAGGTGTTTGGCATGGGCATCGCCGACGGCGTCTACCTTTGGCGAGAAAAGGGTATCGATGCTGGAGAATACAGTCGCATGTTGATGCAATCCGCATCCGAGGCGTTGCGTTCGGGAGAAATGAATCGACCTACGGCAGCGCTTCAACACGCGCACGCTGTCGTGACGGAAGCTGGCGTACAGGGGAGCACGACGGCGTGCATTGTCGTCATCGATAGCGAACACGGATTGATGTATTGCTCCAACGTCGGTGACAGTGGATTCATGCTCATTCGTGGCAAACCAGGAGAGCGTTATTGCGCGCACCGCAGTCCACCGCAGGAGCACGATTTCGGCTGTCCTTTCCAACTCGGGCATCACGAATCGAGCGACAAGGCGACGGATGCCATGAAGACGAAGCTATACCTGGAGCACGGCGATTTGGTCGTCCTTGGTTCGGATGGTTTGTGGGATAATCTGAGCGAAGTCGAGATTTTGGAGAGCATCGAAAGTTCCGTCGGTAACAACTTAAGCGCAGACGAGCGTTTGATGGACTCGACGGCGAGAAATTTGTTGGCCAAGGCGTACGACGCGAGCATGGATAAAAACAGAATGACTCCGTACTCGCTGCAAGCCACCGAGCACTTTGACATGGTGTACAGCGGTGGGAAACGCGACGATATAAGCGTCGTCGTTTGTCACGCGGCGGCAAGACACAGCAGGCCATTCTAATTTTGTAGCGAAACTTTTGTAAAGATAGACAGCAGCGCGCGTGCGGCGTAAAAAAATACTTGCAGTTCGTGACGAAAGCGGCGATATTAAATGAATTACACGAGGCTCTGTATTTAGTCCTCACCGATAATGTCGACGACAGAGAGATTGGTTTCCGCGCGCCAAACCTTACCCGGGTGAACGACGACGGGTTTGCCCACGGCGGCGCTCTCAACGCAGCAAAAGTTCTTGTAACAATCCTTCATGTTGAGATGCGGATTCCACACGACGGTGTCCGTCCATCCCGCCGTGTTCTCCACACTCACCGCGGCTCCACTTCCGACGTAAAGCATAGTCTCCGGTTCGGTATCGAGGTACACCCGATCGACAAGGTCCAACCCGAAGAAGACGTCTCTCTCCTCTTGCACACGCGGCGGAGGATCGTTGGCGTCGATGTTTTTATCCAAATACGTCTTTCCAGCCAATCCTCTCGCAAATACGCCCGCGTTCGCCGCGTCCGTCACCTCAATGTACGTGTGAATCGCCGCGGTAAAGTCGATGTCATCCTTATCGCTCGTATTTTTCACGCAAAGCTCCATTTTCAACCGATCCCGGCGCAGAGTCACCTCGTACGTCGCCTCAAACGGTTCATCCCACATCGCGCGCGTGTACTCATTCGGCTTGAGGCGCAACATCACCGCTGGTTCCGGGTCGTCCGGGTTCACATCCGCGCTCGTTCCAATCACTTCCCAATCGCAATTCCTCGCGAATCCGTGTTGTTGCATCGCCCCCGGTCCGAATTGGGGAAAACACAACGGCGCTCCGCCCGCAATCGGTTTACTCTTGTCGTACGTCGCGTCTGGTCGCACGTACAAAACCTCATCCCCGCTCGGTTGCGTCCACGACGTCACCGTCGCGCCAAAGAGATACACCTCGGACGTCGATCCATTCTTGTGCGTGAGCAACACGCGCGGGAGATCGTTCTTACCCGGCGCGAACGCGACCGAGCCTTTGATGCCAAAGCGTTGGTTGAGCACATCGCACGCGTTCGGTCCCGCCGGTCCGACCGCGGAAGCCCGTGTACGGGACCGGGACCGGGACCCCGGCGTCTTTCGCGCGGTGTGCGCGCGCGTCGGATGCGCGATGGATGCCGACGCGAGTGACATTCGCGGTGGTTGGTTGGTTTGGATTAATCAATCGAAGCGCGCTGACGAATGACGCTTTTGAGGCCTCACTCGTCGTCGCGCGAGAGTCACTCGGAGGACGAACCGACGCGGCGAGAAGTGATAGGAAGAAACATCGATAAAACCCGACCCGCACGTCGACGCGATGGCTGGCGTCGCGCGGCTCGCAGAGGTGTGTAAACCCGAACGAGACGAGAAGGAGTACAGAAGGTGTCGACTCGCGAACGGCGCCGAAGTGTTGTTAATCTCGGACGTCACGCTCACGGGCGCGCGCGAGGGCGATGATGTGGATGATGACGATGTCGACGCTGCGTCTGAGTCGGATGAAGGGTCTGGAAGCGATGGCGAGGAGGATGGTTCGGTGATGGATTACGACGAGGTTGAGGACGAAGAGGCTTCTGGAGGAGGCGCGAGCGGAGGAGGGATGAAACTCGCGGCGTGTTCGATCGCGTTTAACGTCGGGTACTTTGCCGATTCGGTCGAGTGCGATGGGTTGTCGCACTTTCTCGAGCACATGGTGTTCATGGGGAGCGAGAAGTATCCCGGGGAAAACTATTTCGGCGAGTGGCTCAACGAGCACTGGGGGTCTGACAACGCGTCGACGGATAGCGAGAATACGATTTTCTACTTTGAGTGTAACCCGAAGAATCTTCGGGAGGCGTTGGATATTTTTAGTGGCTTCTTTTTGAATCCGCTCGTCAAGTTAGATAGCGTTGAGCGCGAGGTGACGGCGGTTGAGAGCGAGTTTGAGCGGGTGATTAATAACGATACGGTGCGAGCCGAGCTGCTACTCTCGAGTCTCGCCAGGAAAGGGCACCCGTTTACAAAATTTGGATGGGGTAACCGCGCGTCTTTGACGCAGAGCGCGCCGTATAAGGAGGGCCGGATGCGAGACGTGCTGTTGGAGCACTGGAGAAAGCACTATCACGCCAAGCGCATGTCGATTGCGATTGTAGGCGCAGAGGAATTGGACGTGTTGGAGAGTTGGATTGACGACATTTTCGGCAGCATGCGCGGCGATGGTGACGACGCCATCGACTTGTCCGTCGCCGAGTCTTCTCCGTACGCGAGCGTCGTGCCGATGCGGGTGATCACGACGCAAGTCAAGGATGGACAGCACGTGTCCATCACGCACGAATTGCCGGCGTGGACGCAAACGCGATACAAGAGCAAATCGGCAAATTACCTCGAAACTCTTCTCGGCCACGAGGGCCACGGGTCTTTGTTCGCCGAGCTCAAGAGGCGTGGTTTAGCGAGCGATTTGCGCGCCGGAGTGGGTATGGGCGGCATCGATTCGTCGACGGCTGGTGCGCTCTTCGGCACGACGATTAAACTCACCGACGAAGGTTTGACTCGCGTCGACGAAGTCATCGAGCTCTTCTTCGCGTACATCAACATGTTGAGAGCAAAAGGTCCTCAAGAGTGGTTTTGGAACGAAAATAAACAACTCGCCAAGATTGATTTCCGTTTCCGAGAGCCCGAGGAGGCGAGCGAGTACACAGAGCGCCTCGTGGCTGATATTCGCAAGTTCGCGCCGGAAGACATCTTGCGCGGTCCCGATTTGTACGAGACGTACCAACCGGATGAGATTCGTGAGCTCATCGATCTCATGACGCCGCAAAAGGCAATCATCGTGGTGCAGGACCACGCATGGACGGGTGAGGGAGAAGATGGCGTCGAGCACGAGAGATGGATCAACTTTCCGTATAAGAAGCAAGAGGTTGACCCGGCGTTGCTGGAGGCGTGGACTAAAGCCGACGGTGGGGACAGGCTGCATTATCCGGCGCCGAACCCGTACATTGCGAGCGATTTTAGATTGCGTTCGCCGATAGGCGAGCAAGAGGATGGGTTAACGGCGCCGTACATCGTGCACGAGTGCGGCGCCATGCGCATTTGGCATCGACTCGACGACCGATTCAATCAACCTCGATCCTGCATGTACTTTCAGATTTCAATGCCAAACATTCCCGAGGGCGCATACGGCATGATGCTCCTGCAACTCTTCGTAGCCATGGTTGAAGACACGGTGAACGAATCTGTGTACTACCCGGCGCACTTGGCGGGGATGGAGATTGAGGTTGGCGCGATGTCCTCGTACGCCGGCGTCGTCCTCTCTTTGGAGGGTCTCAGCGATAAGTTGGGTGAAGTTGCCGTTTCCTACTTTCAAACCATGACATCAATGAAGATTGATCCGGATCGCTTTGAAAAGCGAAAGGAGGAGCGCTTGCGTGATGTGCACAATCTGTGTCTCAATCCGTCGAGACACGCCAAGCGTACGCTAGAAATTGTGCTCAAGCAAAAGGATGCGACACAAGACGACAAGGCGAAGGCTTTGCAGGCGATGACGGCGAATGATTTGCAAGCCTTTGCGGATTTTGTCTGGTCGCACGCACACGTAGAGAGCTTGATGATAGGTAACTTGACGGCGGATGAGGCGAGGAACGTGGGACATAGAGTGCGACAATTGCTTCCTGGTTCAGCCATTCTGGACGGAACTTGGCCCGAGACGCGCGTCACGCAGGTTCCACAGGGTGCGCATCTCTTTAGCATTAATGCTCTGAACGAGGACGAGACGAACAACGTCGTTCTCTATCATTTTCAAATCGGTGTGAGCACGTGGGAAGAACGCGCGTTTATGATTTTGATGCAGTCGCTCATGGCTGAAAAGCTGTTTGACCAGCTACGCACAAAAGAAACGCTCGGATACAGCGTCAACTGCGCGTTCGATTCTACGCACGAAGTGCTCGGCTTTCGCGTCATGGTTGAGTCAGCGTTTCACCCGCCGCACTTTGTGTCCAGTCGCATGGCTGCCTTTTTGAAGTCTTTCCCAGAGATTCTGGAGAACTACGACGACGCATCTTACGAAAAGACACGACAGAGCGTCATTGACGACATTCTCGGTGACGACATCAACCTTCGCGACGAAGCTTTGCGACACTGGACGCACCTGGTCAATCACAAGTATCAGTTTCATCGCGGGCGACACGTCGCCAAAATCATCAGCGACATCACCAAGGTGCAAGCCGCCGAATGGTGTCGCAGACACCTGCAGCCGTTTGCGGCGGAGAGCCGACACGTGAGCGTTCACATTCACGCAAAGAACCACCCGATTCCTCCGCACAGCTCGGAACATCTCAAGGGTATGGGGGAAGTCCACTTTAACGTGCCCGTCGATCTCAAGTCGCAGTGGGGGTTGTTCGAGCAGCAGGGCTCTGCTGTAAAGGTGGACGAGTTGATCATGCCCGATCCTTCCGTAGCGGTGCATCGTTCCGTCGTCAGAGCTGGTAAGCATTTGGATAACGACATGGACACTGCCCAAGACGTTGGATCGGAGAGAACGATGAGTTTACGATCACAATGGGCTGCTGACTTGGCCGAAATGCGCAGCGAATGTGGCGCTTCTTGCGCGTGTCGACGAGCGCCAAAAGCCAACGCCGGGGGACCGTTTGTACTTCCAGTGAAAAATTAGGGGACAATATTTAGAGTTTGAAATGAATTGCCGTTTAATTAAAGTACACGTTGAACGAAAAATAGATTGATGAAATGAATTAGTTCCAGCGACCGGAATTTTTGTTAGCCTTCGCCTTGCCACTGCCTTGCGAGAAGGACTTGGCCTTTTCCTTCTTCAAGCGAGCCTTCTCTGCCTTGCTCATCTTCGACTTGGAAACGATTTGAGATTGTTCAACCTCCTTCTTCTTCTTTTCGAGCGCCGCGTCGCGCGCACCTGCGGCGTCGTTCTTTTCGAGGAAGTACGCGTAATCGCCTGCGTAATCCGTGATGGCACCTTTGTCAAACGCCAAGACGCGCGTCGCGATCTGGCGCAAAAAGTATCTGTCGTGCGAAATCGCGATGACGGTTCCCTCGAAGCGACGAATGGCATTTTCAAGCATCTCCTTACTCGGAATGTCCAAGTGGTTCGTAGGCTCGTCGAGCAAAAGAACGTTCGCCGGGGTCACCATAAACTTGGCGAGCGCTAAGCGAGCTTTTTCACCTCCAGACAAAAACTTGACAGGTTTGTCGTGGAAGGGAGTGCTAAACGCCATTTGACCCAAGAGCGCCTTGAGCTCGTTCAACTGCGCGTCTGGCGCAGCTTCGACGAGGGTTTGCAAAACGCCCTTGCTCGTGTCGAGCCCTTCGGCTTGGTTTTGGTAAAAGTAGTTCACCTTGCACATGTCACTATCGCCGATTTCCGCGCGGCCAGAGAGCGGGGTTTCCCGTCCTTGAATTAGTCTCATGAGGGTGGACTTGCCGCAACCATTGTCACCAATCATCGCGACGCGTTCGCCACGCGTAATCTCGAGAGATGTGTTTTCAAACAAGGTCTTTTCGTCGTAACCGTGCGTGACGTTCTCGACTCTCGCAACGATTTGAGAGCTTCGAGTGCAATCTGGGAAGAAGAAGCGTCGACGCTTGGCGATCCACGGCTTTTCGACCGCCTCGTCACCGAGGAGCTTGTCGAGCTGCTTTTGAGCCGCATTTGCGCGACCAGACTGACCACCACCAGACAAGCGCGTAATGATGTCGCGCTGTCTTTGCACCTCCTTTTGCCACTTTTCGTAGGCCACCATTTGCTGCGCGCCTCGGCTTTCCTTTTCCGCAACGTACTCAGAGTAGTTACCCTTGTATGTGGTCGCCTTGCCGCGCTCGATTTCAACCGTCTTGGTGCAGAGTTGATCCAAGAACTCGCGATCGTGCGACACGACAACCATAGGGACGTCGAGAGACTTGAGGTAGCTCTCAAGCCACTGAATGGTGTCGAGGTCGAGGTGGTTTGTAGGCTCGTCAAAGAGCAACAAACCGGGCTCTTGAAGCAAAATCTTACCGAGAGAGATGCGCATCTGCCAGCCACCACTGAAAGAAGCGACGAGTCTGTCGTTATCCTCTGGCACAAATCCGAGTTCTGGCATGATTTTATCAATGGCGCGTTCCATCTTGAAGAGATCCATGCGATCGGCTTGGCGTTGCAAGTCGGTGAGCTTGTCCACCAAAATTTGCACCAAATCCATGCCAGGGTTGTTCTCGAGCTCCTTGTTGATGCGTTCGATGTCACGCATGATTTTCGTTTCATCACCGTAGCTCGCCATGAATTCTTCCCGAACCGTGTTGGATTCCTTTACTTCGAATTCTTGCGTGAGGTAACCAATCTTGACGCCATCCGCGAGCATGATTTCGCCCTCGTCCGCCTCCATCTCACCGGTGATGATGCGCAACTGCGTCGTCTTACCAGCACCGTTCCAGCCGACTAGACCGACGCGTTCGCCCTTCTTGCAATCCCAGCTCACGCCGTCGAGGATGGGCATATTCTTAAACGTTTTAGACACCCCTTCGAGGCGCACCCCAGTGGTCACCGACCCAGACGAGCGTCGCACCGAAGGCTTGGCATCCTTTTCAAAAATGTCGCGTAGATGCTTCGGGATTGGGTTACCGTCGTCCTCGTTCTCGTCTTCCTCCGGCTCGCTCCAATCGATCGCCGGGCCAATGTACTCGCCGTTTTCGTCAAACATTGGCTTCTTTTCCTCCTCTTGCTCCATCTCTTGAGCCGCCGCCTCGACGGGTTCAGACTTCGCCACCAGTTCCTCCACGGGCACGGGCACGGGCTCAGGTTCGGGTTCGGGTTCCTCCGCTTTTTCCTCTACGACGGATTCGGGTTCTGGCTCGACAATCGCAGCCGCGGCGACGGGCTCCGGCTCTGGTTCCGGTTGTTTTTCCACTTGTGGCGCCTCAACCTTCGGCGCAGGTTCCACCACCGATTCCGATTCCTTCTTCGCCACCGGTTCCGGCGGCGGTACGAACGCGGGTTTACCATTTTTCTTCTTGTTCTTTGTCGGCTTCACAAACTCCTCATTCTCCCAATCCAAAGACTCGCCGCCCGTCGCCGGCGTCTCAGTCGACGCCGATTCTTCTTCTTGTGAGTTTTGCGTCGTCACCGGCGCGTCCGTCTTCGCCGGCGGTTTACCCTTTTTATTCTTCTTCTTACTCGCCGGGACGAAATCATCGTTTTCCCAATCCAAAGCCTCCGCAACCGGCGCCGGTTGTTGTTGCCGCGCCTGCGGCGCCTTCTTCGCGGGCGGCGTCGCCTGCTGCTGCTTCTTCGGAACCTTTTTATTCTTCTTCGCCTTACCCGCCGGGACGAAATCGTCATTCATCCAATCGAGGGATTCCCCGCCGTCATTCGCCGCGCCGCACGTCGTCGTCGTCGAGCGCGTCGGGCGCGTCGTCGTCGTCGTCGGGCACATCGCGGGGCGCATCGTCGTCCGACGCGTGGGACCCTCAACCCGCCGCACGCCACCCTTCCCCGAACGTCCTCGTCCCGTCGGCGCACCGGACGTCGGCGCGCGCGCCGCCGTCGTCGTCGTCATCGTCGTCGTCGCGTTCATCGTCGGCGAGCGAGCGAGCGCGCGTCGGCGTCGGCGCCGTCGTTCGTCGCGTCGTTGAGTGACGACCCGTCCAGTGGATAAAACACAACGAAAAGTGCGTCGCGCGCGCGCACACCCCCGCGCGCGTAGCGTCGCGTCGCGTCGTCATGCCGGCGACGGGCGATCCCCCGCCGGGGGTTCAGTACTACCCGCGCGCGTTCACGGAAGACTTTTGCGCGCGTCTCGACGCGGCGCGCGACGAGACTCCGGTTTCCCTGGCGTCGCAAAACATGCTGGCGAATCGGCGGTTTCTGCGCAGCGAGACGCTCGCGCGACGCATCGTGGACGCCATGCCGGCGGCGTCCGGGGTGACGACGGTGTGTAGCGATTTACGGTTCATCGATTACGACGTCGCGGGGGGGTTCATTCTTCCGCACACGGACGGGACGAGGGTGGATGAGAGCACGGGGCGGGTGACGAATTGCTCAATGTTGCTCTATTTGTCGACGATTCCAGAGGATGAAGGCGGTGAGACGGAATTTTTATCCGACGTCAAGGATGAGGATTCCGTGGTGTTTTCTGTGCGGCCGGAGCGAGGGTCGTTGTTGTTGTTTCCGCACGCTGTTCCTCACGTGGGGAGGGCGGTTTCGGCGTCGTACCCAAAAATTTTACTCAGGGGCGACGTCGTCGTGGCGTCAAAGGACGATTAGGTTGTCGATAGATGGAAGAGTCGTGTGCTCGGTCTAGTTAGTGTTAGTGTTAGTGTTACAACTCGAGTTTAATAGATGAAAGAAGACGTAAAAGTATACAACTAGATACCGCGATTGTTGTTCTACAGTCGGTACAATGTACAGCTCTCTCGCGCGCGCTCCGCAAGGACAAAAAAGTCATCTCGGATCGACGTCGGAAGAAAACGATTCGTCGTCATTTTCGGGAAGATCTCCGTAGAAGACGACGCATTCGGCGGGGTTGACAGCCATCGGGGAGCTTTCGTCCTTGTAGTATCGCCAGCCGAGCGTGGCGGCTCGACCCATCATGAGCGTCGCCATGCCGAGCCAGACGCTCGTGAGCGTCGCGCCTTCAACCTGACCCGCGACGCCGAGGGCGAGAATACCGCCGCCCGCGGATATCGCCATGGCTTTGGCGAGGTAGTCGAAATCAGAGCTCCCTTGGAAGACGCCGTCACCGACGAAGACGGCAGAGTTGAGCGGTTGTAACAACGCCAAGATGCGAATCGGCATGACGGCTTCAGCGGCAATTTCTGCGTCATTCGTGAATAAAAACGGTAACGACGGTGCGGTGACGAAGACAACGGCACCGACGAGAACGCCAGCGCCAATGCCCCAGCTCAGGGCTCTGTCGGCGGCGATGCGAGCGCCGACGACGTCATTCTTACCGAGACTCGCCGCCACGAGTGCCTGCGCGCTCACAGCGACGGCGTCCAACCCAAATAAAGTGATCCACCAGACCTGAAGGCACACCTGGTGCGCCCCAGCGACGCTGAGCATGCTCGCCGTCGCAGTCGCGCGCACCAGCACGGTTTGCAAGAGCACCGTGCGCGCGAGCTGCGACGTGGACCCCGCGACGAGGACGCCGAGATCTGCGTCGTTTTGATCGGGAAGTCGAAAGACGGATGCAAAGTCTAAAATTTCTTCATCCATCATCAGCTTCCAAAACCACAGCGCGCCTACCCACTCCGCCACCGTCGTCGCGATCGCGGCACCTGCGACGTCCATTCCTTCGATCGGCCCGAACCCGTAGATTAGTATCGGATCCAACCCGAGATGGAAAATTTCTGTCAAAATGGCGACGTTGAGTGCCGTCTTTGTGTCGAGCAACCCGCGAAAGGCTCCGACGCCCACCATGACGATCAAACACGCCGGTAGCGATAACGCCCGTATGCGTAAGTAAGATTCACCATACTCTAACAACCCTTTAACCGTGGGCACATCCGCAGCCGGAAGCAAATCCTCGCTCGGCTGCAACAAGACGTCGTGATGCGCGCCGCAAAATTGCAACATTTGATCAGTGAACACCTCCAAAACCCCCGTCGTAGCGAATCCCAAGGCGAGCGCGAGCGCCATGGCGCTCCCCACCGTCTTTTTCGCCGCCCTTCGACCTTCCACCGAGTCTCTGCCGCCCGCGGACGAAATCTTCGCCGCGACCAAGGGCCCCGTGACGACGGCTAAAAAGTTGAAGAGCTTGAAGCAAAACGTAAAACACGTCGTGCTCACCGCCAAACCTCCCAAAGCCTCCGCCGCGTTCGGACCCGTGAGCTTACCGATGAACGCCGTATCTACTGCCCCCATGACCGGATCGAGCAAGAGCTCGGCGACGCCCGGAAGCGCCAAGGCGAGAATGCTCGCGTCCAAGAGCCCGAGCGTCTCGTCGCTCGGCGGCTTGCGTTCGCGCCACTCCACACACTCGTCCCAATCGCGTATCGCTTCCCCAGTCGATCGCTCCACGCCCAGAATCGTCCGGCGCGATGACAACGACGACGAAGACGCGAGTTCTTCCGATCGTCGTTCATCAACCGCCGTATCGTCCGAGGACGACGACTCGGCGCGCGTCCGCGCGTCCCGAAGCCGCCGCGCGAGCCGAAACCGCGCCAACCCGTCGTGTCTTCGACTCGGTAGTAAAACCATCCGTCGCGTCGTCGAAGTCATCACCGTCGACGCACGCGCATTCATCCGCATCGCCGTCATCGTCATCGACACCCGTCCGCGTTCGATCGCGGCGCCGCACCGACCGTTCCGAGACGATTATCGCTGGCGATTAACGATGACTGATGGATTCCTCCTTTACGCCGGCTCGTACGCGATGCGACACGCACTAGAGTACCGGCGAAAGACCCCACCCCAGAAAAACTAATGAATGTTGTCTGCTAACCCTTCGCGCGCTCGACGTCGGTTCGGCGACGTCGCGCGACGCGGTGTCGCGTTACGGCGATGCGCGCGACGATTGCGTCATCGGACACGTCGACATCGACCAAAATATCCCGTGATACCGTATTGTAGTAACTTAAACATCATACATCCATATAAAACCCGTGTATCGGTGATAAAACATGTAGGGTTTAGTTAGGGTTTTGCAAAACCGCGTTCGTTGCGTTTCGTCCCTGGCGCCACGTAGCGACGCGTCGCCCCGGACCACGCGCGCGCGCGAGATGGACGCCGCGGAGACGATCGCGGTGACGATCTCCGCCGCGTCCGATGCGCTCACCGGGGAACACGCGCGGCGACACGCGGCAGAGTTGTTACAAGAGGTGCGTGGAGCGCTGCGCTCGCGTTCACGGGTCAACGCGCTTTCCCAAACCGCGCGCGTTCCATGCGGGTCGACTCATCGGGGTTGACGATCGGATCGGTGATTCGATGGAACGGTGACGGCGGTTTAAACGACCGCGCGCGTGCGGGTCGGCGGCCGGTGGGACGCCCGCGCGACGAGACTACGTTGTGTTTTTTATTGTTTTCTTGTTCCCTCGCGACTGCGCGCGGAACAGAACGGTTTTTGGGTTTCGTTCCTTCGTTCGTTTGGAACGACGTGGACTGACGATGACGATTTCTTTCTCCCTGCCGTGCGTACGCAGCTCAAGACTGGGGATGTGAGACGTGCGATCGATGCGTCGAGATCTTTGTGCGCGCGGGTGCGCGCGCTGGAGGCTCGACACTTTGGGTTTGCCGTGCTGCGGGATTTGGCAAGACACCGGTGGAGAGAATTGCGCGCTGAGGAGCGAGTGGAGATGGCGCAGCTCGCGCATGGGTTGTTGAATGAAGTCGCGATGGGTGGGGGTGAGCCTGAACCGTACGTCATCAAGTCGAAGACGGCGACGCTCATGGCGGAGGTGGTGAGGCAGGAGGGCGCGGGGATGTGGAACCAACTCGTTCCAGACTTGGTAAACATGACGCTGAGTGACGAACCGCAACGCGCCGAGTTGGGAGTGAACGTCATTCGATTCGTCGCGGAGGACGTGGCGGTGTATAACGATGATTTGATCGGTGGACGCATGAGAGAGCTCTTGGGAGCGTTGTCTAGCACGGTTGGTACGATTTTGCCAGCCATTTATTCTTTGATGGAAAAGCACTACCTGAAGGCGACGTCGACGCAGGATGGAAGGATTGCGAAGCAGCACTCGGCTGCTGTGAGTGCGGCGTTGGGTGCGGCTGCGGTGTATAGCGAGTGGGCGCCTCTGGCTCCGATCATGCGAAGCGGGTTGATTGAGGCGTGCGGGATGCTTTTGGTACGTACTCGCGTATTTAAAACTTTTTTCTCCTCGCGTCGCGAAACGAAACGTCGGTGATGATAACCTATAAGGATCAACCATCTGAACATCCCCATGTGGCTTTTGCTAGTACTGTCTGAGACGTTTGTTCGTATGGTGACACTTTTGTATGTATCAGAGGGATGCGCATAGACAGACAAACCGAGAGACTAACCGCCTTGCGTGCATTTTCATTCATTTCCGCAGGCGAGCGAAGAATTTAGATGTGCCGCATGCGACGCGCTCCGCCACGTCGTGGCTCGTCGAAGCAACGTCGCACAGGGTGCGGGAGAGTCTGATGAAGCCGATATTATCAAGGGATTGACAACCGCTGCGAACGCGTTGTCGACGGCTGCCGATCGCATCGTGTCGCACCCAAACCAGTCAGAGTTGGCCAACGATGCCGACGAGATCGAGTTCATCAAACGCCTCGGTGAAACCATGGCAGTGATGTCGTCGTTTCACCTGAGCACGCTCACAGATGAAAACGCTCGCAACGCGTTTTTGGAAAAGTTGATGGGTCTCACGCGCTTCCCTCAGCTGGAGGTGCTTGAGGTTGTGGTCTCCGCATGGCCGGTGATGCTTCGAGCCATGGGTGCCGAGTTGCCGAAAACCTTCACACGTGGCCCGCCTTCGCAAGGCGCAAACAATCCGTACAACGCACCAAAGGTGGAGCCCAACGGGATTTTACCCATGGGCGCCGCTGAAGCTCTCATAGACATAGGACGCGTTTGGTTAAACGCCGGGGCGGGGATCGCGTCGGGTTTCGACTCGCAAGGAATTCCAGGTAACAAGGCGAGCGACTGGGCCGACGATTTCGAGAGTGCGGTTGAACTTCGCGAAATGTGGGTGCAGCTTCGGGCAAAGTGGTCGGATGTCATCAAGCTCTGTACCGCGCTCTGCCCGAGCAACGCGGCGCAGCAAGCGTCGCAAAATACGCTGGCTGTGTTATCGTGGACCCAGCCCGGCGGACCAGTAGCAAATAGATCGGACGAAACAAAGTGTGCCGCGCTGGAAGGCGCGACTTCATTCTTAGAGGCAATCATGGCGGCTTTGCCGACCGATGGTCCATCATTTTCCGTGTTTTCACCCACGCTCGAGGCTCTCCTGAACCAACTAGTCACCGTAGATTTCAGGGCTCCATTGAGCAACGCGCAGGTGGCCAAGTTGCTCGAGACTTTTGGAAAGTTTGCCCGAGCTCGACCAGAGCTGGCGGCAACCATCATGAGTCGAATGTTTACCATTTTGAATGAACTTCCAGCGGATGCCACGTCCGGGGCACCGCCGGTGAGACAACGCGACATCATCGCGAGCGGGCGAACGGGACAAGCGGCGCGACAGAGGGTGTGCGCGGCGATTCTCATCGTGTGCTCCGCCGCACCAATGGTACGTTGAACGAACGTCGCGAACGAAGGCCGACAAAGTTGTTGTTTTCTCTCGACAGCGCCTCTTAGAAAATGTGGCGAGCTCTTCTCACTCGTTCGTATTTTATGCTGGGGCGCGACATGAAAACGCGCGAACGACTCAAAGGCTACCTCTTTCGGTGACTGGCGAGTCGCGCGCGCGACATTTTGCTTTGCGTCCCGCACAAACCCACTGAATTAGCTCGAAATTCGCTCACTGACGATCGCCACGCATCGTTTTTTTCAATGAATGAAACAGGCTTTGAACCCGCACTTGGAGGCTTTTGCGGGGCAGATTGAGACTATGAAAGCATCGGGACGATTGAGTGGCGCGGAGAGAGGATCGCTCGCCGAAGCCCTTCTCGCAGTCGCCGGTCCGTCGGGACCGGCGCGCGTTCGCGAGGTTCTCGAGTGGTTGCTCTCCGCCGTTCGCAACAGATGGGCGCCCGGAGGTGTGGTTTCGCCCGAGGTGGCTCACCTGCTCTCCGTGCAAACGATGGCGGCGGGCGAAGCCGCGGGCGGTACGCAAGGTTTGTCCTCGGCGCACTGGGAGCTTTTCCACGACGTCCAACTCGTCGATAGGTGTCTGCGAAGAAGCTTGGGGGAGGGAGACGTGTCCAAGGTGACTTCGGGTCTCATCAAACCCGTCGATCCACCGCCTCCAATATCAGAGTGCCCGGCGGCGGATCACATTGAGTGGGCAGTGGTGCTCGCGCAGACGCTTTCGACGACGATTCACGCCCTATGGACGCCCGAAGGCAAGGCTGCGATGAACGCAGCTGGACTCGGCGCATCCGTGCAAATGTCACCAGAGGAGAAGGCGGCGTATCTCACGCACGGACCGGCTCGCACTGCAGTCTTGTCGGATGAAGATGAGGGAACGAGCGCCACAGCTGCCGCGTCGCGGGATTGGATGCGTTGCTTGCGGGATTGCTCTTACTCAGTCTTCACCATGTTGAGCATCCACGCCCCGGCAGCCTTCTACCCCAACCAAGCGTTGGCATCCGCCTGCGGTAATGCTCTGCTGGCACACTTGCCGTACATGGATCTGAGACACGTGCGTCAAGCCGTGCACGCAGCCGTTAGACCGATTATCGGGCGCTGCCCGCCGGCGCATCGTCCAACGTGGCACGCAGCTCTAGTGAACCCGCTGTGCGCCGTCATGCACGAAAAGCTCGCGACGGCGTGGATGGATAAGCGCGTCGTCAACGCGACGAAGGATATGGACAATCACGACGGCGATGACGAGGATGTGCAGGTGGATGACTTGATTTCTGAACGCATCTTGCGAGACGTCACTCGCGACGTGTGCGCCGTGTTATCCCTAGTTGCGGCGCCGGATGGCACTTTCGGTCGCAAGACGAAAGGGAGTGGTATGCCCGGTGTCATCGGAGGGATGTCAAACACGCTCCTCAGCACGTCTTACGCCGGAGGCAAGCACATCATTTCTTGGTTGGCCAACGGCGAGCCAAACGGCGTGCGCGCCGGCGTCGCCATCGGATCGGCGGCGTTGAACTGGGACGACGCAGAAGCGACCGGTCACGCCGTGAGCTTTATCCGTGCTATCACCGCCGCCGCCGGCAGCGCTGAGGCTCCGCAGGCACTGTGTGAAACCGTCGGATCGGACGTTTTCCAGGCGTGCATGGTGGCGTTGACGCAAAGCTCCAACGCGGCGCATCAAGCGGATATTCTCGGTTTGATTCGAGACATCATCGTCTGGCTCTTACCCAAGACGCAATCCGTCGCACAGATTTTAATGAGCTTACCGGGCATGACTCAACAAGCCATGGATTCGTGCGTCCGCGAGCTCGGCGCCATGCGAAGCGAGAAGAAGGCTGCCAATCTCGTCAAGGATTTCCTCATCAACGCCAGCGGCGGCGGCGAAGAGCTCCGCGCCCTCGTCGAGGCTAGGTCCAGCGCCGCCAAGAGTGGATCCGCCATTCAGATTCCCAAGACGGCTCCTAGAAATCCAGCCAAACAAGCGTCGAGTCCGGACGCAGCATCGGGTTTCTCCGCCGAAGCCGCCAGCGACGCCATCGGGCTCTGATAAAGTGCGTTTGTAATACTTCACACTTTTCAAAACTAGAAGAAACCACCCGCACAAGCCGCCGCGACCGCGCGACCGTCGCTCGAGCGCTCGACGCGTCTTTCTTTCGCAGTCGCGCGCGCGCGTCTACCGACAATCATGCGCGGCGCCCCCGTCGCGTCGACGAGCGCGCATCAACCTTCGTTTCTTGACTTTCGAAAGGTTTGCCGCCGCACTCGTTTTCGCACGCGCGCGAGCGGTAAACGCGGAGGAAACGCGGGGGAGGAATCAGAAAAGCGCCGCGGGCCGTTTGAACCAGCGCTTCCGCTGCTCGACCCGCACCCGCCGTTGTTGACGCACCACGAGGCGCGTCGCGCGCTGGACGCGCGGCGACGCGGGGAGACGCGCGTCGAGTTGAGTTGCGACTTTTACGCGAGCCGAGCGGATGACGCGGAAGTGTCGCTCGACGGCGTGCGCGCGACGCACCGAGGGAGAGAGGTGTTTGTGTCGTGGTCGACGATGGAAACCATCGCGGACGACGATCGCGGGGTGTACGAACCGGCGAACGGGGAGGATTGGAACGAGGGAGGTTTCGTAAAGGTGCAGTCGTTTAGCGACGATACGGAGCGCGCGGTATCGCTCATGCCGAGCGGAGAGAAAACGTGGCCCACGGCGCTCATCGCCGGGTTTTCCATGCACAGATTTGGCGTCGGCGTCGATCCGAAGGAGGATACGGAGAAGAAACTCGGGGCGATTGCGCCGATTCGGAAAGGCGCGAGGGCGCTCGACGTGTGCACGGGGCTGGGGTACACGTCGTGCATGTTGGCGTCGAGAGGGGCGGACGTGACGACGATTGAGCTCGATCGAACGATGACAAAGATGTGTCAGATGAATCCGCACAGCCGAGCGCTTTTTGAGGGGAACATTGAGCAAATCTTTGGCAACGGCGCCGACGTCGTCAAGACGTTTGAGGACAAAACCTTTGACGTCATCGTCACCGACCCACCGACGTTTGCCCTCGCCGGGGAGTTGTACTCGGCCGAATTCTACGCCGATCTCAAACGCATCCTCAAACCCAAGGGCAAACTCTACCACTACATCGGCGACCCAAAATCCGCCTCGGGTTCCGGCGTCGCCGCCGGCGTCGTCCGCCGGCTTAAACAAGTCGGTTTCGGCGGCGTCGAGATCGACTACGACGCCCACGGCATCATCGCCGCCCACGACCACATCAAGCTCAGAAAGTCCAAACAAAAACCAACCAAACCATCCGCGGGCGGCATCGACGCCCCCCGCGCGGGCAAACGACTCAAAAACGCCGGCGGCAAACGTCGCGACCGGACCGCGTCGTCGACGCCCGACCGCCGCGGCAGTCGACGCGTACGCTTCCACGACGACGACGACGACGACGACGACGACGACGATTGGGATCACGCGCACCGTTAATATCAAAGCGATCACGAGCACTGCGAGCCCCGTCAGACGAAACAAAATCCACACCCGCCCCCGCGCTCTATAAGAAAAGTGCCAGCTGTCACGTCTGCGTGCCGTTTTCCCGCGCTTTTTTAAACGTTTCGAACGAAAAAGCGAACGCGAACGGATTCGCGATCGTCACACCCCGTCGACGCGACGACGCGACGACCGAACCCGTCTGACACGCGTCACATTGAATGATTTCTCGCGCATTCACCGATCCGCCGCTCGCGCGCGGGGCGACGACGCGTCAACGCGCGCGCGCGCGTTCGCATCGCGTCGTCCAGTGCCGCGGGTCCGCGAACCGTCGCGTCGACGCGAACGGATTCGCGCGCGCGTCGTCGTCGGCGTCGTCGTCGTCGGCGCGACTGCGCGTGACGCCGTCGGCGTCGAGCGATTACGAACGGGAAATTTCTGCGCGCGTCGACGAGGCGTTCGCGCTGGATGAGCTCAACGGGAACGGGCGGCGCGGGCGTCGCGACGGGCGCGGGGCTGACGCGGATGACGATGACGCGCTCGCGGTGCGCGCGCGCCGGGTGACTCTCGCCGGGAGCGCGTCGGCGGGGCGTCGGGAGCGACGGCGGACGGCGGGGAAGACGTCGCAGGCGCAGGGACCGACGCTCGGGTTGGTGACGGTGCCGAGGACGCGGACGGGACGACGAAGCGGTGGCGCGGCGAACCCGTTGCGGGCGTTGTTTGAGTCGTTGTGAAGGAGGGGGAACGTGCGTCCTCCGTGTGCGTTAGTTAATGTACAACAATAAATGCTCTCTCCGTCAAAGTTGGGGAGAGAGATGTGAAATAAGTGGTTAGCTTAGCGCTAGCTTAGCTCTAGTGTGGTGGTGCGCTATGACCCGCGCCGAGCGCGCGCGCGGGAGGAGATTTTTGTAACCGTCTCCAATTTTTGTAAAACGTCAACAGACTCGACCAAATCCTCCAGCGTGATTGGTAGCTTTACCCCAGACGTCCATCGCGAGTTATCGATCGAACGTGTGAGTTCGCGAGACTCAACGGCGGCGCGTATCGCGCGTTTGACGCGTTCAGCGGCGGCGCGATGAACGCATTGCGCCGCGTCGGCGCGCACGCGCATCGGCGTCTGCGTCATCATTCGACATCGCGCTCTGAGCCTAGGTACGGGTTTGAGCGACGGGATATCGCTCGGTTCGATACCCAAAGGCACACCACTCGATGTCAACGATCCTAACCGATCGCTCTGTCGAAGTTTCAGCGTCGATGCGTTGTTCGACGCCGTCTGTTTCTTCCGCGAAACGGACGCGACCAAACCGCCACCCTTCACCACCGCCGAAGCCGAAGCCGAAGCCGCCGCACCAGCCCTTCGAAACATTCCCCCCGCACCATTTTCACCCTCCATCATCGCCGCCGCAGCCGCCGCTGCCGCTGCCGCGGCTTCCGCCGTTCGCCTTTCCCTCGCCTGGGCGCTCGCCAACGCGCCCGCGACCAACGTCGCCCGCAACGCCGTGGTAAACGCCAAGTGCGTCCGGTACCCTTCCGTATCGCGTCCGAACACCAACTGCGCGACCGCGTCCATCTCTTCCCGACGAACCCGTCGCGTCGCCACGTCGCCGTCATCGCCGTCCGCGCGCGTCGCACCCGGTCGTCTAAAGTGGTTCCTCACGCATCGCCAGTACATCCGTCCTTCGTCCCCGCGTTCGGCCGTCAACGCCGCGAGCGTCGCGCGCATCGCGTCGACTCGCGCGCGGTCCATCGGTCCGCTTCGGTTCGGGACCGATGGCGACGAGAGACGGCGGCGATCGCGACGAGACGCGGTCGGTCGCGCTCTGAGGACGCCAGTGTTCGCCTCGCACATCAAAAGCAACACGATGCTGACGACGACGATACCGACGCGTTGGACGACGGGCGTCGACGATGGACGGTCGCGGAGGCGAAGAGCGCGAACGTCGCGCCCGCTCGCGTCGTCGGACGCGTCCTCGGACGCGCCGGCGAGGAAGCAGAAGGAGAAGAAGAGTCGAAAATCGACGGGTGACATCTTAAAGGGCTTGTGGAACGAGGTGAAGTACAAACCGCTTCGTGAGGACGCATCCATCGAAGCCGTGGCGCTGCTGTCGACGCTGGAACTGGCGAAAAGACGACCCGAACCGGGGGAGACGTGGACGGCGGAGCGAGAGGAGATGCGGGAGCGAGCGGTGAAGGCGATACCTGGGGCGGTGGGAGAGTACTGGAGCGCTCGGTCCAAGGCGTTGATTGAATCGGAAGCGGTTCGGGATGCCGCGCCGTTGATGTCGAGCGCGGTGAACGTTGCGATTGCGGGTGTTGTTTTGAGGTTGTTTCTTCCGAGGGTGGCGGCGTTGCAAGCGGTTGGGGGATTTGACGAGTTGACTGAGTTTTTTGGGTTGCCGCCGAGAAGCGAGTTGAGCGGGTATTTGGACCAGTTGCAGTCGTATCCGGCGTGGACAGTGTTCGCGGTGTACGTCGGATTGTTTATGGCGGAGAAGATTACGATGACGGATGAGTTTTTGCCCATCGGGTTCGTGTTGCCGGTGATTTCACCGGCGGTGTTTGGAGGGGTGTTTGGAGGGACGATGGTGACTTCGTTGGCGAGCACGCTCGCGGCGAGCGTCAATTTTTTCCTCGGTCGTTACGTCTTCAAGGAGAAGATTCTCGCGTTTAAGTGGGGGGAGAACGATCCTGTCGGGGAGCAAAAGTGGTTCGGCGCGCTCAGCCGGCGTTTCGATTCTTCGCAGTTTCCCGAGAGCGTCGTGCCAGAGGGCTTCAAATCGGCGCTCTTGCTTCGATTGTGTCCAATTTTACCCATTCCCATTAGCGGCAACTGGTACGTGTGCGGTCTCACTCCGCTCAAGTTTAAAGAGTTCTTTGCCGCGCACTTCATCGGGAGCTCAAAGACGGCGTTTATCGACGCTTATTTGGGTTCCATTTTGCTCACCGCCGTCTTTGACGAGAGCTCCATCAAGGATCAAGCGCAGGGCGCGTTGGTGTTTGAGACGGTTGCGATCATGGCGATTTCCATCCTCGTGAGCACGTACGCGACGGAACTGTTCACCCAGGTATTGGATGAGGAGGGTGTCGACGCTGGGGCGATGATGGGATTCGGTGGTGACGACGGCAAGGAAACCAAAGAGGACGACGACGACGACGACGAGCGTCGAGCCGAGTTGGAAGCCACCGCAGCCTTCATCGCCGCCGCGGCTTTACCAGTTAAAACGGCTGAAGAAGATCCCATTGTTAAAACTGACGATACCGTCGCTGAGACGAAGAGCGATACACCGCCGCTGATTCCCGCCGAATTGATGCCGAGCGACGAAAAGCGCGTCGTCGAGGAGGGCGAGGACCTCTGGAAACGCGCCACCCGCGTCGAAGCCCAGCGTCAAAAACTCACCATGGACGAGATGATTGACCACGAAGCCATGGATGTGGACATGTAAATTCTTTGTTTTTATCCCTTTCATCATCAAGTCGGCGGCGCGCGATGCAATTGTAATTTGATTTTATTTTATCAAGCGAGTTTCTTCACTGCGCGCCTCGCGGCTGCCATGTCAAACCCCCCGAACGCCACCGCGCGTCTCCGTAGCCTCGTCGAAAACGGAGTCGCCAAGCGTTTCGATCTCTCTGCCTGGGCCCGCGACGCGACGTGCGCCCACGCGACGACGGCGCTCGAACGTCTCGAGGTTGTGCTGGAACAGATTCGTCCAGACGTCGTCAAACTCATCGTCATGGAATCGCTCGAAGGCACGCGCGAGGCAGATTTGGACACGATGGTGTACGGGGAAACCAAGGCGAGGGATTTTTTGAGCTTCCTCGACGACACCGCGGGGTTGGTTCGGCCGCGAGGAGAGCGCTCGTCCACAGAAGGCGAAGCCGCCGCGACGACGAGCTCAAAGTCACTGACATTTTACGACTTGGGCAGCGGAGCGGGTAAATCCGTCGTTACCGCCGCGCTCTCGTCGCGATTCGTCGCGTGTCACGGGATAGAGCTGTTGCCATGCGCGCACGCCATCGCAGAGTGCGTCGTGGAGGATTTCCACGCGTGCGTCGCGCCGAGAGACGATGGGTTAACGCCCGCGACGACGTGTCGGCTCGGCGACATTTTCATAGACGACGCGTGGGTCGACGCGGATTACGTCTTTTGCAACTGTGTGACGTGGGACGAGGCGACGATGGAGCGGCTAGGGCGTGCTGCGGAGGCGATGCGACCGGGCGCCGTGTTCGTGACGGTGTTATGTCCGCTTCCTTCGGATAAATTCGAGCTCGCGCGCGAGGCCGAAATTGAGTTTTCGTGGGGTCGCGTCGAAGCACTCGTCCACAGAAGACTGTAAACATTAGAGCTCGCTTAGAACTACGTACAGCCAATAGGATATTATACATTACCGTAGCATCTACTACTAGTACCTCAAGCCGACGTTTGCTTCTCCTTTTCTCGCGAACGCATTTCGCTGCGCACTTGTCTCCAAAGGTCTTGGCCTTGCTTGAACAGTTGCGACCCAGTCTTGCCGGCGTGCACAGACTGTTCGTACGTCAAACGCCCACCACCGCGCGCGTCGATGTATTTGTGTAACGTTGGGTCTTTGGACACCTTGATCGAAATGTTCACCGCCTTCTCCGCCTTGGCCTTATCCGCCATGAAACAACAAAGCGTATCGAATTTATCGCTCATCGACATATTGAACGTCTCGCCCAAGCAAAAGAGATAGTTGTGCGTGTGATCGGGCCCACCGTGCGACGCCGCGATGATGTGAAACACGTGCATACCGGTGATGTCGATCCCGCCCTCCTCCAACACTTTCCTGTATTGATCTCTCGTCATGAAACGCCCTTCGACTGGATCTATTTTACGCTTCCTTTCCAACTCTTGCAACTTCTTGTTCCTCGCCCGCGCGTCGTCCACTTCGCTTCTCACTCGTTCCAACTCCTCGTTCTTGCTCTTCAGCAGCGCCTCATGAGCCTCACGCATCCGTTTATTTTCCTCAATCACCTCCAGGTTGGCCAACACCGTCTCTTTCGCCGACATCATCATATCCAACGCCTTGACGTAGGACTTTTGCGCCGCAGCCACGGCGCGCAGTTCCGCCGAACGCGTCAACGCCGCCCGCATCGCCGCCCCCTCACCATCTCTATCCAGCGCCTTCAAACTCAACTTTTCCAACGCCTCGCACACGTCCGCGTCCCCCATCTGTTCCCGTATCCGCGTCAACGCCGCCGTTTCCGTGCGTTCTCGCGTCGCTTCGACCGCAGCCTCCAACGCTCTCTTGGCGTGTTGTTTGCAATACTCGGACCCCTTGGCGCGTTTTCGACGACAGGATCGTCCCGATTCGAGTTCGTACGCGCACGTCGGGTCGTCCGGCGCCGAGGTGGGCGTCGTCGGCATGGCTGCGACGCACCGAACGCGTCGGTGTGGGGGCTGATTAATTTCAGCGTCGTTTCGAGAGAGTCGTTGAAGCAAAAGTGTCGGCACCGCACTGTGAGACGCGCGAGACGCGGTCGCTCGCGACGATCACGACGTGCGGCGCGGGATTTAAAAAAAAGAGCGCGACGCGTGGCGGTTGTTTATCAAGCGCGTCGAGACGATCTGGGTGGACGCGAACGCGACGGACGGACGCGACGTGAACGAATCGATTCGTTGAAAAGGTAATCGACAACATGATGATGACGACGACGACGTTAACGGCACCGACGACGCGGTGGGGCGATGCGCGCGTCGCGCGTTCGAGTGGTTTCCGACGCAGTCGAGGGATGAAGTGCGTCGCTCGAGTATCGACGGAGCGTCGAGGGACGACGGTGACGAAGATGGAGTCGAGTGAGACGTCGAATAACGAAGCCGTCAGTCAACTCGCGCTTCGCGGACGCGACGCGAGAGAGTTAGCGCCGCCGTCGAGGCATCAGACGACGGTTGCGGTGGTTGGGTCGCCGAATGTGGCGCCGATGACGGGTGGGGGAGAGTTTATGACGCCGTCGTTCGCGTTTTACGCGTTGTGCGGGGTTGGGTGCCTGCTGGGGAGCGCGCTGAGCGCGGTTTTGTTGGCGCTGATACCGACGCTGCGAAGCGTGCGGAGGACGATGGATGAGATTGCGTATTTGGCGGCGAGCGTGCGGGAGGAAGTTCCGGATACTCTCGCTGCGGTGCGCGTGTCGGGCTTGGAGTTGACGGATTGCATGGAGGAGGTCGGAGAGCTCACGGCGGATTTGGGTGGCGGGATTCGCAGCGCCGGACGCGGCATCACGGCGAGCGTGAACACGGCGCAAGCGCTCGGTCGTTACGCCGCGAGTGCGTTACCAGAGGTAAAAAAACGCGCCAAGCCGATAGTGGGTGGAGTTAGGGATAAATCTGTGCAAATTTTGCAGGAACGCGCCGACATGGAGCCGTACAGCGGACCGGTTATAGCAAACACCGCGTCGACGGCGAAAAAGGGTGTGGTCGCGGCGCGCAACGCCTTGAAGAGCGCGGATGTCGCGCGTAACGTTGGTAGACTGTACAAGACGATACGCGCACCGCCGGCAAGACCAAAGGATAAGTAGAAGTGTTTGTAAAATCGAGTAAAGCAGCCGATGAAACTAAAAGATATTTTCTGTCACCGTTGACATATAAATTATTTTTACAAGAGTCGTCGTACAAGAGGGATTCAACAGAATCAGCGCTGCTCACGCGTCGGCGAAGCGATGGCTTTCGGCGCGCCTGGGGCCCCGATCGCGTTAGCCAGCGACGGGAGGAAGTCGTGGATGCTCGGAAGAGCCTTGGGTCCTCCGTTCAACGGCGATCCGCCTCGGTTGGCGTCAGAGAGCGGCGGTCTGACTGGCATCACTCGTGCTCCGATCGCACCAACTTGCGCGGATTGTCTTTGCTTTTCGAGCATCTTTTGCATGTGCATATCGCGCGTGGCGACTTGTTCGCGCTCCAGCAAACGCTTGGTCTCTTCCAAATCGGCGCAGACGTCTTGGTACGCTTGGTACAAGTTGTGCGTTTCCTCCTTTTGTCTACCGAGCGTATCTTTGTACTTGTTAATCTTGTTAACGCTCTGAATGTTGGCTTGTTCGAGCGTGTTGATTCGCTCCTTGGCCTCATCAAGCTTGGCGCGCAAGAGGTTGACCTTGTTCTCCTCTTCGCTGATGGACTTCTCCAAGCGGGTGACTTCGCGAGAGAATTCCTCTGTCTTGAGTCTAAAGTTTTCAGACAACTTTTCGTACGCGACACGCATGCAGGCGAGCTCATCGCGCATGCGCACTTCACGCTCTTGAATTTCCTTGACAGACTCGTTGCTTCTGGAGGCGTAGTCGCGAGCGACAGATTCTGCGGCGCGTGCAGACGCCGCTTCGCGTTCCGCTTCAGACATCGTCTTGAGCATATCCAAGAACTTGGCGTTGTGCGCCTCCTCCTTGGATCGCGATCGAGCAATCTCTTCCTTGGCGTACTCGACGTCTTGCCTCCACTTTTCTTGCTGCAAAGCTGTCGTGGCGAGCTCAGCCTTGAGCGCAGCCATGTCTTGCTCCACCTGCGAGAGTTTATGCGCCTTTTCTTCGAGCTCCTTGGATCGACCCTCCAAAGTACCTTGCTCCTTGACGAGCTGCTCGTTTTGTTGGCGAAGCGCCGCGAGCTCAGCCTTAACATTGAGTTCGCTCTTCTCCGCCGACTTGGCGGCAGCCGTGAGCGCCTTCATTTCGACGAGAGCAGTGTCGCGCTCGCCTTCAACTTGCAACAGAGACTTTTCAAGCCCGACAAGCCGCGCATTGGATGCCTCCGCGGCTCGTTGCGCCTCGTGCATCTTTTCCATCGCTTCTTCACGCGCGGTGGCAGCCTTTTCAATCTCAATCTTGGACGATTCGAGCTGCTTACTGACGTCTTCGAAGCGAGCCTTGAGCGTGGCGAAGGACACGGATGATTTCTCCTTGGCTTCGCGCATGCTCTCTTGCTCCGCCTTGACGGCAGAGAGCGCAGAGGCGCTCGTTTCGTTCGCTTCGGTGAGCGCTTGTTCGAGTTCCTTGCGTTCAACGGCGAATTGGGCGGACGCAGCTTCGCGTTGAGCCTTTGCTTCCGTCAAATTGGCGGTCATCTCTTCAAGTTTGGCTTGCAACGTCGCGATGGAGACGGATGACGATTCGCGCTGAGTGCGCAATACGTCGACATCTCGCATCAATTCTTCGCACTTAGCCGTCTTAGCTTCGAGTTCCTTGCGCAAGACGCCTTCGCGATGATGCATTTCATTCATCGAAGTCTTCGCAGCGTCTTCCTTATCGACGCGAGCGGCTGCCAACTGTCTCTTCGCCTCTTCGTACTTGGCTTGCAGAGTAGCCATGGTGGCGGCGGTAGATTCGCGGTTGGATTGAAGGGCACCAATCTCGGATTGGAGAGCATCAATCTTGGTCATTTTGTTACCAAGCTGCGTCTTGAGTTCCTTGATTTCAGAGTCGTTGTTTGCGAGCGGTGCCGGCGCCGGCGCCATGACGCGATCTTCTTTTGCGCTCTTCAGGGCGGCAATCTCATCCATTGCTTCGTCGTACTTGGCTTGTAACGACGCGGCAGAGTCAATTTTCTTCGCCAAGCGGGTTCTGAAGGATTCGACTTGCGCTTGGAGAGATTCAACCTCAGAAACCTTGACTTCATACGTGGAGCGCGACACGTTGTCGCGCGATTGAAGCTTGGAAATTTCCTCCATGGCTTTGTCGTACTTGACTTGGAGCGATTGCGCGGCAACGCCAGAGTTGGAGTTTTCCGAGCGAAGCTTTTCCAACTCAGCCTCGAGCGCGCATACGCGCTGAGAATCACCCGCAGACGCGGATTGGAACTTTGTGAGCTCTCTCTCGAGCTCTCCGATTTCGATGGAGAGCTTGGACTTTTCGCTCACGAGAGTGTCTCTTTGGTTGCGCAAATCGCTGGCTTGCTGACGAATCTTTTCATTCTCAGACTTCATCTCAGTCTTGTCGCGCTGCCACATCTCCTTAAACCTGTTGACTTCGTTGCTGAGCTCTGTGATGGTGAGATTCTTTTCTTCCAAGATGTCGTCAATCTTCTTGTCAAATTTTTCCTCCACATCTGCGAGTTGCTTTTCAGCCATGCGACGCGCGGCGTTTGCCGCGGTAGCCTTGCTTCGAAGGCTCTCGCACTCCTCCTCAGACTCTCGAACCTGGTTGACGAGCTTTTTCTTTTGCTTTTCGAGACGTTCTTCGTTTTCACGAAGAATCTCAATCTCGACAACCTGGTCGCGCTCGCGATGTTCGGCGCGACGAAGCTTTTCTCTCTCTGAGCGCAGCTCGTCGTTGAGTTCCTCAATCTTGCTCGCATCCGCGGCGTTCTTCTTAACCTTGGTGCTCGCCGCCATGATCATTTGCGTCCGTAACGCCTGCGCGTGGTTCTTCTTCGCAACCGTCTCTCTCGTCCACTCCGCCTCAATCAACGCCTTGACGCTCGAAGAAAAGTAAAATCCTCCAAACCACATAGAGCTACCGTCTCGCATCGTCAGGTTCACGCCGCTTTCGCTCCACGACTCATTTCTCAGCGAAACTTCCGCAATCTCCTTGTACGCCACCTTTAACGAAATCGGTTTCGCCGCGTTCGATTTTCTCGGTTTCTTCGTCGGCGAGAACAAGATCCCGTCTCTCGCGCTCGCATCATCCGGCGAATCGCAATAAAAGCACACGTGCCCGCTCGTGACGTACAAGTCCCCCGTACCGCTCGCGATGGGTCCACCCAAGTGCGCCCGGTACGTCTCCACGAGCGTCTCCGCCGGGGATAACGAAAACTGCGCCCAGACCCCTCCCTTCTCGCGCGCCTCGCGGAGTAGCCGCGCCTTGCTCTTGTGTCGCTGCGCCCACCCGCGCAGTTTCGCTTGCACCTTGATCACGCACGCCTTTTGGTATTCCGTCAGCGCGTCGAATCTTTCCTCGAGCGCGAGGAGTTCACGCGCCGTCGGCATGGTTCGCGGATTTCCGAGCGCGACGAAAAGACTTTGCGTTTACTTCGCGCGCGTCGTTCTCGTTCCGTTCGTGTCGGGTACCGAGAGCGTCGCGGAATGATGACGACGACGACGACGACGACCACGTCGCGCCCGCGTGGGCTCGAGTCGAACCGTCGGTCGTTCCCCTCTGAGAGTCATGTATGGGTTTTCAGTGACAATATGTGATGTGACGGTTCATGACTCGTCATTGGTAGGGTCACGGTCTCTACGAACCCCGGCGAACGCCAGAGCGGCGCGGTCGTCGTCGTCCTGGGCGTCCTCGGCGTCCTCGGACCCGCGGGCGCGAAAGACTTCGGGTCGGTTCGCACCGACGACGACGGCGGACGACGACGGCGGCGGCGGAGGCGTCTTTGTGCGAGCGGCGTGTCGCGAGTTTCGATTTGAGGATTTTTGGACATGGCGGCTGAGCCATCGACTCGGACGAACGATGACGCCGTACCGGCGGTCGCCGCGATTGAGGGTTTGCGTAAACGCGTCGAGGACGTTCGCGCGCTCTCGGATGAGGTCAAAACGAGGCTGCGGACGCACGGGGTGGAGCGTTTGACGGGGATTCAGGAACGGTGCGTCGAGGCGGCGACGACGCGGGGCGCAGACGTGGTGTGTCGAGCGCCGACGGGGAGCGGTAAGACGCTCGCGTTCGTGCTTCCGATTGCGATGATGTTGGAGACGTGTGCGATGGAGGTGAAGGAAGGGGTTTTGGCGGTGATTGTGCTACCGACGCGGGAGTTGGCGAGTCAAGTGTTGACGCACGCCGAGCGGTATTGCGGAGCGGAAGCGTGCGCGCTGTGCGTGGGAGGCGCTTCGGCGCAGCCTCAGGAAGATGCGATTCGATCGCGAGGTGCGAGAGTGGTGATCGGGACCCCTGGCCGGATCAAGGAATTCATCGAGCGCAAGGTTATTTCGTTGTCGACGGTGAAGATTCAAGTGTTGGACGAAATAGACAGGTTGTTGGATGGCGGATTTGAGGGTGAAATCGACGCCGTGATGAAACCGCCGGGCACGTGCCAAACACTGTGCTTCTCGGCGACGATTTCAGCGTCGTTATCGAGGTTTCTCGATCGAAAACTCGTTCCCGGATACGCCGAGGTGAACGCGTCGGGTGCGGGAGGATCCAACGTTGGTGGCAAGGTGGAACACTTGTCGTTCGCCACCAAATCCGACGACGAATCCGTCGGGCTCGCCGTGGTGAACGCGCTCGAGCATTACGCGAGTAAGAGAGTGGATGGAAAAGTGGGTGGACAAGCAATCATCTTCACGGAGATGAAGTCCACCGCCGAGCGCCTTCGAGCGACGTTGACAAATATGTTCACTACGGTGCGTGGCTCGCCCATCTTTTTTTCTTTTTGGCTTTTTCTACGACGACGTCGATGACGAACAAACTATTTAAGGGATTTATGAGATTGGAATCCGTTCCATGTTCGTAACCATAGACTACAATTCTCCGAGACGTCATTTCTTTTTCGCACTCGCTCCGGTTCCAGAGGATTGCATCCAAATACTTATCTACATTCCCTGAGATGCGACGTTGATTAAAACTTTCGACACTGGAATGATGGAACGATTCGGGGTCGAGACGTTTCTTCTTGTTCTTCTTCTTCTTCTTCTTCTTCTTCTACTGCTCATTGAACAGTACGCAACGCTTGATGGTGATGATGATCCACTTTTTTTTCACATGTTAGACTGTCGAGATCGGAGGGTGAGGATCCTCTGGTCGATGTGCACAACCTTTACTCTGAGCCTTCAAGCGGCTTTCTACGTACCATCCTGCATTCGCGCTGCCCCGTTTGTCGTGCGCAAACTAACCTCTAGTGCTGTGTTTTCCAACTACGCAGGAGTTTAATTCTGGAAAGCGTGAGCGCAAAGTGACGTCTCTTCACGGTGATCTCCCGCAACCCGCGCGTGACGCGACACTGGCGAATTTGCGCTCTGGCGAAATCGACGTCTTGGTCGCGACGGATGTCGCTGCGCGCGGTTTGGATCTCGCGGGCGTCGAGCTCGTCGTGCATGCCGACCTACCTAAGACTGCGGATACGTATTCACACCGCGCTGGTCGCGCTGGTCGTCCGGGTTGCGCCGTCAGAGGCGTGTCTCTGTTGCTTCCGCAGCCGGAGCACGCAGCGAAGATTACCGAGCTCGAAAGAGAGGCAAAGATTTCCATCCGCCGTCTCGTGTACATAGGAGAGCGAGAACGGGTCGTCGTGACGGGCGACTTGAAAGATGACGTGAAAACAGTCGTGAACGACGCGTCCGAGACGGATAAGCGTCGCGATGACACTTTGATCTCGGACCAGTTTGCCATGTTTTCAGACGACCTGGTCAAGCTCGGCGGCGCGAAGTCGGGCACAAAGAAAAAGGCGAGCGGCAAGAAGCGACGTTGACGCGACGCGCGTTGGCGGAACACCCATAGTTGAATTAATTTTAGCAATCATTCTAGCCTACATTAGCATTTGTTTAGCAGAGCTGAATAGACTTCAAGAACAACTCCCTGGCCAAGGCGACTTCAAAGTGCGACTCTCGCCGTGGAAACAAGATGCCCACCGAACTCATCGCTCGAACCGAAACCTTTGTCCAAGAACAGCTCGCGAGCTGCGATGGGTCGCATGATTGGTGGCACATTCACCGCGTGCGCGCCACAGCGCGCGGTCTCGCGCTGGAAGAGGGCGCGGACTCGGAGATCGTCGAACTCGCAGCGTTGCTACACGACGTTAAGGATTGGAAGTACTCTGGCGATCCCGATGCGGGCGCAAACGCCTGCGCCGAGTGGTTACAAAGTCAAGGGTACCCGACCGATCGCACGGAGGTGATCGTGGACATTGTCAAGAATATGGGATTTAAGAATGAGCTCGGCGGTTCCATCGCGGGAAGACAGTTGAGCGTCGAATTCAAATGCGTGCAAGACGCCGATAGATTGGATGCCATCGGAGCGATCGGTATCGGACGAACGTTTTGTTTTGGAGGGGCGAAGAAAAATCCAATGCACGTCCCGGGGGTCGCGCCCAAGGTTGGACTGACGATGGAAGAGTACGTCAAGTCTCAGAGCGACAAGGAGAGACCGAATACGACGATCAACCACTTTTACGAAAAGCTCTTCACACTCAAGGATAAGATGAAAACTGAGGCTGGTAAAAGAAGAGCTGAGAGACGGCACAAAACTATGGAAGAGTTTGTCGAACGATTCAAGCGCGAGTGGGACGGTGAAGAGTGAGGTAATAGGTAATAAGATGGACAAGTCATCGCTAGTCACAGAGTCGATTTCTTGTGCGTCGGACGTCTATTTCATCTAAAGTAGTGTAGTACTGTAAATTTCTTCCGAGTTATCAATACTGCAGCGGACGCACACGATCACGACGCGCGCGACGAATTTGGGCCGCGGCGTAGTCGAACATTCCCGCGTTGCGACGCTTCTTTGGCTTTTCCCCCTTGAGACGACGGAAAATGCGCATGGCGCACTCGCACGTCTGCAAGTAGTCGCCTTCCGGCGCGTTCGCGGCGGCTTCATCGCAAAACTTCATGATGGTCGCGAGATCCGCAAAGATTGGATCCTCCGGAGCGAGAAGTTTCAGGCACTTGTCGTATCCATCATCAAAGTCGAGTTTCGTTTCAACGAAATTGATAAGCTCCTGAAGGTCCTGCTTGTCTGGCATCGGACACCCTCCATCGATCGCATACTTTAGTGTTTGATAATAACCACCGCGCGCGGCGTTGCAGATTGTCATCGCATCCCAGGGACAACGATTTTGGCGCGCCCACTTCAGGACGTCTAGATGACCATTGAAAGCCGCGTTGGAGCACGTCAGCGCGTTGCGCGGACAGCTGCGTTCAAACAAGTACTGCAACATCGGTAGATCACCTTTACGCGCCGCCGCCGCCGCCGCGTTCGCATCCATGCGGCATCGTAACGTCACACAAAGGTATTTCATCAGCTCGAGGTTCCCGCTCGCCGCTGCCAACGCCGACGTCATCGGGTTGATTGCGTTTGAATTCTTCATAAACACGGACACGCGCACAGTCATATCTTTCGTCAATTCCTTGACGCGCTCGAGGTCTCCCGCCGCCGCAGCGACGTTGATGTCACAGAACTCCTCTCCGTCGCGTTTGCCGCTGGTTGCGCTCGTCGAATTCATCGCGTTCGAGCGACCGTTTCTGGCTTCTTGTTGAATTGTGTGGGGGTGCCTAGTTTGCGCGCGCGCGAGAACATCGCTCTTACCCCTCTCGGGCCCTCGACGCGGTTCGACGCCCGCGCACGCGGTTCGCGCGCGATGAAATGTGTTTTACATGTGTTTTTAATGCATACAGTGGTCCTCCTGCGCGGAACCCGCGCGGAACCCGCGCAAAACCCGCGTCTGATGAAACACGCGAAAGACGACGCGACGGGTGCCAGCCTTTGCCAAATCGCCTCACGCGGCGTCCTCCTCGACCCGCCCCTGGGGCGATCGAAGCACCTTGAGCTTGTAATCGACGTACACGTTGCGCTTTTCCGACAATCCAGGAATGTAGAGCACGCGCGTGAGCGTCGGGCTGCGAAGAGGATCGACGAATTTCTCCACTCGGACATCCACCCACTCGCCTGGAGTCGCACTCGGGCGCTCGGCGGCTCCGGCTATGCTCGAGCCAAAATCCGCCTCGACGAGGAACCGACACTCTCGAGGGTCGATGAACTGGTTCGGATGCGCCTCGTTGTCGTCGTTAAGACCTTCGGGAGTGTGCGCCGTGCCGCCCTTCGAAGAATCGAAGGGCATCGGAAGCGCACCGTCAAAACCAGAGTCGATGAATCTCAAACTGTACGCCAACGATGGTAAATGAAATGAGCTCGGGAAGCGGTACCACTCGGCGCCCACGCACACGTTGATGGACGCGTCGGCACCGGCTGCGGCAAACTCCCGAGCGAGGTATTCCGGCCAGAATGGTTCTTGAGCGTGGACGCTCGGTATCGGAAGAGCGCCGTAGATCTTTGCGGGAGCGCCGTAATACGTCAAAAGCGCGGCGGCGCGAGAGACGGATAACGCCATGGTGCCAAGCAATACGAGCGCCACTGACAATGCGATGACGAAAGATGGCACTTTTGACTTGAACACATGTCGGGAAAGCTTGATGAAGCTCTCTGTAAAGGCACCGATCGTCACAGACGCGCTCAGAGCCAAGCATGGATAAATCATGTAGAGAAAACGCTCCTCCTTGTGCGGAATTATCGTGAAGAACGCTGTCACCAGTGGAAAGGGCAAGCTGACGACGAGCATCGCGCGCCAGTCGTTTCTATACTTTTCAATCGCCACAAGCAGTTTGCCCTTGTTTGCTTTGGGATCTTTCTTTGCCTGTTCGCGTAATAAATAAGCCTTGACCGCCACCGCGAACGAGACGGCGACAGGCGCAAAGATTGAAAACGCCGCCGAGAGCTGAAAGTTTAGCAAGAGATTCTTCACGTAAAAGACGGCATCCTCCACGCCGTAAAGATTGCTCTTACCACTCATCACGTTGTACTTTAATAGGTTGTACACCGAGCTCACCAATCGTAGTTCGCCGCTCTTGCTGTACATGAACGAGTCGCACACGATTGAAATTGCCACAGAAATTGCTGTAAACAACGCGACGACGCTGAGCGTCGCGACGAACCCGATCCCGTAAATCGCGTACAGTCCGAACGGAATCGCCGCAATACCGCTAAATGGCCATCCGAAAACTACGGCGAAGACGCACGCGATGCACGCCAACCGATGCTTCCCCCTCAGCGACGCGGCGGCGCTCGCCGTCACGCACACCATTGCGAAAGAGCTCGGCAACATCGCCGTCGAAGCCACCGCCATTCCAGAGCTGGACGCCAAAATCATCAACAAGCACGCACCGGTGAGCGCGTGTCGCTCGCTCACCGCCCTCACGAGGCTCGCTTCGGCCAACGCGCTCGCCAACGCGCTCGCCAACCGTACGCACACAAACGCCACACGTCCTCCAGAGCCCTCTCTCCCGAACACTACCGACGCCAACATCGCGACCGGCGCGTGCATGAAGAGATATGCGTACGATCGCAGCGCGTACGCCGATCCGTGCTCCCAGGTTTGCATTCCGCGTCCGTGCACGAGGTAGTGCAACGGTTCGAGATAGTTGTACGTCTCATCGCAATCCAATACCACATCGTTTCTCAACGCGACGAGCGCGCGCGTGAGGACGAGAACGACGCGGGCGTAGCGATGGGCGACCGAGACGGAGGCTTTACCGCGGGTTGAAGACCGCATGGTGCGCGTCGACGTCTGGGGCGTTCACAAGTGAGTGCATCTTACTTCCGAACCACTCGGATATATGTATGTGTAAACAGTGATGTGGAGCTCAGCCATGGGTGTTTGAGTTTGAGCGAACGAACGACCGCGCTTTACACGCCGACGCGCGCGCGCGACCGAAACCCTCGCGCGGCAGCCATGAGCTCGGCTTCATTCGATGAATCCGTCCACACCCTTCTGACGATGTTCCCCGAGCAAGACCCCGTCGTCGTGCGCTCCGTACTCGAGGCGCGCGACGGCCACGTGGAGAGCGCGGTTGAAAAGCTCCTCGCGATGTCGAGACGAAACAACGGCGCGAGAAACGTGCCCCCGGGGACGATCGGGATGTCACCGCACGGCGGTGGATCGTCTTCGTCGTCCGGATACGCCGGTGGACGCGGAAGGTGCGCGCGATGCGAGACGCGACGCGACGCGAGAGACTCGAACGATAAACCACGCGTGTCATTTCGCGGGTGAAATTCCAGTTCCGATCCACTGCGCGTCGACGACGCGTGGATCGCGTCGAGACGGCGAAACGCGGCGCGAACGATGGGTGGAATATCGGATCATTTAATACCGTCCGTGGATGCGCGTGTCCGCCGTCGCGCGGGTGCGCGGGGGACGATACGATGTGCGCGTGGGTAGATCGGGGGCGCCCGAGCTGGGGCGGCGTGGTGGTGTGGTCTCTTCGGGTCTGGATTTTCACTCTCGCGCGCGACGCCCTTTCTCGCAGGACGATGACTGACTGACGACGCGAACGCGTGCCGCAAACGCAGTGGTGGAATGGGATCGAACGATTATTACTCAACCGTGCCACCTCCGCGAGAGGAGGAATCGTTGTGGGGCTGGCTGACGGGGGACGACTCGTCGACGGGGCAAGGCTCGGGCGAGATGGATGAGACGTGGAACTGGATCTCGAACCAGATGTCGTACTTGGCGTTGGAGGCTTCTAGACAGCTTAAAGGGGTGACGGATGCTATTGCAGAGGAGATTCTTGGTCCGCCTGAAGAGGAGTTGGGAGAGGAAGTGGAGGAAATTACTGAGGAGGAGCGGGAGAGAGCCGACGTGGTCGCCGGCGGTATGGCGATGCAAGCAAATCGAAGAACGACGCAGCCAAAGACGACGCCGAAACCAAAGCCGAAGAAACCGATCCGACACGCAGAGTACGACGACGATGAAGAGGACGACGCGCTCGGAGGTATCCTCAACTTGCTCGGGTTGGAAGACGACGAGGACGAAGACGAGCCTTACGTTCGTAGAGATTCGAAAAAGGACAAGTGATCCTCGCGCGTCTTTCCTTAGTTGAGACGCTTGATTGTACTGTAGTATTTGTTATCGAAAAGTCATGTTTTCATGCAAACACAACAGAAATGTCGACTGACGGTGATCGCGCGCGACGACGAAATCTACATCTGCACTGGGTTGACTTTTACGAGCACGAAGCCTCGGCAGTGGCGAACGAACGCGCAGAGTCCATGCTAGACCGCGTCGTCGCCGCATCCCCATCGCTCGTTCGCTCTTCCATCGCGCTCGCGTGTTCATCCAACGCGTGCTTCGCCTCCACCGCAGCCTTTCGCGCGCGATTACGTCGACGATTCTTCCTACGCACCTCCTTGAGTCTCTCCTTGGCTTCTTCGGCGCGTCTCACTCGAACCAATTTGTCCAACTCGGCAAAGTATTCCTCGTTCGTCTTCCGCCTCGGCATTGCATCCACGTCGACAGAATCGTTCCAATCAGGTTTGTTCGTTTGAGAATCTCGAGTGTCGCTCGAAACCACCGGCGCTGTCGCCTGTCGCGCAGCCTTTGCCGCGCGTCGCGCGCGACTGCGTTTCGCCATGATTGCCGTTCGCTCTGCGCGACGCTTCTCCATTCTCTCCATCTTCATCCGCTCCTCCTCGACCACTATCGGATCGGGCGTCTTCGACCAACTTTTTAGCAATCCTCGATCCATCGTTTTCACGTCCGATCGCCGCGCGGCCGCACCGTCGACCACCGTTGACCCACCCTCGACAACGCGCGCTCGCTCGACAATCCTCGTCCGCCCACCCGGCGTCGCCCCGCGCGAATCCACCACCGGTTTCCTCAACCTCGCCCGCGCCCAAACCGTCCGTCGACTCGAATCCCGCTCCGCACACCCCACATCACGCACGCACACCGCGGGCTCCATCGTCATCGCCGCCATGACGGCGCGACACTCCCGCAACGCGTCCTCCGTTTCCAGCAGCGCCCGCTCGCGTCTCTCGCACGCGTCGCACGCCGTCATCACCACCTCTGTCGTTTGCGTCCCCGTCGTCGTCTTCCCCGCTCGCGCCGCCGCCGCGACGTCCGCCGCGACGTCCGCCGCCGCGAGCGTCGACACCGCGTCCATCCACGCCCGTCCGCGATCGAGACCGAGATTCGTCGGCGCCGAACTCGTTCCACCCAAACGTCTGTTCACCTTCCCAACCGTCACACCACCATCAGCATCGATGTCTGCATCGACCGCGCCGACGCGACCACCGCCGTCCCATCTCGCGCGCCATACCCCACACCCGAACCCCGCATCGTCGTCAGGTTCGTCGCGCTCGTCGCGCTCGTCGCGCTCGTCGTCGTCCTCGTTCGCACGCGTCGTTCGTCGCATCAGTGTGTGTCGCGTCGCGGTTTGACTCGTTGACTTTTTTTGTCGGCTCACTCGTGTGACCGACGTCGTCGCCGCCGCGTCGGTCGCCCGTTCGTCGGCTCGTTGTTAACCGAACGCGTCGATATTTTTTCTCCCTTTCGTCGACGCGTCGCCCGCGGTGATGGTTCGTTCGCCGCGCGTTCGATCGAGCGTTCGTTCGCGTTCGTGGTTGTTGACATTTCGCGCTTCACACACCGCCGCGAAAAGGAAACGAAACCGAATCAAACAAAGGATGTTCGTCCGCGCGGTTCGACGGTGCGGACGCGCCGCGGCGGCGACGCGCGCGGCGGCGACGCACTCGTTGACCGCGGATTGGTCGGTGGGGTCGCGCGCGTCCGCGCGTCTTCGAACCATGTCGACGAAAAAGAGTGCCGCTGATGTTGACGATGGGTTTGCGTATCAACCGTTGTTTGACGCGCGCGGACCGAAAGAAATCGAATGGACGCTCGTGACGAGAGACGGAGTGGACGAGGTGACGTCTCCCGATGGTAACGAACGGTTTTTGCGAGTGTCTGGGGAGGCGTTGCGAACGCTCGCGGCGAGGGCGGTGAGAGACGTGTCGCACTTGTTGCGTCCGGGGCACTTGAAGCAGTTGAGAAAGATATTGGATGATCCCGAGGCGTCGAGAAACGACAAGTTTGTCGCGTTGGAGCTGTTGAAGAATGCGTGCGTAGCGGCGGGGATGATTTTACCGGGGTGTCAGGACACCGGGACGGCGATCGTTATGGGTAAGAGAGGCGGGCGGGTGCTCACGGATGGAGACGACGAAGAGGCGCTGAGCCACGGCGTGTACGACACGTACACGACGACGAATTTGCGTTATTCGCAAGTCGCCCCGCTGAGCATGTTTGAGGAGAAGAACACTGGATGCAACTTGCCTGCGCAGATCGATTTGTACGCGACAAAGGGTGACGAGTATCATTTTCAATTCATGACCAAGGGTGGCGGCAGCGCGAACAAAACCTTTCTGTTTCAGCAAACCAAGGCGGTGCTGAACGAAGCGAGCCTCATGTCATTCTTGGAGGAGAAAATCAAGACGATTGGTACGAGCGCTTGCCCGCCGTATCACTTGGCCATCGTCATCGGTGGGTTGAGCGCGGAGCAAAATTTGAAGACGGTGAAAATGGCGAGCGCGCGATACTACGACAATCTCCACACGTCTGGCAACGAACTCGGCCGCGCGTACAGAGATCTCGAGTGGGAGGAGCGCATTCACAAGCTCACGCAGCAGATGGGTATCGGTGCCCAGTTCGGTGGCAAGTACTTTTGCCACGACGTGCGCGTGATTCGATTGCCGCGTCACGGCGCTTCGTGCCCCGTCGGCCTCGGCGTCTCTTGCTCGGCTGATCGACAAGCCCTCGGTAAGATTACCAAGGACGGCGTCTTCATCGAAGCTCTGGAGAAGGATCCGAGCAAGTATCTCCCCGAGGTTAAGGAGGACGATCTCTCCGACGAGGTGGTGCACATCGACTTGAACAAGCCAATGTCTGAAATCTTAGCCACGCTCAAGTCGTGCGAGGTGACGACGCGTCTCACCCTCACCGGTCCGCTCGTCGTCGCTCGCGACATTGCCCACGCCAAGCTCAAGGAACGCCTCGACCGCGGCGAAGACTTACCCCAATACATGAAGGACCACGCCGTGTACTACGCCGGTCCAGCCAAGACCCCAACCGGCATGGCGAGCGGTTCCTTTGGTCCGACGACAGCCGGCAGAATGGATTCCTACGTCGACCAATTCCAAGCCGCCGGCGGTTCCATGGTCATGCTCGCCAAGGGTAACCGCTCCTCCGCCGTCACTCGCGCCTGCAAAACCCACGGCGGCTTTTACCTCGGTTCCATCGGCGGTCCAGCCGCGATTCTCGCTCAAAACAACATTAAAAAGGTGGACGTCCTCGAGTTTCCCGAGCTCGGCATGGAAGCCGTCTGGCGCATCGAAGTCGAAAACTTCCCCGCGTTCGTCGTCGTCGACGACAAGGGGAACGATTTCTTTCGCAAGTGGACGGGATGAAAGGTTCCTTTCACTAGCCACTTGATCTTTTCACCGTTGTAACTAGTTTCTCACGACTCTCATCATCACTTCCCGGCGGACGTTCGTTCGTTCGTTCGTTCGAATCAGTCTCCAGCTGTCAAAAGACGTTTGAAGAAGCGATTTCAAACCCGACGGATGAATGGATGATCCCTCTCGACCGCGTCGCGTCACACGGCGACGAACGCGAAGCGCGGGTGGGCGCGGACGAACGAAAACGAAAGCGACCATGTCGACGACGACGCCGCCGACGACGACGACGACGGAACCCGCGTCGGCGTCGGCGCTTCGTGAGGTGACGACGAACGCGCGCGTCGTTGAAGATGCGCCAGAGCGAGTGATGATTCGTAAAGAAGAAACGCGACCGATGACGACGGAAAAGCGCGAGAGAGAGGAAGACGACGAGGCGGTGGGGACGGTGGAGGCGGCGCCGGTGGCGACGAAGCGTGGGAAGGGTGGAAGGCAGGTGGAAACCGCGCCGAGGGAAATGTCGATCGAGTTGCCCGAGACGCTGGCGGAGTGGAAGACGGGCGCCGAGGAACAATTGAAACATTTGTGGACGTTGCAGCGACAGAGGCTGTTGGATTGGTTTGAAACCAAGGCGGGGATTAATATTTGCATCGTGTCGTGTCCGGCGGAGGGGATTCGGCTCAAGTTGAGGGATATGCGGGAGAACGGGGTGTACGGGAGCTCGATGGTGCCATATTTGCAGATCATGCGGGAGATTTTTGATACGGCGGATGAATACGTGGATGATTTGGATGAAGAGATTGATTTCGATGATTTTTGGGACGAAGACGAGGAGGACGAAGATGAGGACGAAGATGAGGACGATGACGAGGAGGAGGAGGAGGAAATTCCCATCGTCGCGCGGGCTCGAGTCGAAGAGGCACCCCAGGCTGAAACGAGAGAAGAACCCGAACCTCAGGCTCGGTCTCGCGGTGCTTCTCGCTCCGCTCCGAGTGCGGAAGAACGCGCTGCCATGCAGGTTAAGTTTAGACAGTTTTCTCTATTCCTCGGACAATACTTTTCAGAGAAGCGTCTGGAGAAGGAGGACATTCTAGCGCTCCTCGAGCACGCCGCAAATAACAACTTTGACGACGAAAGCGAAGTCATGCGCTTCTTGGACTTTTTACAAGGCCAAAACAAGATTATGATTGACCAAGACGATCAGTCTGTGTACATCATATAGTAGCGATCGATCGTTTTAATTCATTGAAACTTTTTGAAGAAAAAACAACGGCGTGCGTGCCTGGTTTTGTCGACAGACTCGAGGCTGACGTGTCGTCGATTTGGTTGTCGTAAACCCTAAGTTGACGATTCATTACTCGAAGAATTAGAGGGTATGCGTTTGTAGTTACACTATTTGTACATACATTAGGATTCAAATGTGTGCGAGGTGCGCGAGCGACAGGTGCGTCAGTGCGCGTCGCAACAGGTGCGAGACGGGACCCCGCGCGCGGTCGGTGGAGACTGGGGATTGGAGAGCGGTGTTTTAGAGTTTTTGCTACACCGTCGTCGTCGGTTTCGTGGCGTCGAGTGATACGGTGGCACCCCCGGGTTGTGAAGGACGACGAGTGAAAAAAACAAAAAACAAAATTCATGATGACGCCGGAAGAACGCGAGGCGTTGGTGGACCTTCGGGTGAAGGTGCGCAAAGAAATCGGCGCGGATATCAGCGCGGAGAAGGGATGGGAGGTGCGGGTGACGGTGCGGAAGGGTGGGGTGCACGAGGGGAAGCCGTATAAGGAGTTTTTTCCACCGGGTGGGAAAGTCAAGTTGAGAAGCGTCAAGGAGGTGTGCGAGTACGTGGCAAAGGTGCGAGGGATGGCGATCGGAAAGGAGGTGGGGAAGAAACGGAAAGTGGTCCCGGAGGTCAACGCCAAGGTAGTGGCGCCAGTCAAGGCGAACGTCACGTTCGGTGGGAAGAAGGGAGGTTCTGGCGGCGCCTCGGTGGCGACGACTGGTTTGAGCGTCGAGGAAGAAGAAAAGTTGGAGTACGAACGTTTCGTGCGGGACGTTAAACAAATGTTCAATCGAGACATTCGACGCGATGGTTGGTCGGTGGCGGTCACGGTGCGAAAGACTGGCAAGTTGAAGGGTCAGACTTACAAAGAGTTTTTGACGCCGTGTGGAAGCAAGTTGCGTTCATTCAAGGAGGTGATTACGTATTTGAACGCAGAGGGTCCGATTTTGAAGAAGAACAGGACGAACGACGAAGACGATGATGAGGACGATGACGGACCAACGCAGGCTGAGTTGGACGAGATGGAGCGGAGAATGGCTGCGGCACACGCGGCGGCGATCACTCGAGCCGCGCCGTCGATACCAGAGACGACTCAGAGCTGCGTCGTGCAAGGTTTGGAATTGGACGAGAACATGGATGAGGATCGTTTGATTGTCGAGTTTGTCAAAATCACTGGTTTCGAACCTGCAGGTTACGATACCGTGGAACAGCTACGACAGATGGTGGATAAGGAGCTCGCCAGAGCCGCTTCAAAGGCGAACGACGCGGCAAAGAGCACTTTCAAATTTAACGCCTCCACGGCGTCGCTCAGGCCGCGAAATTCGCTCGCCGAGTTCCCCAACGGAGCGTTCTCGCCGAATGAAGACGACAGGAGGGCAGCCCAACAAGCGCTTGTGTCGCGCGTCAAGGAAGCTGCGAGGGAAAGCTTTGACGCATCCAAGACGGGAGACATGTCCAAGGCTGATTGGAGAGGCGAAGGACGAGTACCCAAATTTTTAGGAAATACGTCAGTGACGGATGATATTCGTGGCGGTACGCGTGCTGGTGCCGCTCCCAAAATCGCTGGCACGGATGCCGAAATCAAGTTGCTTCCAAGGGCGACATCCGTACCGAGTGCGGATGTAGAAAACCGACCACCGTTTGATCCCACCGACGCACGTCAAGTGATGACGCTGAAGGCCGCCATGCACACTTCTTCTTCGCCAGAAGAAGCGAGGTGTAGAGAGGCTGAGCGTGCCAAGGTGATCGACCTCATTCAAGGATGTTTGCGGGATCGTAAGCCCGGAAGTTTATACCTCGCGGGTTTGCCAGGAACCGGCAAGACGCTGACTCTCAAGGAAGTTCAGAGAACGACTGAGAAATGGGGAATCGCGGGCAAGAGTCGACCGAAAGTGGCATACATCAACTGCATGTCTCTGAGAGATCCCAAGGCGATTTTCGGCGTTATCCTCGAAGAACTAGGTGAGACTGCTCACGCAAACGATCGCCAGTCGATGAACAACTCGATGGAATTCAGTGACTTTCCAGAAGTTGTCGCGCTACGAAGAATGATGACCGAGTCCAACTCAAAGTCAGGCGGTGGCATGTGTATCGTCTTACTAGACGAAATGGATCAATTGCTCACGACCTCGAAGGATGTACTCTACGAACTCTTTGCGTTGCCCGCTTTGAAGGATTCGAAGTGTATTCTCACCGGAGTCTCAAACGCAATCAACCTCACCGATAGAGTGTTGCCGATTCTGCGGGCGCGTGGATGCGAACCTGCGCTTGTTTCATTCGCTGCGTACGATGGGGCTCAGCTCAAGGTTTTACTCAAGCAACGCCTCGCGTCTCTTCCTTTCAAAGCCATGGAAGACAGCGCGATTGAGCTTTGTTCGCGAAAAGTTGGTGCAGCCACGGGTGATATGCGCAAGGCGCTGAACGTATGCGCGACTGCCATTGATTTGTGCGTCCAAGAAGCGACTCGACCGATGGATGATGGCTCAGATCAGCCCGCTCCCGCCCCTGGCATTGTGAAAATTTCCCACATGGCGAGGGCACTTTCGAAGACGTATGCGTCGCCGATTGTCGATTCCATTCGCGCGCTACCACAGATGCAGCAAATGGTGCTCTGTTCAGCAGTGAAACTGTTGAAGAATGCGAAAACCATGGAGACGACCCTCGGGGCTCTGCATGATCGCTACGTCCTCGTGTGTAAAACGGCTGGTGTCAGAGAGTTGTCCCAAGGCGATTTCCATACGATGTGCTCCGCATTGGCTGATCACTGTTTGTTGAAGATTGGAAACGGCAATAACGATCGACTGCGTAAAGTGAGAATGCTGGTGACTGAAGACGATGTGATTTTCTCGCTTCAAGGCGTCAATTTCTTCAGAAATCTATTAGGTGTAAGCGCTTAGGCTTACTAGGCGTCTGTGTAATTTCAATTTTACGAGACTGCAAACAGACGAAACGAAATGCCCCACATACCGACTCTCACAACCTGCGACACAAAGACGCAAAACTCACTCAAAACAACCAAAATGTTTTCTCAACTGCGACCGACGGCGCAAAGTCTGCGCGCACTTCAGCGATCGCGCTCCACTTACAAACCACACACATGTCGCGCTTCGACACCGCGGCGCAACATGGTCTCTGCTTCTTCAGAAGGAAAACCGGCGCGAGACACGACGTTCACGCCAACACAAGTGCAGTTTTCATCATTCATGCCTCCCGAAGCTCGCGATTTCAAGTTTTCGAGGCATCTCATCATCGCCGTAGACGGCACTCGCGCATCAGAGGACGCTACGAGGTGGGTCATAGCTAACATGGTGCGCTCGGGCGATCTTTTGCATCTCTGTCATGTCGCTGTGCCACAATCTCTCAACTTCTTTTACACCGGTGCGCCGGGCACAGAGACGACTCAATGGCAATCGCAATACGAGGATTTCGTAAAGTCTTGCGTCGAACGGACCGAGAAACTACTCGAGAAGACCATCAGCGATGTGATGCCGAAAGCCACTGATGTTGACGAAGACATGACTCCGTTTCGTCCGCCCATCGAGCTGGACTGCATCTTGGATCTATCATGGGATCCAATCGGTCACATTTTGATTGAAAAGGCGACAAAGCTGGATGCCGCGTGTCTTATCCTCGTGCGTCATAAAAAGCGGTGGGCCCAGAAGCTGTTAACCGGAAGTGTGTCAGATTTCGTGATCAATGAGGCTGACATGCCGGTGCTCGTTTGGCACGCTCCGATGCCGACCGAGGACGATTTACTTGGCATCGATGCCATCGATGAAGAAGAGAAAGAAGGAGAGAAAGAAGAAGAGAAAGAAGATTGAGCGGCACGAGGTTTACGATGAGAAACATGTTTACGTCGAATTACACAAAAACATCCGCACCATCGTTTCACGCATCAACGACAAACCTCCGTTGATTAGTGCGAAAGAATTTCGCGAACATACTTGTACGAGTTGCTCCAAATGGCTTTACACAAATCAATGGGAAGGTGTTCCTGTTTGTTCTTGATGTTTTTGTCTGCCCCGTTTTGTAACAGCAGATTGACAATTTCAACGTGACCTCTCATCGCGGCCCAGTGCAGCGCCGTGTTATCGCCGAGATCGAGCGTATCGACATCGGCGCCTTGCTCGAGTAAATACTTGACGGTGTGATAATGTCCATTATGAGCTGCGCGCTGGAGCGCGGTGTCCTTCATCAATCCGCACTGTTGGATATCGGCGCCTTCGTCGAGCAAGAGCTCAACCACCTTTGTGTGTCCGTTACCCGCGGCGAGTACGAGCGGCGGATCACCGCAGTGATCGGCTTCATTCAACGGTGCGCCTTCGTGAATGTGTTCCTTTACCCAATCGTAGTAACCATCGACGCAATCGCGCCAGATGTTTGACTTTTCTGGGATAAATCTACCAGTCTGTAGCAAACACAAAAACAGTCAGTCGACTTTGCGAAACGTTTCGCACCGCGCATCGCCGTTTCGCGCGTCAAACAATCTCTCGCGCATCGGAAATCGTCGCGCGCGACGCACCACCAAGTCAAAAGGCATCGCGCTCCGGGCTCGATCGTTCGTCGACGCGTCGGTTTGTGCCTCGAGAGCGTTGCAAAATTTACAAAAAACGCTCGAAACGCTTTTTTTACAAACACCCGTCAGCAGAATCGTCCTCGCGAGTCTTGTTCAAGATTAATGACATCACAAACACGCTACTAGAAGAATGCAAAGGGACGCGACGCGTCGTGGGGAGTTTACTTTTTCGGTGGGCGGTTCGCTTTTTCAACTACGCCGCTGGTGCCGAAACGCTTGCGCAACACAGCCAAGACGTCGCTCATCGGCACGCCCTGCTTGTTGAGCATCACCATGGAGTGGTAGAGCACGTCAGCCATCTCGTTCGCCGCCGCCTCCTTACCCTCGTTCTCCTCCCACGTCTGACAGAGCTCGCCCGCTTCCTCTCTGATTTTCTTACACAACAACTCGGGGTTATCCAACAAACGACGGGTCCACGATGGCTTTTTATCCTCGTCCACCACTTCGACGCGTCTCGCTTCGATGGTCGCCTCGAGTTCGTACATCGTCGTCAACGCCTCCTCGGCGAGGTGTCTACCACCGCCCTCTTTCGAAGCCGCACCCTCTTCTCCATCAACGCGTTTGTAATAGCACGTGTGCGCACCCGTGTGACACGTCGGTCCGCTCGGAACGCCCAAATAAATGAGACTATCTCTATCGCAGTCGACGTGCACGCTATCCACCGCGATAAAGTTTCCACTAGTCTCCCCTTTACACCACAGCTGTTGTCGGCTTCGAGACCAAAAAGTCGCCTTTCGGTTTCTCAGCGTGTACTCCACAGCCGTTCGATCCGCGAACCCTTGCATGAGAATCGCACCCGTGTCCACGTCTTGCGCGATCGCCACCACCAGACCCTTATCGTCGTACTTCAACCCATCCAAAAAAGCCTCGAGCGCCTCCTCCGTCGCCGGTCCACCCGCCAGGGACACCGCGTGGCCGTACGCGCGAGTGTGCGTCGTCATCATTCGTCTCGCCCCCTTTCCGTTCTTTCCCGTCGTCGTCATCGGGCGAGTACCGCGTCGCGGTACCGCCGCCGCTGTGGACGACACGTTCAGCATCATCATTCGCGTCGGCGGTCGCGCGCGTCGTCGCGATCAATCAATCTGACAAGCAAACGGTGATCGTCCGATCCGATCCGTTCCGTTCAGTCCGTCGTCTTCGGCGGCGTCGGCGTCGTCCGTTCGTCGGCGTCTCGACGGTGCGCGCGTCGGTGTCTGACGGGATTCCGTCGTGCACTTTTTGTCTTCACACCGCGACGACGACGACGACGACGAAGACGACGACGAAGACGACGACGATGCGACGATGCGCGACGTTCGGCGGCGCGCGCGCGTTCACGGCGGCGGCGACGGGCGCGCGCGAACACCGAGGAACGATGCGACGCGCGTCGGCGTCGGTAACGGCGTCGGTTTCGATTCGGCGTTGGTCCGTAGCTGCGGCGACACCGAACGCCGCCGAAGCCGACGCCGAGACGACCGATGCCGGGACGACCGATGCCGAGACGGCGACGCGGGACGCGCGAGCGATGAAACGCGCGCTCGAACTCGCCCGCGAGGCTGGACGTCGAGGGGAGATTCCCATCGGTGCGGTGTTGATCGATGACGAAACCGGGGAGACGGTGGCCGAGGCGTCCAACGCGTGCGAAGCGACGGATGACCCGACGGCGCACGCCGAGATGCGGTTGATTCGCGCCGGGGCGGAGGCGATGGGGGGGAACTGGCGAGCGTTGAAACGAACGACAATGGTGGTGACGCTCGAACCGTGCGCGATGTGTGCGGGGGCGATATTACAAAGTAGAGTGGGCTCGGTGGTGTACGGGGCGAAGAATACGCTCTTGGGCGCCGACGGAAGTTGGGTGTCAATGCTTCGGAAAGAATCTGTCGGGGACGATGGAGGGCCGCGTCGACCGCATGCGTTTACGCCAGATTTAAAAGTGCGCGGTGGGGTGATGGCGGAGGAAACGGGGGCGTTGATGAAGGAGTTTTTTAAGAGGCGAAGGACGTTGGGAACGTGGAGCGTCGATCGCGACCCGCGCGATGAATCATAGCGAAAGAGAGTTGAGTGAGAAACGAAACGTGTAGTTTTTGTTGTCGTTCAGTTGTTGTTGTTGTAATAACAGGCTACTAGAAAAAATGTTATCTATCGTGCGCGAGCGTAGTCGTCGTCGTCGTCGTCGTCGTCGTCATCCACGAACCTGTCGCGAATTTTCATCGAGCCGCCGCGCATGTCCTGAGACACTTCATCGACGGGGGCGCGATCGTCATCGTCGTCGTCGTCGTCGTCGTCGTCATCATCGACGTCCTCGTTCTTGAGAGGGAGCATGCCGTCAGAGTAGAGATCGTTTTCTTCCTCGTCGTCGTAATCATCCTCGTCGTCGTCATCACTCTCACCACCGAGACGCGCTTCGAGACGCTGCGTAAAACGCTGAGAGCTGTCGTCGTCGTCTTCCACGCCAGCTGCGAGCACTTCGCGCTCATACTTGGTGATTTCTCCGTCTCTGCTGTACGTCGATTCAATAATTTTTTTAATATCGTCTCGCGTGTACTGCTTGCGCCCTTGGCGCGCATCTTCTTCGCTCACTTCGCGTCCGGCGTCGCGGCACGCTTCTTCCAAAGTTTCCCCAGCGTAAATACTAATCGGACTGCCGTACGGGTGCGGGTGTCTCTTGATCATGAGCAACAAGTCCTGTCTCGTCGGCATGACTTCCACTGGGAATCTAAACCGCCACCACTTGTCCCGCTTGGCGGTCACTTTTACGGTGAGCTTGTCGCCAATGTTGAGGTGGTCTCGCACTGTCATCCAATCGCTCTCATTAATCGGAAGCAACGCGTCAATCTCGGTACCAATGTCTACGTGCGCACCGTGATAGAGATCCATGGCAACCACCACGCCCTCAAACTGTTGATCTATCTCGACGGCGCCGTGCATAATGCGCGAACTGTCGCCAAAGTGTCGGGTCGGATCTGTGTCCACCTCTTCTTCAGCCTCTGGAGCGTCGGCGAGCGTGCGAGTAATCGGATCGCGCTCACGCAACCACGATTTTTTACCGCTACGAATCTCTTCGTTTTGAATGCCGACAAAGTTGAGCGACGCTCCATCCGTCGCGCTCACGGCGATGTGCTGCGGCAGCGCGTCCCACCCACCTTCGTCCAACCATCCCCCTCCAAAGTCGTCTCGATCCGACGAGTAGATGATTTCGGCGCCTTCATTCTGCTCCGTGCGCGGGTGAATGAGAAACGGGTTAGACTCGGAACCATCCTGGTAGATGCGCTTGAGCTGCGACTCATCCAACCCCTCGGTGCCTTCGTCGTCCGCTACCGCCTCTTCGTATCCGTACTCCTCCCGAGCCTCCTCTTCGAGCGCGTCGTCGAGACGTTCCATGGCGAGTGTCAATGGTTCCTCATCCATGTCCACTTCGTGCATGAGATCCGCCTCGTCGTAAAAGATATCCTCTTCGATGAAGTGCGTCTGCGAGCGCTCTTGGAAATCGATCGCGACGAGTTGTTCGAGTTTCTTCTGTCTCTTGGCGCAGTCAGCCTCGTACTCAGCTTGATCGGAGAGGGACATCCCGGCAAAGGTTTCGCACTGCAAGTCAAACCACTCGATGATGACGTCAAATGGCACCCCGGTGCGCTCGGCGAGCTCAGCCACCTCCTTATTCGACGGCGGGTACGTTTGCATGTTTTTCACCCTCAACCACCAGTTGAGCTGACAAATATACAGCGCGCGACCGCGGAGGTTACCCTCCGCATCGGTAAAGTGCCGAGACTCCTCCAAAGGAACGTCACGTTCGAGCTCGTCGAGCTCCTCCTGCTCGGCGATGAGGTCGATATCCCCAAAGGTTCCGAGACCACGTGCTTCTGAACCTCGACCGGCGGTGGAATAATCGAGTTCATCATCGTCGTCGTCATCGTCGTCCTCATCCTCGTCGTCATCGACCTCATCCGCATCTCTTCCGTATAAATCATCCTCGTCGTAATACGACCGACCAAACGCCCCTCCGTACGCATCCTCCTCGTCATCCTCGTCATCCTCCGCATCCGCATCTTCATCCTCGTCGTCCTCCGCATCTTCATCGTAATCATCACTCCATCTCGCGTTGTCGTCGTCATTCTCATCGTCTTCCGCATCCACGTCGTCCTCGTCGTCCTCGTCGTCGGCATCCCTCGCTCGCGCGCGCGTCCGCGACCCTCTCGACCGCGTCAACCCACCGACGCCCCTCGACGCGCCCGCAACCACCACGGGCCTCGCACACCCAACGAACGCTGATGATGATGACGATGAACCCGGTCGGCGCTTCCGTCGTCCGACGCACAGCGATAGCGTCGATACCCCGTCACAGATTCCACCGCCCGCCGCCGGCACACGCAACAGCGGTCGCTCCTTTCGCGTCATCATCACGACGTTCCGTCGACCCGTCGTCGTCGTCGTCGTCGGGCGCACCGACCCATACGTCGTCGACGGTGTCATCGTCGTCGCCCGCATCGTGTCGTCGTCGTCGTCGTCGTCGTCGTCGTCGTCGTCGTCGCGCGTCCTTCTCGCGTCATCGTCGAAACGGGTGCGCTCGAAAAAGTGCAAATGCGCCGCCGGTTTCGAAAAGTTTATTTTCGTCAGTTATAAATCATATGTGGTGATTTATGCATACTGTTCTCATTTGAAATCAAATAAAGTTCATTTTGTGTATTTTTATTATGTGCTTTTCTTTTATTTATTATATATATCTATTTATATCTACAGTATGTATTCCTATAACCCTAGTTTCTTAGGGTTGTGTCGTGAAGGAAAAGTGAGTTCGTTATGACGCTGTCACTGAATTCAATCGAAACGAAACGAATCGGACGTCACACCCGCGACCGCGTTTCTCTCATCGCGACTCGACGACTCGCATCATGTTTGCCGCGACGACGCGCAACGCCGTCGATGCGCGCGGTTTCTTCGTCGCGCGTTCTTCAAACTCGTTTCGTCAACGCGAAATCATGACGACTCACAAAAAAAGAATGGTGACGGTGCCCGCTGCCAAAGCGTCGTCGTCGTCGTCCGGGACGCCGGCGACGCCGAAGGATACGAACAAAGTGCAACCGGGGGTGGTTGGACCGACGGTTGAGCGGGATGGGTGCGAGGCGATGGAGGAAACGCTGGAAATTTCTGTCGATAACGCAAGCGCGGCGGGGAGAAATCGATCCGTCGTGCGCGTGCGCGCGTTGAGCGCTCCGGGGTTGATGCGAAGCGTCGCGTGGGTGCTGAACGGGATGGATCTCGTCGGACACGAGTGTTCGATCGCGACGGATGCGAATGGGGTGGTTGATATGGCGTTTGAAGTGACGGAACGTGTCGGTTCGAGCGGGACAAAGGAGCAGATGATCACCGACGCGGATTTGATTCGCGACAGGTTGATGGATTATCTGGCAAAGTGTACGAGTGCCGAGGAACGGAGAGAAGGCGTGCTCGTTGAAGATGGCGTGTGCGTGGATAACACGAGGTCCAAGAGTTCGACTTATGTGAGCGTTAAGATTAACGAAAAGGTGGAGAGTGTCATCTCGCTGTATCCAATTGGAAACACGTTCACCGGTCTCGGCTTGGTTGTGCAAAACGGCAAGCTGAGCAAGGAGAGAGATCCGGTGACGGGTAACATGACGAAAACCTGGGAGTTTGAAGTCGTGAGGCAATCGGACCGGAAACAGTTGAACTTTGAACAGCTTCAACCGCTCATGTATACTCTCGCGCTCGTGTGCTCGCCGGCGAGCTTTGGCAAGTCGCACGCGTTCACTTCAAGGTAGGCACTGTTTTGTCATCCATCATGTCAATAACTACTATATCAAATCGCACGCTACTGTATCTACTATCGCAATAATAAGAATGATAATAACCATACCAACGCTACGTCACGTACACGTTGTCGTCACATTGAGTTCAACGCGGCGCCGAGCGGCCAAGCCGCCTCGACCGGCTTGCTCTCATACTCGATTTGCTTTACCAATGTGAAATCTTCCCACTCATGTCTCTTAAATCCGACAGCGAGAAGGGCGTGTGCAAACGTGAGATCCATGCACATAAAGGGTAAGTCCTTCTCTTCCACACCGTGGTACTTTGTCGTCACCTCGTCGAGAGAAATCGAGCACGCTTCTGAGGCGTGCTTTTTCAATTCGCTCACGCTCGATCTGCCATCGATTTCTTCGTCGGTGACAATCCCGACATTGACGGCGCGGTCCCAGAGATAACTAGAGAGATAGACGCGTTTGCTTCCTTGAGCCTTCGTACCGCCCCACGCACCGTTAAAGGAGCACTCGTCTCGCTTTTCGCACGGTGCGTCGACGCGAAGAGCCTCGACCACCGCCTTGTGACACAGGTCGTGATCGCTCCCGCTCGCCAACGCCTTGGCCTCGTACGTCTTGCCGGCGTACACGTACTCTCCGTCGTATCCGCCGTGCACGCAGGGCGACCCGAAATCACTGCTCGATGTAACGTTGAGAATGGCGGCGCGAGCCGCCATCAACCCGTGGCCGAGGTGCGAGCGCGTGTACACGTCGAAAGAGTTCCCCATCGCCTTGAGCTTTGTGACGTATCCATCCGGCGCCGAATCGACGTGTTCCGGAACAACTTGGTACGCGAGCTGAACCGACCCGCCTCCGAGATCGACCGCGGCGACGGTGTGCACGTCACCGTTGCCGTCCGCATCCGCGAGGTTGCCGAGCAAATAGTTCATCGTCAACCATTGGTACGCGCCCTCGTCGGCGCCGTCCATGATGGACACGCTTGAATCGTCAAACTTGAACGGGTACTCCCCGAGAAGCTTGGAGCACTCATCGAGAATGTTTCGCGCCGATTGTCCCGGTAAAAGCCGAAGACCTGCCGTGGCGCGAAGCTCGATGCTCGTCTTTTCGCGCGCGCTCTCCGGAACGGCTTTCATCGCCACGGCGAGAAGCTCCTTGAGACTCGCCGCCGCCGCCGTCGGATCATCCTTGTACGAGCTCAACCCGGGCTTGATGGCTTCGAAATCATCATTCAACAACCTCAACGCCCCGCCTTCGCGCGGTTCAAACGTAAACACGTGGATTCTGCTTCCCGTCGAACCCGCGTCGATGACGACGGCGTATTTTCTGCTCTCCGCTCCGACGCCCATCG